>Ga0208496_1000497_pt1 | contig 14233 bp, 11 predicted proteins | sample CryBogmetaGMA2M_FD_184552 | JGI IMG/M metagenome (GOLD analysis project Ga0208496, IMG submission 184552) | Freshwater microbial communities from Crystal Bog, Wisconsin, USA - MA2M (SPAdes) | ecosystem: Environmental > Aquatic > Freshwater > Lake | place: Crystal Bog, Wisconsin, USA | collected... | reverse complement strand
GGCGGGGGTATCAGCGTCACCTGCACCATCGGAGGAACCTTGACCGGGGTGACGGGCGGTTCATTTCTGGCCCCGTCATGAAAGCGTTGCACGATATAAAAATGAGCCGATAGGGTTAACAGGCCGATCAACAAATAATCCAGCCAGCCCCGCTCTCCGGTCTTCCCTTCGGACCTGAAACCGGCCAAGCTGAAATCGACCCCCGTTGTCGGTGGCAGAAATGACCTTCCTGTTTTGTAGGCGATAAACTTCATCGGAATGATGAGGGCAGATCTCTTCGCTACGGGGGACTCTCCCTTTGACTTCAAAGCCGTTAAAGGTTTATTCATAAAAAACTGAAATCCTCCGTTTGGGTGCAAATCTGTTCATTCAATCTAAGTAAGGCTGCAAATAACTCATAGGCATACCAATCGTAAGCGTTCACCCCCTCGTGGACGTCTCGTCCGCTGAGTGCGGCCAAGATGGCAGCACTCCCAAGAAAAATCGAGGGAGTGAACGCTTACAACCAATCTTTCATTTATTTGATATACAAAAGACGTGCCATCACTTTAATGGCTATTCCCATTTGGAAACTAAAGAGGTGATTAAAACGGAAATTGGCTTTCCCCGCCTTGTTGAATGCCGACAAGGCTGTCGGTGCTCCACAAGAGGAGGGTGCGGAATGACGGTTTAATCGCACCCGGAACTGAGGGCATAATGTGCTTACCCTGCAACAGCTTGCGTTTTAGTTGTTTGCAGGGCAACACCGTCGCCCACTTGGATTGCCCGGCCTTGGTCACCGTTCAGCCCACCAGATGCATTAAGCTTAAAATCAGCCTTTGAAGGAACGCCAAGCCCCAGCTTGGCATGGTACACCCTGATGCCAAGCTGGGTCTTGGCGTTCCGATTAAACGCTTAACTTAATGGCAGTGGTGCTGGTGCGTGGGAACGACATCGAATGATGGATCAACTCGCCTTCGCCAAGGCATATTCGCCGAACAGGCTTTCTTCATAGGCGCGGTAAAGCTTGGCATAATCTCCGCCCGCTTTGATGAGCACCCGGTGGTGGCCGATTTCCACCAAGGCACCGTGCTTAATCACGGCGATCCGATCCGCGTCACGGATGGTGGCTAAGCGGTGGGCAATGATGATGGCCGTGCGGCCTTGGCAAAGCCGGCGCAAGGCTTTTTGGATGCGGCGTTCGGTATGGATATCGACTGCCGAGGTAGCCTCATCCAACACCAGGATGCCTGGATCCGCCAGATAGGCCCGAACTAGGCACACCAACTGCCTTTGACCGTGACTCAGGTGCGCGCCCAACGGGCCGACTTCGGTTTGGTAGTCGTGGGGCAGGCGCTCTAGAACCTCATCCGCACCCAGTTCACGGGCCGCTGCAATGAGTTCTTCGTCGCTGGCCTTCGGTGCAGCCAGCCGCAAATTGTCCAAGATGCTGCCGCTGAATAGCACATTGTCCTGCAATACCACGCCGACATGGCGGCGCAGATTGCGCTGGGCAAACTCGCGCACGTCCAAACCGTCGATGCTAATCGAGCCATGGTGTGTCTCATAGAATCGGGTCAACAATTGTACCAGCGTACTCTTGCCGTGGCCGGTGGGTCCGACAATGGCTAAAACTTGGCCGGCCGGCACATGTAGATCCAAATCGCGGATCACCGGTTTGGCGGCATTGGGATCGTAAGCAAAGCGGACTTTTTGGAAAGCAACCTCGCCACGCACGGAAGGCAGGTGTATGGCATCTTCACGGTCAACAATTTCAGCCTCGGTGTCGAGCAGCAAGAAAATGCGCTGCGCCGAAGCGGCCCCTGTGGCGTAGCGCTCGAACAAGTCGTTCAATTCCTGCAACGGACCCAAAAATAAAAACACATAGAACAGGCTCTCAGTCATCTGACCGAAACTAATTTCACCCAGTGCGATGCCGCGGGCTCCAACCAGCAGCAACAAGGCCATGCCGACCGTGGTGAGCAGTCCGGTAAACGGTGCGAACCAGCCCGAACGGGCGTTGCCCCGCACTAAAGACCAGTTGAACTCGTTCACCAGTCCCCGGTAGCGAATCCGATTGGGTTCCTCCTGCACGGTTTGTTGCAGTAGGCGCACACCGGACACTGTTTCCACCAGATGCGCTGTGAAACGGCTGCGGTTCTCCGCCACGATGGCCCAATTGCGTTGGGATATGCGCTTAAAGGCCCAAGTGCCTACCAGCAAAAAGGGTACGACACTGGCCAAACTCAAAAATAGCAAGGGGGAAATCCGCCACATCAGGATGCCGGACACCACGCTACGCAACAGGGCCGACAACAATTCCGGCGGACCTTGGATGAGCAGTGCCTCCAAACTGTCTACGTCGCGGTCTGCACGGGAGATGATGCGGCCCGCCTTGGTGCGGTCAAAATAGCGGACGCTTAAGCTTTGTACATGGGTGAACACGCGCACACGCAAGGCGTTGAGGATGCGGATGGCGGCGGACCCTGCCAAATATTGCGACAGCCCCGCCAACAGAAACCGTGCGGCCCAAGTGAGGGCCATCGCCACCGCCAGCCACTGCAAATAGTCGTAATCAACACTCCAGCCGACCCCCTCGCGAACCAAGCCCCGGTCGATCAATTGGCGAATCAGCAAGGGGCGCAAAAAAATCGCGGCCACTAGCAAAAGCTCAATGCCGATCACCGCAATCACCCGCTTGCGCACAGGCTTCAGCAGAGGGACTAGGCGCGAGAACATGCTGCGGTTGAGGGACTTCTTGGCGAAGACCTCCTCCATTTCAATGTCGCTAAGGACTTTAGTGCGTAGATTTTCAGCCATTGTTAAACATTATCCAAACCTAATAAATCTCGGTAATCTGCGTTTTTGGCCGCCAAGGCTTCATGGGTGCCTTCGGCGGCAATGCGACCATTAGCCAGCATCAACACATGGTCGGCCAGTAAAATAGTGGACAGTTTACTGGCGATGATGATAAGCGTCGTGCCATGACCGTCGGTCCGCTTCAGCCTGCGGATGTTGTTTAAGATACTCCGCTCGGTCACCGCATCAAGAGCACTGGTGGCATCGTCCAAGATAAGGATGTCGGGCTTGCCCAATAGGGCGCGGGCTAGACTGACCCGTTGCCGTTGACCTCCCGATAGGGTGACGCCACGGTCTCCGAAACGTGTGTCCAGCCCGTGCGGCAAACCTTCCAACACTTCCTCCGCCGCGGCAAGGCGCAAGGCTTCGCGAAGTTCCCCTTCGCTGGCATCGGGCTTTGCCAGCCTTAAATTAGCCGCCAAGCTATCCGAGAACAGAAAGCTCTCCTGCGGGGCTACATGGACGCGTTTGCGCAATTCGCTTAAGTTGACTCTACGCACGTCGCGCCAGCCAGTCTTGTCCGAACCAACCGCCAGCATCCCTTCATCCACATCGAGCAAGCGGGCGAACAGGCTGGCAAGCGTACTTTTGCCCGAGCCAGTGACACCCACTAGGGCCACTACTTCACCTGGTTGGATGGTTAAAGAACAGCCATGCAGGATATGGCTACCGCCGCCAGGAGTCGCCACGCTGACATCGGTCAGCTTCAAGCCCAAAGGTTCCTTGGGCAAGGGCCGCTGTCCGCTGACGAAAGCCGGCTGCGCATCAAGCAATTCCCATATCCTTCCTGCCGAAGAACGGGCATCGGCGAAGGTCTGCATGACCCGACCGATGCCCTCGACACGGAAAACCAAAGTCGTCGCCACCAATAATGATGCCACCAATTCACCTAGGTTGATCTTGCCTGCGGATACCAATTCAGCTCCGTAGAACAACACCCAGACATGCCCCAAAGAAACGACCATCTGGGGAAAAGGAATGCGGGAAGCGGAATAAGCCAAGGCTAAGCGGGCCTGCTCGGCAAAAATCTCCACCTGTTCGCTGAACCGATCGACGCGGGCAGGCTCGATGGCAAAAGCCTTGATGACACGCACCCCGTTGATGCCTTCAGACAAGTCTTGATTGACCCTGTCGTAAGCAGCACCCACGGATCGATCTAAGGCCACCAGCCGTTCCGTTTGCGCCACGAAAATGTAAATGCCCAGCAGCATCAAGGCTAATGGCACAAGGCCAAGTTGTACGTTATACCAGCACAATAAACCGATGGAGGCGACAATCACCAAACCGGTGTCAAACACTTGTCGCCAGAAGCTGACCAATGCGTCGCGGACTTTATCGGCATCCCTGGTAGTGCGGGTCACCATCTCGCCCACGCCATGCTGCCAATGGAAGCCAAGGTCCAAGCGCTGCACTTGCGCGAGGATGCGTTCGCGCAGGATGGACAGCAGTTCCTGCCCGATGATCAGTGCCAATAAGCCAGCGGCGTATTGCACTATGCCACGTGCCAATGCGACGCCGGTTAGGATCGCCAGCCAATGCCATGCGACGGTTAAATCAAGGCTTCCATCCGCCAACTTCACCACGGCCACGCCGCGCTCCACATCATGCACAGCACGGCCTACCAGCCATTGCTGACCGGAAAGGCTCAAATTGACCAGAGTGAAAAGGAACACGGTCAGGAAAAAACGTTTAGGCATTTCCCGGTAGATAGCCAGGCAACGCAATAAAGGATGGGTATTGTTCATGTTGGGTCTCTCAGCCTAGGTCAGACCGCAATGCCAAGGATTTGGCTCTCTTGGCTTCTGCCGTAGAGTCGGTGTCGATGAGATCGGCCAATATCTCATCCTTAAGGCGATGGAAAAGGGGAGATGACCGGTCACGCGGATGGTCCAGCGGCACCGGCACCACCCGCTTGATGCGTCCGGGGTTGGCCTGCATGACGACGACTCGGTCGCCTAAAAACAATGCCTCCTCCACGTCATGAGTCACCATGATCATCGTGCTGCGGTGCTCTATCCAAATGCGCTGCAACTCCGCTTGCAAATAGAGGCGGGTCAAAGCATCCAAGGCACCCAATGGCTCGTCGAGCAACAGAATTTTTGGCTCGTTGACCAAGGCGCGGGCAATGGCGGCGCGTTGGGCCATGCCCCCGGACAATTGGTGTGGATAGGCGTTTGCAAAGCCGGTTAAATTCACCCGCTCTATATTCAAGGCGACGATATCGCGCTTTTCCGCTGACGACAAATCGCTATTGACCAAGGCGAAGGCGATGTTTTCCCACACCGTCATCCACGGAAACAAACGGTGGTCTTGAAAGACTATTCCACGATCTGTGCTGGTTGACGTAATGGGTTTGCCGTCTAGCAAAATCCTGCCTTGAAAGTCAGAGTCAAGACCCACGACCAGTCGCAGGATAGTGGATTTTCCGCAACCGCTAGGGCCGACGATGCTGACGAATTCTCCTGGAAGAATCGTTAAGTTGATATTTTCCAGTACGTTCAGGTAATTTCTTTCCAGTCGGTATTGTTTATGGAGCGATTGGATGCTCAACTCGCCGGATAAGGATTTTGCGGAACGTTTGAAGTCAGGATGGATAAGATTGCCCATATTTCTCCTTAACGGGTGGATCGCCAACGCAGCAGATGGCCGCTGAGTTTAGCGAGGGAAACATTCATCAACAGCCCGACGATGCCAATGCTGGCGACGCAGATGATCACGATATCCATTTTGGCCGCCATTTGCGCGGTTTGCATCATCCCCCCCAACCCCGGCCCTGCCGTGAATAGCAGTTCGCTGCCCACTGTTGATATCCAAGAAAATGCCAAGGCATGGTAAATTCCGATGAAAATGAAAGGCAGAGAGCCTGGAATCAATATGTATCGGTAAGTTTGCCAACGGCTGGCTCCTAAAACCCTGCAAACTTCCAAATGATTGTTTTCGATGTTGCGTATTCCTGCATAGCTGTTAAGCACCATTGGGTAAAACGAAGCGAGGCAGACAACCAAGGTCTTAGCCAAACACCCGTTGCCGAACCACAATCCTATCAGTGGAATCCAGCCCAGCAAGGGAACCTGCCGAAAGCTATGAAACACAGGGCCGATGATCTTGTCGACGCGAGGGTAAAGCCCCATTAGCGAACCTAGGCCCAAACCAACGGTTCCACCGATCAATAAACCGGTCGAAGCAGTGCCTAGGCTTGCCAATAGATTGGTGAGCAATTCACCGTTCAGGGTGATTTCAATCAAACTACGACCGATTTTTTCTATCGGTATGAAAGTCAATGCATACGCACGGCCTTGCCGTGATGCCATTTCCCACGTCATCAGCAGCGCTAACGGCAAAACCAGCCCTTTTAACCGTTTAAAAAATACCATTCCCATCAATCCACCTTATCCCGTTTTCCACCGCGCCAACCGGCTTTCCAGCCACTTGAACCCGTAGTCCAATGCGAAGCCGATTACCCCAGTGATAAACACGCCGACGACGACAATATCCATGCGAAACATTTGTCGTCCCCATTCCATCATCTGTCCAATTCCAGAATCGGCCGCCATGAGTTCGGCGGCCACCAATACCATCCACGAACGGCTAAGGCTCAGGCGCAGACCCGTCAGAATTTGCGGGACGGTGGCAGGGATGACCACTTGTTTTATCAGTGGCCATAGTGGGCATTGATAAACTTTCGCCACTTCGAGATAGTTTTTCGGGATGCCCCTAACACTATCGTAGCCACCCAAGGCGACGGGAAAAAATGCCGCTTTCGCAACGATGATGATCTTGAAGGTTTCATCAATGCCGAATATCAGGATCAGCATCGGGATGAACGCAATGCTAGGTATTTGGCGGAAAGCATTGAAAAGCGGTGCGCAATAATCCTCCATGGATTTGGATAGCCCCATCAATACGCCAAAAATCAAACCAAATATCGCCCCGCTGAAAAATCCCAGAAACAGACGCCGCAGGCTATTTTGCAAATGCCCTTGGAGTTCCCCAGCTTCCCATAATTCGCCTACTGCTTCGATTACCTTTGTTGGCGAAACCAGTAATTGTTCAGGAACCCACTGTGCACGAGTGACTAGAACCCATAGCGCAAGCATTGTCAAAGGAGCTGCCAATAAGCTTAGGGCATCGGCTGGGATGGGAAGTCTTTTGGCGGTTGAAATCGCATTCATGGGTAGTTGTTTATTGGAAAGTCACAGACAAGCCAATGCGTAAGCACATACCGAGCCAAAGAATACGGTTAGACCGAATCGGTTTTAACAGCCGGGTTGCCATGAATTGCACCAGTAACACCCGATTCGGTCTTTATGAGGATTGCCGGACGGGAGTCCATATGCTCGTCTGCCAACAAGACTGCTGATTGGGTGCTTGAAATTCAACAATGCGCGTTGTTGCCCAAGGCGCAATATGCTGAATACCTGTTGACGATAAGGCAAACCTAGTTTTCAAAGCACAATACCCAAACGAAACAGCCAAATCATAAGGCTTTTTCACTACCGGAAAACATGGCACAGACAATGCAATTTTAATTTAGAACTAGCCATAAACCGACTATTTGGAAACCCTTAATGACACATCAATACAACAGCAAAATCAGCCCTACGCAAAAGGAGCTAATTGACCTTTGGTATACCCGCTGCGGCGCGGCCACGGCATCGGCACTTGCCATCCAGAAAAACTGGTTACAAGCCGAGTTTTCACAAGGTGGAACGGTTCTCCATTCGTTGCGGGAATCCAACGACCAAGACATTCTCAATTCGCATTACCACCACAAACTCACAGGATTATTTCGCGAGGGTGGCAATATCCCGCCGATATGGGCCAAAGCACAAGGCCAAGACACTGCCGTCATAGGCATAACCTGGCTGGACGAGTATCAAGGCATTTTGACTCTGGCCGACAGCGGCATCCGCAAAGTGACAGACCTGCAAGGTAAGCGCTTAGGGTTGCCGTTGCACAGGAACCTGATTGATTTCCAGCGCGGCGCGGCCCAACACGGCTTTATAACGGCTTTTGGACTGGCCGGGCTTGATCCCAAAGAAGCAATTTTCGTGGATGTGGAAATCCCACAAGGCGAAAGACGGGGGCAGGCCGACTGGTCACGCAGCTTTGAAGTCGATGCGCTGCTGGAGGGCAAGGTGGACGCGATTTTCCTACGCTTTGCACGAGGCTACCGCACGTCCCAAGACCCGCGTTTTCACGAAGTGATTAATATCAATACCTTGCCTGATCCTTTGCTACGAGTAGGCAATGGCACACCCCGCCCGGTCACCGTGGATCGGCCATTTTTGGAAAAACATCCCGATTTGGTCGTGCGCTACTTGGCCGTTTTGTTACGCACCGCCGCATGGGCCGAACAGCATCCTAAAGAAAGTGCCGAATTGTTGATTCCCGAAAACGGCGGCTTTAGCCTTGAGGACGTGTGGGCATCCCATGGACGTGATGTGCATCGCTCCTTTTTACCCAAGCTCAGCCCGGAATATATCAAAGGACTGGAGTCGCAGAAAAACTTCCTGCGCGACTGGGGCTATTTGCATGCCGATTTCGATTTTTCCGACTGGATTGTCACCGAGCCTTTGGCCGAGGCCATTAAGCTCGTTGAACGCGAACCGACCTTGGCGGAATTCCCCGCCGCCTTAGCCGCATGACTTTCATAAGGGAAATATCATGACCAAAGCTGCTAATAATGTAGACACCATTTGGTTTACCCGCTGCCCGGTTCCAACTGCCACCGGCTTGGCCTACAAGCTGGGCTGGTTGGACTCCGAGTTCAAGCCTGATGGCATCCAGATCAGGACGCTGCAAGAAGTGGGTGGCGATCTGGCCCGTCATCACTACGACCATCAGTTGACCACCCTAGTCCGCGAAGGCGGCAACCTATTGGCCATCCCAGCCAAGGCCCAAGGCGCACCGACACGATTGGTGGGCTTGACTTGGATAGACGAGGCTCAAGCTATTCTCGTCCGCCCGGATTCGCCCATTCGTTCTCCCGCTCAATTGAAGGGCAAGCGATTGGCACTGCCAGCCTACCGCACTGCCGATCTGGCTGAGAACCGGCGTGGGCGCAGCATCGCCAGGGGCATGAGTTTGGCTGGCTACAAAGGTGTTCTGGCCTCGGCCGGGTTGACTTTGGACGATGTACATCTCGTTGAGGTCAGCAGTGAGCGGCCAATTGCGGGCAATGCGAGGGAAAACCTAGGCAGCTTGTGGGGTGGGCTGGAGCCTTTAATCAAAGGGGAAGTGGATGCCATCTATGTCAAAGGCGCATCCTCGGTGGATGCGGCCCGCCAACATGGGGCCGTGGTTGGCATTGACATCGACAAACTGCCCGAGCGCCGCTTCCGCGTCAATAACGGCACACCCCGTCCAATCACCGTCCATGAAGACTTGATTGAAAATCACTTCGACTTGCTGGTGCGTTTCCTCAATCAAACACTGCGTGCCGCCGAGTGGGCCAAAACCAACCTAGCCGGTGTGCATGAAATTTTGCAGGGTGAAGCCCGTGCCAGCAGTGAAGGCGTGGCTGCCGCCTACCGCGACGGATTCCACCTGACGCTGGCACCGGACTTGTCCAGCGAGCGCGTGGAGCTTTTCCGCCAGCAGAAGAACTTCCAACTGACCTACGGCATCCTAGACCGGGATTTCGATTACGATGCTTGGATTGACCATCGTCCATTGGAAGAAGCGCGTAGGCGCTTGGAAACCTACCAAAAAGCCGCTTAACAATCGTATCAATGAATTGACAACCCTTTAGGAAAAATCATGACCGTTCAAAGTGACAATGCAAGCAACACCGACATCGACACCATTTGGTTTACCCGTTGCGCGGGCAATGCCAGGGGCGGTGTGCCTACCGCGACTGGCTTGGCCTATCAACTCGGCTGGCTGGACGACGAGTTCAAGCCCGACGGCATCACCCTGCGCACCCTGCAAGAAACCGGCAACGAAGACCAACGCCACAACCACTACGACCACCAACTAACCAACCTGATCCGCGAAGGTGGCAACCTGTTCGCGATTCCGGCCAAGGCCCAAGGCGCGAAGACCCGTTTGATCGGCCTCACTTGGATCGACGAGGGCCAGTCCATCATCGTCCGCCCGGATTCCGACATTCGCTCCCCCAAGGATTTGAAGGGGAAGCGTCTGGCCCTGCCATCCATCAAAGCCATTGATATAGCCGAGAATCGCCGGGGTCGTAGCATCGCACGTTACGGCAGCTTGCATGGCTACAAAGGCGCGTTGAACTCGGTCGGTCTGACCTTGGACGATGTGCATTTGGTGGAAGTCGGCGACGGCCAGGCCCAAACCGACCGCGATGGCAATGGTGCAAATCTGGGTGGATTCTGGGAAGGGGTGGAGCCTTTGCTGAAAGGCGAGGTGGATGGCCTTTATGTGAAAGGCGCTTCCGCCGCCGACGGTGCGCGTCAGCGGGGCTTGGTGGTCGGCATTGACTTGGACAAGTTGCCCGAACGCCGCTTCCGCGTCAATAACGGCACTCCCCGTCCAATCACCGTGCATGAGGATTTTCTAGAAAACCATTTTGACCTGCTGGTCCGCTTCCTTTACCAAACGCTGCATGCTGCCGAGTGGGCTAAGACGAACCTGAACAACGTCTATGACCTGTTGCAAAAAGAAATCGGTGCTAGCCGTGAAGGTTTGCAGGCGGCCTACCGCGACGGCTTTCACCTGACGCTGGCACCGGATTTATCCAGCGAGCGGGTGGAGCTTTTCCGCCAACAGAAAAACTTCCAACTGACCTACGGCATCCTTGACCGGGATTTCGATTTCGATGCCTGGATTGACCACCGTCCATTGGAGGAAGCCCGTAGGCGTTTGGAGAGCTACCTCAAGGCTGCCTAAGCTAAGCAATAAAAGTCGGTCGGCGTTTGTAATCCCGCCCGAAACGTTCGAACTGGTTCCCAAGTTCCGGCTTGGGAACCCTTATCTTGCAAGCTCCTGCTTGGCCGTTCTTCGGGAAACTAGAGCTTCAAAAAAAACCATTCCCAGGCAAGAGCTTGGGAACGAGCAAACCTGACTCCGGCTGGAGGAAAAATATGAGCACGAAAAAACGGCAACTGATTCTATCGACCTTTGTGCAACTCTACGGAACCCATGCCAATGCCTGGCGACGGCCCGAAACGCAGGCCGGTGGCAACCCCGACTTTAACCAGTGGGCAGATACCGTGAAGCTGCTGGAACGGGGCAAGTTCGATATCGCCTTCTTTGCCGATTTCGTCGGCAATGGCGGCGATGACATCGAGAGGATTGGGCGGCAACCACGTGGCGGCGGCTTTGAACCGTTGACCTTGACAGCGGCTTTGGCGCACGTCACCCGGCACATTGGGCTAGTGGCGACAGTGAACACCAATTTCAACGAACCTTACAACGTCGCCCGCCGCTTTGCCTCGCTAGACCATTTGACCGGCGGGCGCATCGGCTGGAACATCGTCTCGTCACTGTCAGAAGGCGCGGCAAAAAGCTTCGGGGTGGACAATCCGTTGGATCATTCCGGGCGCTACGAGCGAGCGGCGGAATTCATCGAAGTATCCAAGTTACTTTGGGATACTTGGGACGACGGTGCCTTCGACCACCCTAACAAAGAAACCGGCCAGTTCCTCGATTCGGGCAGTGTGCACCCGATCCATCACCATGGCAAGCATTTTAGTGTGGACACCCTGCTCGACATCGCACGGCCCATTCAAGGCTATCCGGTGTTTTTCCAAGCCGGCAACTCCGACACTGGGCGCGAATTCGCGGCGCAACATGCGGAGTTGATCTACGCCGCTGCGCAAACCATCGAAGAGGCTCAAGCCTATTACAAGGATGTGAAGGATCGTGCAGCCAAATATGGGCGCGAATCGGACGATGTCCGCGTCATCCCCGGCCTGTTTTACCACATCGGTTCTTCGCGCCAGGAAGCCGAGGAAAAATACCAGTCTTATCGGGAGTCTTACGACCTATCCGGTAGGCGGAATCTATTTGGCATCGACCTGTCCGAACACCCGCTGGATGGCCCGTTGCCGGAAAACCTGCCCGAACCATCGAACGGCATAGGCCGGTGGCGGCAGGCCGTTGCCCTCGCCCGTCGGGAAAACCTCAGCATCCGGGAGTTGATCCTGCGCTTTAGCATCGTCCAAGGCCATCGCATCGTAGTGGGCACACCGGTAGACATTGCCGACCAGATTGAAGACTGGTTTGTCAATGGCGCGGCGGATGGATTCAACCTGAAACCCACTTTCCTGCCTGATTCCCTGGAAGATTTCATCAACTTGGTCGTGCCTGAACTGCAAAAGCGCGGCATCTTCCGCACCGAATACGAGGGCAAGACCCTACGCGAGAATTTGGGCTTGAAACGTCCGGCTAACCAACATTTGCAGGCCAAATTGGCTAAGGCGGCTTAAACAATGTCCTCAATTTTTTACCGTGGTTCCGTACCCGTATTCATCCGCACCCTTAACAGCTTGGGGGCCTTCTTTGAAAAAGGTGTCGCCCATGCCGAGACGGCAAATTTCGATGTGAGTGTGCTGCTGAATGCCCGCCTGTATCCCGACATGCACCCGTTTCACCGCCAGATCAAAATCGCCACCGACACGGCCACAGGGGTTGTCGCCCGCTTGGCAGGCCAGCAGCCGCCTGTACTGGGTCATGAGGCAGTGACCGTCGAGGCGATTAAAGCGCGAATCTCTGATGCCATCGCCTATCTGGAAACCATTGATGCCGCGCAACTGGACGGTGCGGAAGAACGCACCATTGAAGTTACCCGGCGCGACCAGACCGTGACTTGGCTGGGCCTGGATTACTTCTTCGACTATGGCCTACCGAATGTCTTTTTCCATGTCACCACCGCCTACGCCATCCTTCGCCATAATGGCGTGCCTGTCGGCAAGCGGGATTTTTTGGGGGGTTGAACATGGTGTCGTTTTTTTCTGAACTGTTATTTCCTAATCTAAACCAGACGAGGCGATCATGACACAGTTCCATTGGCGAATTCCGATTCACGGCTGCAAGGGCGACTTGGCTTCGCCCTTTTATACACGCGGCACCTGGGGGCCTGTTTCCCAAGGCAAGCCGGCACCAACGTTGACCGACGGGGAAAATGGTCGTTTCCCTTATCACGACTATTTGCTAGAAGTCGCCAAAGCGGCGGAGATTTCCGGTTTCGACGGGGCGCTAATCCCATCCTTCCCAGATTCCGAAGACCCGTGGGTGATTGCCTCGTCCATCGCACGGCACACCAAAACCCTTCGTTTCATGATTGCCTATCAGCCGTGCTGGCTGAACCCGCTATATGCAGCCAAGGCATCGGCCAGTTTGCAGCGACTGTCGGGTGGGCGCTTGTTGTTCAACATCATCACGGGCGGAGGCGGACCACAGCAATTGTGGTGGGGAGACCGCATCGCCCATGATGACCGCTACACCCGCACCACCGAGTTTCTCGATGTACTGAAAGGTGTCTGGAACGGTGGGCCGTTCAGCTACCAGGGCAAATTCTTTCAAATTGAAGAGGCCGGCTTGCCTGAACCCTTGGCCGGTCAAGTCTTCCCCGAATTGTATTTTGTCGGGTCTTCGGATGCCGCCCTCGCTGCACAAGGCAAACATGCGGATTATGACCTAACCCACTTGGAACCACGGGAAAATCTTAAGATCAAGTTCAACCGTGTCAAGGAACTGGCCTCCAAAGATGGCCGTACGGTAAAGCCCGCCGTGCGCTTCAACATCATCGCCCGGCCAACGCCAGAAGAAGCTTGGGAAGTGGTGCGCCGCGCTTGGGCGCAGGTCGATTGGGATGCCCGCGAGCGCAACCAGCGCGGTCAGCGGGGCGGCGATGGGGTAGGCTCGTGGCGAACCGAGATCACCCGCAGCACACGCATTGAAGACTTGGTATTTGAAGGCTTGTGGGCCGGCTTTGGCACCTTGGGCAGCCAAGGCTCACCGTTGGGTTTTGTCGGCAGCTACGAGCAGGCCGCCGAAACCATCGACGGCTTCATCCAATTGGGTGTGCAGGGCTTTATCCTCTCCAGCACACCGGCCTTGGAAGAAGCCTTCCACGTCGGCGAGGAAGTCTTGCCCCTAGTGCGCGGCAGCACCTCTTTCAAAATCGCAACCCGTTAGGAAGCCTGACCATGAGCATTGAATTTTACTGGCAATTGCCCGCCAGCGGGGATGGCCGCTCTATTCACAAAGAACATTGGAACCGGGGTGATTACACCCCCGCCATCACGGATCGTCCGGTATTCGCCCGCACCGATGTGCGCCGCGATGGTTACACTTGGTACGACCATTTGGCGCAGATTGCGAGGGCCGCTGAAATCACCGGATTTGACGGCGTGTTGATTCCGCAAACCCCCGCCGGGGAAGAGCCTTGGATTGTCGCCGGTGCCTTGGCCCGCGAGGC
>Ga0208496_1000491_pt1 | contig 14302 bp, 13 predicted proteins | sample CryBogmetaGMA2M_FD_184552 | JGI IMG/M metagenome (GOLD analysis project Ga0208496, IMG submission 184552) | Freshwater microbial communities from Crystal Bog, Wisconsin, USA - MA2M (SPAdes) | ecosystem: Environmental > Aquatic > Freshwater > Lake | place: Crystal Bog, Wisconsin, USA | collected... | reverse complement strand
GCAGAGCAAGAAAAACATAGCGTATTCTGACGTAAGGAAAGGAACAAAAACAACATTAACTTTTGTTTGTGAAAATTGAGGATTTTCATCACCCCAGCATGATGCCGCCTTGCCGCCGTACACATGATGGCTTAGGGGGTATTGCCTGGGTTCGTTTAGGTTTTCGCTCATCGGTCGGCCTCTAGTTGAATAATGGACTTTCAATTTGATTCTTCCATGGAACGCCAATATTGCAACCGGCAGGAATCCGGCGGCGGTTAGCGGATATGGATGCCTGCGGAAGGAAAGCGACTATTTTGTTGCCCTCAACCCCGGCCCTCTCCCGGAGGGCGAGGGAGTTTCATATCGCTTAACTTCCGCATGGGTGGACAGCCAAATTCAAGCATTGGATTCCCCGCCCTTGGGTGGCTTTGTTGCAATCCATGCGATGCCTAATTCTGTCAGCTTCGACTCCCGTTCGGGGTCAAGCAGCCCTTTATGCTGTTTGTGCCTCATGGTTTTAACCCAATTGGACAGTTTCTTGTTTTCGGCAAACTTTACATTGCAGTGTCCGAATTGCTTTTTGTATTGGGTCAGCGTCCGATACATCTCATGCCATTGCGGTTCCGCCATGTCACGCCGATGGCCGATAATTTCGCTTTGCGGTCGGGGTTGATTTTGTCGTACCGCTCATTTGTCCTTTGCGTTTCCAGCCAAACCGCAAGCGCCTGATTTTCTGGATACACCCTCGGCACATTGCAATGGCCGTGTCGTTCCTTGAAGCCAACCAAGACTTCAAACATCGCATTCCATTTTTCCTCATGGATGTTGCGGTCCCATTCGACACCCAAGGCGGTCAGCCTTGCCGCCTTGTTTTCCGCCAACAAATGCTGCCGTCGGGTGTTGACGATGCCTTTCAGCCATTTCCCGAGCTTGGGGTTCGGCGGATAGTCGGATGGCACCCGGCAATGCCCGTGGCTGGCCTTGAACTTTTCCAGCTCGTGCAGCATGCCCAGGAAGTCGTCTTCCTTCGCGCTCCATACCACACCCAGTGTTTCCAGTTGGCTTGCCAGTGCCGTCGGTAGCCTGCCGATGTTCCGTTCAAACCGTTGCTTGTGCAGCCACCGGCGCAAATCCGGGCATGGGCCGTATTGCAGCGGAACGCAGCAATGCCCGTTTTGATCCTTGAACGCGACAAGTTTTTCGTACATTTCCTCCCAAGGGACATCTCGGTCGGTTCCATGAATTTGGATGAATCGGTCCAGCATGAGGGTTACCAAAGGCAATTATTGAAAATAAGAGTGTGCAATCTGCAAGACTGGCTGGGGCAGTGGGAATTCATCCCGGAATCCTGATCGGCGTCATGGCCAGCGTTTGGGTGTCGATGTAGCAGCCTTGGCTGTCCGTGCTGCCAAACCGGATCATGTTGAACAGCAGGGCATAGGCGGCATCCGCAATCATCCGGTTGACCGGCGGCGATTGCCGGGTGATCGCTTCCTCCATGCCGCATGACGGCGTGTCGTCGTCGTCCATGCCGTCAAGGCCGGGGTAATAATCGAACACATTGGGCAACCAAGCCTTGCTTCCATAATGAGCGTTTCTTGTGCAGCAATGCCCAAGAATCACTTGGCCGGAGGCGCTTCCGTTGCCGGTGTCGAGAAACAAGGCATCCCCGCGATGATGAAAGCCCCTGCCCCTGCATAACTTGGCAAAATCGGCACGGAATTGCGCTTTATCGACGCAGGTGACAAATAAATCGACCTGCCCGAAACTGTTCCCGCCAATGAATTCCTCGGTAGGCTGGAAATGGAAGGGAAAGCCATCCCAAGACAGGCCCCACCGCAGATTGGCCCTTTGCACGGAGACGATGGCCTTGTTGAAGCCCACGTCGGCAGGATAAAACTGCGACCTGCCGACATTCGGGGCTTCCACCGTGTCGCCGTCGTACACTTTCACCCTCAAGCCCGGATGGCCGAGGGCGCGGATGACCCAATCCAAGCGGGCAAGGCAATCCAGCATTTCCGAGCCGGTTCCGCCGCACCCGATGAGTACGACTGATATTTCGCGGCCTAGCCAATGGTCTGGCGTGTAAAAGAGTTTGGTGTCCATTGTTGTCACCTGACGGCTGTGGTTTTAAAGAATATTTTCATGTTAACCCGTGATTTCAATAATGCAATTCGGATGCTCCATGCCGGATCATGCCATCGTAAGCGTTCACCCTTGGGAGCGCGGGCGTCTCGCCCGCTGAGGGCGGCCAAGATGGCCTCGCTCCCAGGATAAAGGCAGGGGGAGTGAAGGCTTAGATGCCGTCTTAGTCTGGTTATGGTCATTGGGCATCGGCTAAAACCGACACTGCCGTCACTGATTGACAGTCCCTTGCCGGTACAAACCAAAACCTCCCGTTTCTGCAAACCAGTTTCACCGGGAAGAACTGGCCGTGGATCACCATGCGAAAAATCAAGGTCTGCGATTCGCCCGGTCCGCAGCGGCCAATCACCCCGGCGATGTAAATGCCATTGCTGTCGGATTGGTCGTCCTCCGGCGAAAAGAAGGCATTCAACCCGGCGTGGCTATGCAGATCGACAACGAGTCCGCATCCATCCGGCAGGGTGTCCCGGTACGACACATGGCAACCGGAGGCAGAGACCAGTTCGGGCCTGACCAATTCGTATTGGGTGCTGTTTCCATTCCAGACAATCAGGCCCGCCCACTCGTCCGGGCTGCTGTATCGGCTTTGCGCCAACGCGAAAGCCAGCAATTCAGCGGGGATGGGGCCATTGACCAGCCGGATGCCTTCCCGCACATCGCCATAGGGAAGGCTTGCTTCCGCTTTCAACAGGCGGGTTTCGACGGTTTCCGACCGGGCCTCGGCATACAGGCCAAGGCTTGCCGCGACAAAGCGGTAGCCGCCCAACGGCGGCGGTTCCAGCGTTCCACGAAGGGGGGCCATTAGCAGGGGTGTCAGTCCGCACACCGCCTTGTCAAACGGGTTTTTCAAATACGGGAAGGCATCAGCTTGCATTCGACACCCGTTGGATGAAATCATCGACGGACTGGCCCATCGCAACCAAATTCCCGCGTGGAAACACCGTTGCCCCGCTCTTTTCCAAGCCCCGCCAGAATTTGATGTGCAGGGCGTTCGTCACTTCCCGCAATGGCTGCTCCCTGCGTTTGGTTTTGGACGTGCCGCCGGACGGTTTGCCCAAGTTCAGGGTGTGGCTCTGGTTGACGTGCGAATAATAGGTGTCGTGCATGACCCGCTCCCAAGCCGGGATGTCGGGGATTCCGCACGAGGCTGGCAAGTCGGCCGTCCCGGTGCAGACGCGGCCAAGGGAGTCCACGTTCATCAACGGCGCATGGTATAGGCGCGTGGATACGGCGGGTCGCCGCGAACTGCCCAGCGCGGCGACATAAAGCTTGCCGTTGCGGTTCGCACCGTAGAGCAGGTGCGGCCAAGGCGCATCGACCTTGAAAGCCATGCCGCCGCAATTGAACCACAGGGGTTCCCGCCCTGTTGATTTCGCCAGCCACACGCAATGGCGGTTCGACAGCGAGACCACCTTCGGCGGCAGGTAGGCAACCTCCATTTCCGTTTGGGTGAGCATCCAATGCAACGCACCGACCACGTCGGTGCCGTCGCCGATGCGCCCCGCGCCGATGATTGGGACACCCTCCCCGGTCTCCATCACATCGTGCAGCGTGACAAAACCGTCCTGCCCGAACTGATGCATAATGATCGCCATGACCGGGGACGGTTTTTCGATTGGAACGGGATAGACCTCAAAGCCTCTCATTCGATTCACCTTATTTGTTGTCGGTAAGATTGCTGATTTCAATCGCCAGATTCAGCAAGCCCTGTGCGGCGGCGATTGCTTCCATCTTGGCATGGACCCAAGGAAGTGCAACAGGCGACAGGCTGACAAACATCGACATCGGCTCCCCGCTTTGCATGATTTCTTCGTAGGCTTGGTTGACCATGTATTCTTCACCGCAACCGCCCGTCATGATGAGTTGTGCAAACCCCAACGGATGGCAGTCGGCTGATGACTCGGCATAGTGCGGCCCGCCTGATTGCCTGAGCCGTTCCATGCAAGCGGGCATGACTTCCAGAGTCTTTTCGACAAACCGGCACCAAGGACTGCCCAAGTGCGGGCTGTTGGCATCCTTCCAGCCGTTGAATTCAAGCCCGATGGCCTCCAAATTGGGCGGATGCTTGATCCAGCCGGGTTCGGTGTCAAACGCATCGAAGAAACTTCTCAAATCCTCGCGCATGGCGTAATAGTCATCGTATGATTCAACCAAGTCGGCCACCACCCCGCCGTTTTGGGCCTCGCTTTTGCACCATTCGTCAAACCCAAGCCCTGCGGCCTGTTTGAAGTCGCCGTAGGCCGTCGTGACCAGCCCCATAAAATAGTTGTATTCCCTCAGTTCATCCGCCGTCACGCCTACGCCGACATAGGTGATGGCCTTGACGCAGCCAAACACCAGCCTTGCCAAGTCCTCGGGCATTGCATTGACTGGAATCTCGATGCCGGAACAGCCATCGGTGCTGATTTCGAGCAGCGGAAACCCTTCGTCAAGGTTGAAGCTCATGTGCAGGGCTTCCAAATGGCTTTCCGCGCAAACCCCGCGCATGAGGGTGTCCAGCGCATTGGAGATGCCCTCGACGGCACGGCACGACAACGCATGCAGGGCGGCCGGGTCGCCGTTGTTGACCGCAGCCGCGATGCTGTCGCCGCTGACCGCGCCCATCCGGTGCGCCAACAATACGATGGCGGCGGTGAGCGGACGGGCATGGATGATTTGCCGTTCCAGCAGTGCCTTGTGATAGAGCGACTCAAAGCCCTCCGACAGGCGCGGCGGCAGCAAGCCTGCCCCGGCGCGGACCGCCGCTACAGGAGCAGCGACGGATGGACGCGCATCGGAACGCCTTTGATGCTTTTCAGCCGGTGGAACGCAGACTGCCTGACTAGCCATAGTGCTTCTCTCTCTGACGGTGTTTCCGTTGCGGACGCTGGATTCGACGGCGATGCCGCCCACGTTTCCAGAACGCCCAAGGCATCGGACACCCGCTGCCCTGGGTGTCCGGCGGCGACTGCCCTTCCCTCAACCTTTGGTCTTGACGGGCGGCAGTTGGATATCATAAATCGCCTCGTTGCCTTGGATGCGCGGTGCGCCCAAGCTGGCATTGGCCAGAGATGGGAAGTTTCTTGCGTAAACCTTTAACACGTCCTCGGGTGACAGCGTGGGGTCGGGGTCGGGAAAGGTTTGCACGGGGGTTTTAAATACGCGGTTTGCGGTGATGATTTCCATGATGGACTCCACTCGGTCGGAAGGGTTGAAAAAACGTCGTTTGCCGTTAAAACAGGCTGTCCGGGTTCTCGTCGCCAGTGGGCTTGGTTCCCGCTTGGGGTGGTTCGCCGTCCTCGCCCTCCCCGCCGTCCAAATCGCCGCCATGCCCTGTCGCAGCCTGTTGGATGGAAGCGTTGTGCGCCCCCTTCAACCCGGCCTTTACCCGCCCCAAGGCGGATGCCAAACCGTCATGGATGGACAACCGGGCGTTTTTATAATCCTGCAATGCGCCCATGAAGGCGGGGGCATCAAGCTCTTCGGCGGTTGCGCGGATAATCAAAGGCATCGCCAGCCCCGTCCGCATCTGCTGGATGTCATCGCCCGGATTCTCCGACCCTTGCGCCAGCATCGGTTGCACACTGACGCACAGGCGGTCGCCGCCGTCTTTCTGGATGGTGAACACGATATGTTCGCCACTGCCCATCATTTTTGCCAAAGTATCGAATAGCATAGGTTTATCCTTGAAGTGTTGTTGAGTTGGTGGGTCAATGCCATTGCTGGCCTAGTTGTTATTGTCACCGATGAACTTGGAAATGCACGTCGGCACATAGCCGTTGAAATCGAAGCCGCCATCGGCAAATACCTCGCTGAGGATGTCCTCCTTTTTCTGTTGCATCAGGCCGGAAATCTTCCTGTCGGCTTGGCTTTCATACCAGTCTACAAACGCGACCCCGTTCCCGTTGACGGCTTCCCGCAAGATGGCTTCAATCCCGGCCTTGGTGTAAGGGGCCAGAAATGCCTTGTCCAAGCTGAAATAGTCGGAGGCTTGGCGTTTGGTGATGCCAATGACCTTGGCGGCGAATTTGCTCATTTCGCTGGCCCCGGTTCCGTTAAAACTATGCCCCGGCTCCTTTTCCAGCAAATAGGCGGTTGCATTTCTGCAAAGTGCCGAAAGCTGGTCGTTGTCCAGCCGGTGGAGGACCGGCAAGGTGTCGTCTCGTCCATGAGTGGCAAGGAATTGTTGGCCCACGCCTTCCGGCATGATTTCCGGGCTGTAATGCGCCGCCTTGAGCAATTCATGGATGGCAAGCACCATGCCGATTCGCTTGAAGTCGGCATCCAGCGCAATTTTCCGGGCCATGCCCCGGACCGTCGCATGCAGCTTTTCCGCAACGCCTTTCGGCAGGGCGTTGCTTTCGGCCTTGCCAGCGGTTTTGGCTTTGCCGTTCGATGCCACTGCCGCCGCAGACGCCGCTTTTTTAACGGGTTTGGCCCCGTTGCCCCCTTGGTCGGGCTGTGTTTGCGCATCCGGCGCGGCGGACTCCGCTTCCATTAGCTGGCGGTAATCGGCTTGTTTGCCTTGCAGGCAAGCCAGATTGAAGCAGACATCGCCAACCACCCGCCCCTCTTTGCCGGGCCGGGTGTCAAGGAGCGCACCGTAATGCTGGCAAGCCTTGCATCCCTCGTTGAACTGGGCCTCCCCTACCCCTTTCGCCCCGTTCACCACGATCACCGCATAACTGCCCGGTTCGCGTTCGGCATCGGTGAAGACCGCGTTGAACCGTTCCGCCAATTCGTCCTTCTTTGTTTCGATGGACTCCTTGGTCTTTGCCGCGTAGCATTCCCGGTTGGCGCATTGGGCATCCTTCTCCAAATGGTCGTCGAACAGCGTTTTCTGGAAGCAGGAATTGTGGGGGCAGCCGTTGCAGCCGGTGGTGTCAAACGGCGCATTCGCAAGGGCGAGGGCAAATTGCTGGATGGCTGAACGCACATCCTGTACGCCCATCCCCTTTTCGATGATCTTGGACAGGGTTCCGTCCTGCGTCTTGGCGGGAAGCTGTGACAGCAGTTCGGCATGGCCGAGCTTGATCCTCCCCTCGGTCAATGCGTCAAGCACCGCTTGGGACGCATGGAGCAGGGCCAGACGCGCATTGAACTTGGCCTCGCCCCAGCCCAATAGCCGTCTGGCCTCGGCGCGGTCGTTCCCTGCGGCTTGCAATATTTTCCGCGCCGCCCGTGCCTCCTCTGCGGGACTCATGTCGCTGCGGATGGTGTTTTCGATGGTCGCCATTAACAAGGCATCCTCGTCGGAAACATCCCGCACGACCGCCGGAATGTCTTTCCATTTGAGCGATTGAGCCGCCCGCAAACGGCGTTCCCCGGCGATCAGCCAAAACCCGCCGGCGGTGTTGGCTTCCTTGATCGGCCTGACGATGATGGGCTGCAAAATGCCCGCCCCGGCCATGCTCCGGGTCAGTTCCTGCTGCTTGGCATCATTGAAAAACTTCCTAGGGTTGTGGTCTTCGCGCACATGGATGCTGTCCAGTGGTATGGTTTTGGTTTCTGCTTGGGTCATTTGGGTATTCATTCGATTCACTGCTCACTATTGGAAACGGCTGGTTGATGGGTGCGTCTTGCCTTTGCATCGTCCTTGTTGATACTTTCCCATGAGTGCCAATATATGCAACCCCATGAAACATATGATCCTTGAAGGCAATCAGTCAGTCCTTTCAATAGTCCATGCCAAAATCCTCCCACAGGTTCTGGTGTATGCAACGCCACCCTAAAAACGTAAGTGTTCGCTCCCCCTGCCATTTCCTGGGAGCGAGGGCATCTCGCCCGCCGAGGGCGGCTAAGATGCCCGCGCTCCCAAGGGGTGTGATTGGTTGCAGATGTCCGGCTGGGAATTTGCTCGGCGGGGATGAATGGGTGTCAGCCGTGATTCGTTCCTGGACAGGTTTTTTTATTGTCACTGCAACTGGTTTTGCAGTTGCTGTCGGGTCTGCTCGATAGTTTGGTTTTGGAATTGGGTGTTTATCCGGCTGTTCACGTCCGTTGGGTTTGCAACGGGAAACGGGCTGGACGTGGTGGCCGAGCGGGTGTACATCGTCGCTGCCGCCGTGCTGGACGAGGGCAGTTTGTGGGCGGCGGTCAGGATCGCCACCCATTCGCTCAAATCCATTTTCGACCAGTCCAATTTCTGCATATCGGATACACTCAACCCGCCGCAATCCGGGGTTTCAGGCTCGCCCCACGGCCTGCCAAGAATCCCCTGCAACCGCGCCTGTTCTTGGATGATCCGCCCCAACGGCGATTGGAAGCAGCAATACGAGTCGCGTTCCTCAAGGCAAATCCCCAACACCTTTTGGGCGCAGTAAGCCCCCGCGTAATGACATTCCTTCAATTGCCGGTCAACGCCCAAGGTCAGTTCGTCTTGGGTGCATGCGTAAACGATCTGGATGATGAGGTTTGCGATGGTGTAAATCGCCATGACGATGCCTATCCCTGTGGCAATGTCCCCGGCGAGTTCAGACAAACCCTCGACGGCAGTCACCGTGCCGGTGCTGTCGGCGGTGAAACTGATCAACGACGACACGGCCGCTTGTCCAAACGTATCGACCGCCCATTGGGTCACGGCAATGGAGACGCTTTGCCCGATGTCGGAGGCCAATAGCGTCCCGGCGATGCTGAACGGTTCGCCGGATACATTCGCCACCGCTTCGTAGTTGCTGGTGAACGAACCCATGGCACTGTTGTAGGCATCAATGCCGGCATTCTGTAGGCTGGCCCACACCCCCTGCCCTTGCGTCAGCGAATTGATCAAGCCGGTTTTGTCCGCCAAATTCCAAGTGGCATAGGACAGTTCGACGTAATCCGACACCGTGATGCCTATGTTTGGCTGGGTGCAACAGTCCACATAACCGCCTAGGGCCGTTTTGCAGGCCAGGTTTTTGCCGACGAAAATCTTGCACCCGGAGGTGTCGCCCGATGAGCAACTGTTATCCATTTGCGCCCCGTTCACCACGGACATCGCCCCTGCGGCTTTGCCGAAGTCAGGGTTGCTCTCCAAAGCATCCTGGATGCATTCCGTCCCCATGCAGCGAAGCTGCCCGCCGCAAATCGTCGACGATGTGGCGCTTGAACCGCCGATGACCGGTTGGTCCGTGCCGCAGTCGTAGCCCACCACCCATCCATTGCACTGACCGGTCGAAGGATCGGTGGCCCCTTTGACGCATTCCTGGCCGACATAGGCGCACGACGGGTTTTGCTCGTAAGCCGTGCAGGTGTCCTGGGTGGAAATCGGCACGGCCGGGCAGTGCTGGACGCCGCCGATGTCGGTCCAGCACTGCATGGTGCCGGAGGCCGGCACGCGCATCTGCGCCTGATAGCAAATCGGTGCGGGCGGCGATGCCGGCGGATTGGGCAGGATGGGGCTCATGCGCGGTCCGTACGTGGCCGTGTCGAACGTCACCCCGCCAATGTTCCTTGCGTTGTCGGCATCCAGGCATTGCCAATAAGGCGTTGAAGCCTGGTCGTTCAATGAACCCGATGCAACCCACGACGGGGGCTGCCCGCTTGTGATCTGATTCCAGTTGGCCAATAGATTGGCCCGGCAACCGGGCGGGTTGTCGGTGAAACTGTCATTGAAATTGGGTGATTTTTTGAATTTTAAAATGACATATCCGTATGGCCTTCTGGTCTGCGTGCTGATTGACACCGCCACCTTGATGGAATGGTTGCCGGAACTGGAAAAATAAGGGGTCAAATCGATGCCCATGTTGGGATTGACCCAGGGGTTAACGTCTTGGCAATTGGCGAAGGCACTCCACGCCTGTTTTCCGTCGATGGATAGAATGAGTCCATCGTCGGCCCCGGCCCCCGTTATGGTCACTGAGTTGATGGCCGACGCATCGTTGATAGTGACGGTTATTTCGTCGCTATGGCTGAAGCAGCCGAAATTCCGGTACGCACCCGGCGTGGTTGAGCCTACGGTTATATCGGTGGAGAGTTCGGTGTCCGAAAAGGAAACATACCCGGAGGATGAAACGTTCTGTATGGCATCTGACAGTATCGTCACGGTCCTCGTGACAGTGCACCCTTGCGGCGCGGATGATTTATGGCAGGTTTGGTAATTCGGGACATGCACACTGCTGGTCGAGGAGGCCGTTGTCGTGTTGGTGTCGCATCCGCTGACCATGCTGTCAAGCAGGCCGTTCGAGCCGTTGAACGTCGCGTTCGAAACACTCCAGATTGGATCGTTGGACAGGTCAACCGGTGCCTTGCCTGCCCCCATCAAGGTTCGATAGGCACTCTGGTATTGCGTGTTCCCCGATTGCGCCAACGAAACCTGCGCGTTGACGGTGACGCCGCTCATTGCCGTCGCATCGCCGTAGGCATTTTGGGCGGCATCCATCGAACCCGGCACGGTCTGCGGATACAAGCCGGACTGGTCGATGGTCTGCCCTTGGACCCCGCCGTTGCGCAAGGTGATTTGCCCGCTACCCTGGTCGACCGAGGGTGGCGCGAAGGAATTGACCAGCCCGGTGCCTAGCGACTGCCCGGATGCCGCGCTGTCGGTGAAGGCGTCGGCGCTGGCTTTGGGCGCCACCAGCCATAAAGACCACACACCGAAATAGGCGACGGCGACTTGTTGGTTGACCAGGAACGCTGCCAGCGCAAACGCCAGCACCCGTTTCAAAATAGACAGCCTTAGGCATTTTGTGAACACTAAAGTCAAAGCAGACAGCAATCGGTGTACCTCCACAGCAGGTAGACATAATCCTCGCCGGTGCCGGGAATCGTGCGCCATTCGCCCCATTTGAAGGGGGTTTCGCCAATGTAGTGGCAGCAGCGGTCATACAGTTCCATCCCCGAACCGGGTCCAGAGGAAGGTGCGCTGTTGCTGGCTTCCGCCAACGGGAAAAGTGTGCTCAACCGGTATTGCTGCTTGGGCAGCATCGGATAGAGTTGCCCTCCGCACAGCGCCTGGTTGCCGCTGGTCTTCCAGTTAAGCCCCATGCGGTGCAGCCCCGCCAGTATCCGTGCCGTCAACAGGCTGCTGTCGCGCGGGGACGATTCCGGGGCGCTGATGTTGCCGGTGAAGGGGTACAAGTTGCCCCAGCATCCGGCGCACCAGAACAAAGACGCCATCGGTTTCTGCACGGATGACACGGCGCAATCCACGGAACACGAGGCCATGGCCAGCGGGTTGGCGAATACGATGGCCTCCGGGTTGACGAAGAACGAGAGTTCATCATTGTTCCAAAGGGGGTCCAGTTCGGACAGGTACAGCAGATCCATGCTCACATAGCCGCCCGCGTTGCAGTGCGACTGCATTAGCAGTTGCATCAACTCGAACAGCGGGAATGCCCAGTAGTGATAGTTGAAGAAGGTTTTCCGGGTTGAGTCCGTGGCGGATTCCTTATGCCCGCCCATCAAATGCACGTCGCTTTGCAGGCTGATGCCGCCCAGGGTGGGCGAGCAGTAGGGTTTCCTGACGATTTCGACCAGCCGTGCCGGTGCCCAAAAGCCGGCGGTGATGCCAAATTTCGGCATGCCCGTGCTGTCGTCGCAACTGCAAAATGGCACGTCGGCCGCATCGTCAGGGACATCCCCGCCGGACCCCGCGATATCCACCGTCATCAGGCGCACCGGGAAAATGCAACTCCAGCAAATGCCGGTGATCAGCTTCTCGCCCCAGATATCGGCGTTGGGACACAAAATGCCCGATGAATTTGCAGACGAGGAACTCGTGTTGGTGTCTGCCATAGTGGACATGGCCAGCAACAGGCCGAACCAAGCCAACAGAGTCCTTGCGAAGAAATGCAATGATTGGTTTATCATTCAGTTGGGCCGGTATTCGCTGATGGAGAGCATGTCCCCGTCCCCCTTGACCAGGGACGGGAGCCGTTTAATGCGGAAGCGTTCGCCAAGCTGTTTGGTCAGCAGGGAAACCGGCATGCCGAATTCGCCTTCCAGTTCTTTCAGATGGTCCCATCCCCGCTCCGCGTCGATGCGGGATGCGATATAGACGACGGGCTTGCCCTGTGCGCCCATTTCGCGGCCTATTTCCTTGGCTTTGGAAATCTGCCCTTTGCGGGTGGCATCAAAGAAAATATAGGCCTTCGCCATCGGCATGACTTGTTGCGGGTTGATCCGTTGGCCTTTTTGCGCGAGAAGGTTTCCATCTGGCAGGCGGATGTCCTGGGTGACCACGATGCTGGGATCGAACCGGACTGTCGTGTCTTGGCTGGCCTCGGGCAACGAGACGAAATCGCCATGCCGTTGCCAATAGCCTTGAATTGATTTTTCCCGCTGGGCCTTCCAGTCGATCTGGGCCATGCGCTTTTGCATTTCTTCGATGAAGTCGGCTTCCTGCACGGGGTAGGTGTTTCCCCGTGTGCCATAATCGCCGGGTGGTTTCTTCGCCAGCCATGCGAAATTCAACAAACCCTTGACGGACTTGGCCTGGTGGCCAGGCAAGCCTTCGACGAGGGTCGGCACCGCGTCGATCCGGTATTTCCTGAACAGGATCGGGTCGAGGAGCGTGTTGGGCGCTTTCTTCAATTGCTTGCCGAATCCCTTGACCTTTTTGATGAAGCTGCCCAAGTCGGAGCCTGCGTCGATCCCCCGCAACACCACGGTCGCGTTCTCGTCGGCGGCATAGGCAAGCGCCTCCATGAACTCCCGTTCCGGCATGGAGAAGGACACAAACAGCCACTTTCCGACTTCTCTGGAAGGCGATGGGCCGGGGTTGTTTTCATCGCCGCCGATGGCGGCATTGGGAGAAGAAGTGCCGTTGCCGCTTTTCAGGATTCGTTGGAATGCGGCATCCAGCGGCGACGGTGCGAGGTTCAGCCAAGCCGGGATTGCTCCGCTTTCCGCCTCCTTGGCGATCTGCTTGGAACGGTCGAGGAAGTCCATGTTGTCCGCCGTGGACACGGAGGATGCCATTACCAAGCTTAGTGCAAGGGCGATTTTAAAAGATTGGGTAGGCACGTCCGACCACATCCTCTTGTTTGATGAACCCGACTTGGCTGTAACGGCTGTCGAAGCTGTATTCATGAGTGCCTGCGACCCAGTAACGGTCAGGCGGGACGATGCTTGCCCCTTCCTGCAACGGATTGGGAAACAGCGCCTTCCCGGTCATGCCGTGGTCTTTGGCGACAAAGGTCTGCCGGTTCACCGTGAATGATTGCCCGGTTCGCACGACGGTGTCGCCCTGGCTGCCGATGACCCTTTTGGTGAACAGCGAACCGTCCGGGAACGGGTGGCCGCCATGCCATCTGAAAGCGGCATAATCCCCATTGTTGACCGGTTCGTTTTTGTGGATGATGAACAGCGTGAAGGGCAGGCTCGGCGTTTCGTTCCAGCCGATCAGGTAATTGGCTTTGAACAGGTGGTAACATACCGCCACCAACAGATAGGCGGGCAGGTGTTTTTTAACATGCCGGACCAGCAAGCCGCTGAACGATTCTGCCTGCGCCAGCAGTCCCGGCCTGCCACCACTGAGGCTATCGGTTGACATCGGCATAGGCTTCCTCGGGTGCGCTGATGACTGATTTCCCGTCGAGGATGATCAGACCATAGGAGGCAAGCTCCTGTGCCTTTGCCTTGATGGCCTTCGACAAGGCCAATGAAACCTTCTTCTGGGTTTCGGCATCCGCACCGGGCGATTCGTTGTCCTTGATGAGCTTGTCGATGTCGATGATGGCTATTTGCGCCTGGATCGGCACATGGACGGCGGCGTAATACCCCGCCAAGGCACCGCATAGCCCGGCAATGATTGCCGGGATTAGAATGGGCTTAAGGATGGTCATAATGCGTGTGTTGGTGTTGATCGCAGGGTTTAAGGTCTGGAGCCATCGGCATCAATCGTCCGATGTCAGTATGTCGTCAATCGCATCGGCCACTGTCATCCCCTGGTTGGTGCGGTGCATGATTTGCCGGATGTCGTCGGGGCGCGTCGAATACAGCAGCTTGGTGTATTTGTCCACGACCAAACGCCCTATGCCGTGTCCGAAGCTGGTGATGAAGAATATTTCCGAATAGGCGCCGGTCACCGTGTGGACCGACTTCAGGTAGGCGTAGCCCGACTCGCCGATGATCAGGCGGTTTTGCCGTTTGATGGATTCGATGGTTTCGGACTTTTGGTATAGCAGGTAAAAGTTGGCCGAATTTTCGGCAATGGCAATGCCGGAAGGCGAACTGTACAGGTCGTTGAGCGATTGGGTGATGGTGATCGCCGCGC
>Ga0208496_1000490_pt1 | contig 14313 bp, 17 predicted proteins | sample CryBogmetaGMA2M_FD_184552 | JGI IMG/M metagenome (GOLD analysis project Ga0208496, IMG submission 184552) | Freshwater microbial communities from Crystal Bog, Wisconsin, USA - MA2M (SPAdes) | ecosystem: Environmental > Aquatic > Freshwater > Lake | place: Crystal Bog, Wisconsin, USA | collected... | reverse complement strand
CATTAATGGCGACAGCTTGGATAGAATAGTCAGTAATCATGGCAATATGATATCCATAGGAGCTAAAAGTGACTGACGATAAGAAACCAGACCCAAAAAACCCAGCTAAGCCTGTAGTGGCTAAGCCCCCAGCAAGACCACCTGTACCTAAAGGCCCATCTGGCCCTGCTGGAAGGCCTCAGGCAGGCTTTGGCGGCGGAAAAGGCATGATGCGTAAAGCCGGACGCGGACGATAGTGGATAATTACCCCAATGATTAATATATCGACAAGGGAATTAGCGTGAACGAATGGCATAACGAAACTAAAGAAGAAATCAACAAAAAGATCATTACATTGGTTGTAATGTTGGCCGCAGCTACTAGCTTGGCTATCTTGTTTGCCTTAGTCGCCGCTCATACTGGTTACGTATTCGGTTAACCAGTATTAATGACTAGCCATCGCCAACCTGCAGTATTTGCTGGCCATGGCAGTCCCATGTATGCCATTGAGCCCAATCGTTTTACAGCGGCATGGGCTGCACTTGGTAAATCATTCAAGCGCCCAGATGCAATCTTAGTTATCTCAGCGCATTGGGTCACTCGTGGTGTTTGGATTACTGCAATGTCTAAGCCCAAAACGATTCATGACTTTGGTGGATTTCCTCAAGAACTTTTTGAGATTGAATACCCAGCGCCCGGCAGTCCTGCTTTAGCAGATCGTGTACAAGAATTGCTGAATGTTCCCATTGTTATGGAAGAGAATGAGTGGGGTATTGATCATGGTGCTTGGTCAGTTCTGAAATATATTTATCCCAATGCCAACGTGCCGGTAGTCCAATTGAGTTTGGATGGCTCAAAGTCTGCTCGCGAGCACTACGAATTAGCTAAACAGTTATGTCCCTTGCGTGATGAAAATATTCTGATTTTGGCTAGCGGCAATGTAGTGCATAACTTACGAACCATCCATTGGCAAGCAGGTGCTGAACCCTACTCTTGGGCAAAGGAGTTTAATGATTTCTTTATTTCAGAAATTCGTGCTAATCATCATGAGTCATTAATTGATTGGGAAAAATACGGTGAGGCTGCCCATATGTCTATCCCGACTGCAGAGCATTATTGGCCAGCTTTGTACACTTTAGCTTTACAAGAAGAGGGTGAGCATGTGACAGTCTATACAGATGGTATTGAGATGAGTTCCATCAGCATGCTTGGCTTTTCAATTCAATAAATATTGACTATGTGGCTATCTATTTTTGCAATTTTCTTTGGTGCGGGCTTCGGTGCTTTGCTAAGGGCTGGATTCAATTTCTTGGCTGCAGGCTCAGTGTCGATAATTCCCTTGGGCACTTTGCTTGCCAACTTAGTTGGCGGCTACCTCATTGGTATTGCGATTGCTTTTTTTGGAAACAATCCAAACCTTTCACCCGAGTGGAAATTGTTGGTGATTACAGGTTTTCTTGGAGGCTTAACCACTTTCTCTAGTTTTTCTGCAGAGGTCGTTGGGCTCATGCAGCGCGGAGAATTTACTTGGGCGCTAGGTACAGCATTGCTTCATCTGATTGGCTCACTGGTTTTAACCTTCTTAGGTATTCTGACTTACCAGGCGATGAAGTAAGGATTGAGTTCATTTACTCTGGCTTGATATTTGCTGTTTTGACAACAGCCCCCCATTTAGCAGATTCGGATTTAATCAATGCAGCAAATTCTGCTGGACTCCCGCCCCCAATTTCATTACCTTGCGAGAGCATGAGTTCACGCAGTTGTGGATCCTTAAGGGCTTCATTGGCCGCAGCATTCAATTGATCAATGATCGCCTTAGGCGTTCCTTTAGGTGCAATCAGTCCTTGCCAATTTAATACCTCAACCTTTGGATAGCCAACTTCAGCAAAACTCGGAATATTTGGTAGAAGTGGGGAACGTTTTTTGCTGGTAATAGCAATAGGGCGAAGTTTCTCAGCTTTAATACTGGGCATCGCCGAGTACATTTGATCAAACATCATGGTGACATTGCCAGCCATTAGGTCAGTTAATCCCGCAGAGCCGCTCTTGTAAGGCACATGAATCATCTCAATACCCGCATTTTGCTCAAAGAGCTCGGCGGAGAGTTGATGGCTTCCACCAATGCCTCCAGATGAAAAAGTGAGCGTGCCAGGTTTTGCTTTTGCTGCCACCACAATATCTTGTACAGTTTTATAGGGCGAACTTGGGTGCACCACTAAAACCAATGGACCTTTTTCAATCAAGATGATTGGAGTGAGATCCGTTTCTGGGTCGTAACGTAAATTACCAAAGAGAGTTTTATTCACTGCCATAGGCGCAAAGTTACCCATACCAATGGTATAGCCATCAGGTGCAGCCCGTGAAATTAATTCTGTTCCGATGTTGCCGCCTGCGCCGGGTTTGTTATCCACGATGATGGGCTGCTTGAGGATCACACTCATTTTCTGAGCGATCTGCCGGCTACGTGAGTCAGCTCCTCCACCTGCACCATAGGGCACGATAAAGTTAATTGGTTTAGCGGGGTAATTGCTTTGCGCAAAAGAGGCTGGGGAAAGAATCGCCCCAAGACCGAGTGCAAGAATAAATATTCTTTGAACGAATCGCATACCTAAACCTTAATTCAAATTTAAATGAATCCTAAGACACCTACGGCCCCACCAATTGCTATGAGGTATAGCGGATGCCAACGTGTAAAGACGGTAATCGCTATTGTGCTGATCGTCAAGATGTAGGCAGCTGGACTATGATTGATTTGCAGCGCAATCTCCCATGCAGAGGAGAGTACTAAGCCAATCGCTAGTGCAGCTGCAGAATATTGAATCATTTGTTTACTCATTGGGTTTTTGATTCCCATGATGAAACGCTGTAAGAAATAAATCAGAATTGACGATGGCCACGCTATTGCAAGGGTAGCGAGAAGTGCTCCAAGGACTCCATGAATATGCCAGCCAATGAGGGTGACAGTCATAAAGTTAGGCCCTGGCGCAGCTTGAGCTATAGCAAAGTAGTCTGAAAACGTCTGGACATCAATCCAATGCTCTTGATGAACGGCGAGATTAAATAAGACAGGCAATAGAGCATTGACACCGCCAAATGCAACGAGTGAAAAGGCAGATAATTTTAGGAAAAGGCTCAGCAGAATACTCATAGAGCACGCACCTTTTTTCTTGCTATGAAGATCGCTACTGGTGAAACCAGCAATACAACATAGCCTAAGCCAAGATGAAACACTGTAGCGGCAATAATGGTCAGTACAACAACGATCAGCATCGCTGGGTAGCGGAATTCATCGCGCAGCATCTTAAAGCCGGTTGAAGCTATTAAGCCAACACCCACTGCAGAGATTCCGCGAAGCAGTCCTTTAACGGATTCGAGATAGCTGTAATGCTCATACAAAAGAGCTAAGCATAAGACGATCCCAATGGGGCCTAAAGATAAACCAAGGGTTGCAGCCAATGCACCTCTTGCGCCACCAAAACGAGAGCCCACGCAAACTGCGAGATTCATAATATTGGGACCTGGAACAATTTGGCAGATACCTAAAATTGCGCTGAATTCCTCAGACGTCAAAATCTTGTCACGCTCAACGAGGGTCCGCCGTGCCCAAGGAAGCACTCCCCCAAAGCCAGACATGCCGATCTTGCTAAAACTGATGAAGAGTTGCTTAGGGGTGAGTGTTTTCAAAATGACCGAGGCTTATTGGGGCTTGAATGGATGTGGCACGGGTTTGTTATCCAACCAAGCTTGCAAAGTTTCTGTAATGCCTTTAGAGAAGGCAGCAAAAATTGGCTCAGCAATAAATCCAAGATGCGGTGTTACCAATAAGTTGGGCGTATTGCGCAGCGGATCATTTTCCGGGAGTGGCTCCATATCAAATACATCAATCGCAGCTTGCCCAGGTCTTCCTGCAGTAAGTGCTTTTTGAAGATCGGCCATATTGATTAAGGCAGAGCGTGAGGTATTTACCAATAAGGAATCGGGACGCATTAAGGCTAATTGATCAGCGCTAATGAGTCCTTTAGTACCAGGTCCGGCCACTAGGTGCATCGTGACGATCTTGGAAGTCTTAAGTAACTCATCTAGACTCACTGATTTAGCATTCTCGGCAGCAGCGCGTTCTGGTGTCATACGTGGGCTCCAGGTCACTACTTCCATACCAAAGGCGGCGCCAACTCGTGCTACACGACTACCAATAGCGCCCAGTCCCATGACTCCCAAGCGCTCACCAGAGAGCATTGGAAGAACGGAGAGCTGGTCACGCCAGCCACCAGAAGCGATCAACTTATTTTGTTCAATCAGGCGCTTTGATGCTCCCAGAATTAAAGCCCAAGTGAGTTCTGCAGTGGTTTCTTTAGAGGGTCCACCAGGTGAGCAAGCCATTGGGATATTGCGTGCTACTAGGGCTGAGGCTTCAAGAGTGCCATTGCGCTCCCCAGTAAACATCAAAAATTTTAGTTTTGGTAAGCGCGCAATCATGGCCTCGTTAAAAGGCGAGCGATCGCGCACAATAGCAATGGCATCAGCATCTTTGACAGCTTCATATAAGGCTTCATCACGCAAAGGCTTGTGATGAAAAGTGAGGTTTGCGCGTTGCTCTAATGTATTCCAATCAGAAAAACGACGTAAGGCCTGTTCGTAATCCCCGAGGATGACAATGTTTGGTAATGAAGCCATATCAAATACTTTCTAGTGAATTAGTCGGGAGTGCACAGGCTCAATATTTTTTTAAGATCAGATGCTTGTCCTAACTTCCAGAGCTCTGAAATGAGTTGACTAGTCTTTTCTTTGCCAATTACTGGCTGCGCAAGATTTGTAAACTTCTGTTCTAAATTGGCATCTGTCATTGGATTCTCTACTGAGCCAATCGCATTCTTCACAAAAATATGTACCTCTTTGCCATTTTTAAGAAAGGCTTTGACATCCACAGAGGCTTCGCTAATAGAAGTATCGGTAGTTGCATTTACTTTTCCACGTAAGGCTACGACATCGGCGCGATTCACTATGTCGTCTGCATATTCACCCTCTCCAGCTTGGCCAAAGATCAAGCCTACAGCGCAGCCGTGGTACACACTGAACTTGCCTTCAAGACCATCTTTAGGAGTCTTTTTGCCAGTGAGTTCTAAAACGAGTGGATGAGCACGTAATTCAATACGCTCAACATCTTCTGCCTTCACACCTTGGGCGCGCAATTGCGCACAGGCATCAATTGCTGGATGAATCACAATTCCACAAGCAAAAGGTTTGTATGTATTTAATGAAATCTCAAAGGATTGACCTAAGGCGCGATCAATTTCTGACCAGTCACATTTAGTAGAAACTGTTTGCATATAGCCACGACCAGCTTCTAATGCCTTTGGACTAGCAGTAAAGCCATGCTTTGCTAATAATGCTGAGAGTTGTCCTGCGCGTGCAGCACCGCCCGGATGAAAAGGCTTGGTCATCGTGCCAAATTGTTCACGCATACCTACTGGCTGTGAAGCCGCAATGCCCAAAGCCATGGTAGTTTTCTGCAGATCAAGACCCATGAGGCGCGAACATGCAGCTGCTGAACCCAACATTCCAGTAGAGCCAGTGATATGCCAGCCACGATGGTAATGATCTGGATACATTGCATTTCCTACTCGGCAAGCAACATCAATTCCAAGAACAAGAGAGTCGATGATCTGACGGCCGCTCACATTGGTATGTTCACCTAATGCCAAGATGGCTGAAGCCACTGGGCCCGCCGGATGAATCACTGTCTTGAGGTGAGTGTCATCAAAGTCAAAGGTATGTGAGCTAATACCATTAATCAGAGCGGCACCACCCATATCAACTTTATCTTTGCGTCCCAAGATACTTGCTTGTGGGGCTGGTTGAAATTCTCGAATAGCTGCTAGGGAAGATTCAACACTCTCATGGTTGGCGGCACCAATGGCGCAGCCTAACCAGTTTAGGAAAGTGCGATGCGCCTCATGATCGACTTCAGGTGTCCATCCTTGACTTGGGTGAGAGCTAACAAACTCCGCAAGAATTTTTGTGACTGGTGGGGCGTTCAGATCAGCTGCTGCAGCGATAGCGTGAGACATGTGATTTCCTATAAATGGTAAGAATGTAAAGAGTAGTTAAATAGATTGAATCAGTCGATTTCAATATGGCGATCTTTGGCCACTTTGGCCCAGCGTGCAATATCGTCTTTGATATAACTGCCAAATTGGTTTGGTGTCATTGGCATTAATGTCATAGCCTCACTCGTCATTTTTTCTGAGAAGTCAGGTAAGGCCAGCACTTGATTCAGTTCTGTATTTAATTTCGCAACGATTGCAGGTGGCAAATTAGCCGGACCAACTACGCCATACCATTGCTGACCATCAAAACCGCTGTATCCCAATTCTTTAAAGGTGGGGATGTTGGGTGCTGCTGGACTTCTTTTAGCTCCGGTAACCGCAAGGCCACGGACTCGATTGGAATTGATATAAGGCAGCCCTGCAAACAGAGTGGGGAACATCGCTTGAGTCTGACCAGCTAGTAAGTCAGTATAGGCAGGACCTACACCACGGTATGGTACATGCACCATAAATATTCCTGCGGCCAATTTCAATTGCTCCATACCCAAATGGGTAAGGGTTCCAGGACCTGCTGAGCCATAACTGAGTTTGGCAGGATTCTTTTTGGCGTAATCAACGAATTCTTTAAAGTTTTTAATCGGTAGCTCTGGATTAATGATTAATACGTTTGGTGTGGCACCAATCATGCCAATGGGTGTGAAGTCCTTAATTGCATCGTAAGGAAGTTTACGAACTGCAGGGTTAGTGCCATGAGTACCTACGTAGGCGATCATCAAGGTATAGCCATCAGATGGGGCTTTTGCAACTGCTTGGGAGGCAATGGAGCCACCCCCGCCACCCATATTCTCAACCACGACTGTTTGACCAAGAGAGCGAGAGAGTTTTTCTGCGACTGCTCTAGCAATATTATCTAGACCTCCACCGGCAGCAACAGGGGCTATAAGCTTAATGGGTTTAATTGGGTAGCTTGTAGCAGCATTTTGCGCCTGAACTCCCATGCTAATAGTTAAACTAGCAATAGTGGCAATACAGGATAAAAAAATCGGCAGTGGCCGATTGCTATTTTTAGACATGTCTCAAATCCAGATTATTGTGATGTATTAAGGTAATCTTATGAAGTAATTTTACTATTGATGACAAATCTATTTTGATTAAGGAAATACCATGATTTTGGAACATTGCGACATAGAAATTGACCCAGCTAAGCAAAAAGAGTTTGAAGAGGCTATTTTGCGGGGGGTGGACACAGTGATCTCTAAGGCAAAAGGCTTCAAGGGGTACAAGGTAAATCACAGCATGGAAACCCCATCCCGCTACTTATTACTCATTTATTGGGATAGTCTTGAGAGTCATACGGTAGATTTTCGCGGATCTGCAGCCTTTGCGGATTGGCGAGCCATCGTTGGACCTTTCTTTGCAAAGCCTCCGCATGTAGAGCATATGACCTTGGTTGGCAAGTCAACTTAAATGACCTAAGTTGCCTTCAGTTTTTTCCTAATCGACTGCTCGATTGGAATGGAGTCGAGAGTGGGCTCAAGAGCTTCACGTTCATCGAAGACGAAGCAACTGCCTTTGTAGTGTGCAGAGCCTACTTCCTCAAAATATTTGAGGATGCCGCCTTCCAATTGATAGCTATGTTGCATACCAATCTCGCGCATATAGAGACCTGATTTTTCACAGCGAATTCCGCCAGTACAAAAGCTCACTAAGGTTTTGTCTGCAAGCGCTTCTTTATGTGCTGAAATTGCTTTAGGAAATTCTGTAAACTTTTCAATATTGAAGTGGAGGGCATTTTCAAAAGTGCCGTATTCCACTTCAAAGGCATTACGAGTATCTACCATGACTACGGGACGTCCTAAGTCATCGGTTCCGCGATCAAGCCACTCTTGTAATTTTTTAGGTGCAATGAAATTAGCGCGACCCTCTTCTGGGCGAATCATTGGGTGGTTCATACGGATGATTTCGTGTTTGATTTTGATCAACATCTTTTTAAAGGGCTGTTCCTCAGACCAACTTTCTTTTGTTTCGAGAGCCTTAAAGCGAGAGTCCGCTCGCAACCAATCCAAAAAGCCACGTAACTCGGGTTCTTTTCCAGCCAGAAAGAGATTGATTCCCTCGCCAGTGAGCAAAATGGTGCCTTTTAGCTCTCTAGCCTTACATTCATTCTGCATTTTGGTGCGCAATTCTGGCAGGCTATCAAGGCTGACAAATAAATATGCGGCAATATTCAAAATTGACTTCATTTTCTCTCTCTTCACGCTACTTCACCATTATCGAACAAATGGGCTATAGGGGTGTTAATCTTGAGGTCTTATGCAAAGGAGGCAAGCCATGCTGTATTTAGTAAAAATAGCCAAAAGAGCCCTGTTTATAGCCTTAATGACTCTGGGAACCGGAGGACTGGTTCTGGCTCAAAGTGCTGGAGTGGGAACTTGGCCCACTCAAAAACCGATTCGCTTTATTGCAGTATTTCCACCCGGCGGATCGGTGGATCAAGTGGCTCGAGTTTTGGCTCCCGCTTTGCAGACTGAATTAAAGCAAAACGTCATTGTTGAAAACATAGGTGGGGCATCTGGTGTGATTGGTACTTCTGCAATGACGAGAGCAGATGCTGATGGGTATACCTTTGCTGTTGTCTTTGATACTCATGGCGTTAATCCAAGCCTTAAAGATAAACTTCCCTACGATACGATTAAAGATATCGCACCCGTCATTCTAGTGGGGACTTCCCCAATGGTTTTAGTGGCAAGTAAGAATTCTGGCATTACCAGTTTTAAGCAATTGGTGGATATGTCGAAAACAGGCAAACAATTTAGCTATGGCTCCATTGGTATTGGGAGCCTAGGCCACTTAGCAATGGCGCGTCTTGCGAAGCAAGCGGGCTTTGATTGGAATCACATTCCTTATCGCGGTGGTGGCCCCTTAATGCAGGATGCGCTTGGTGGGCAGGTGCAGTTGGCGATTGGCTCAGAGTTTTTGGTTAAGCCTCATATTGAGAGTGGTAGCTTAATTCCTTTGGTAGTTACTACCACCAAAAGAGTTCCCGGTTTACCGAATGTGCCAACAGTTGCTGAAAGTGGCTTCCCTGGTTTTAGTGCCCCAGCTTGGTGGGCAGTCTTAGCGCCAGGTAAAACGTCGCCAGCCATTGTGGATGCAATGAATAAAGCATTAAACAAAGTATTGAAAACCCCAGCAGTTGCTGACAAGTTCAAATCACAAGGAATTGAAATTGTTGGAGGCACCCCAGAAACAGCGCGTGAATATATTGGCAAACAAATTGGTATTTGGGGTAAGTTTGTCATTGAAAACAATATTAAAGAAACCAATTAGTCGAAAGTATCTATGTCTGAACGTTTAATCCCCTATCAACCAATGGATTTGGCTGAGCCCGCTGAGCTAGTAGCTGCTATTCGTGAAAGACGTGGCGGTCAGTTCATCAACTTAGATCGCATGCTCTTACACAGCGTACCGATTGCTAAGGGCTGGAATCATTTTGTTGGTGAAATCCGCAACAACCTATCTTTAGACCCTAAGTTGCGTGAGCTAGCAATGTGTGGCGTAGCGGTGCTCAACGGTGCTGAGTATGAGTTCTTTCATCATGCACCTCCTTTTAAGAAGGCTGGTGGTACTGAAGAGCAAGTCCAAGGGCTCAGATTGATTGGTCAAACTAGTTTTCCAAGGAATCTATTTACGCAGCTAGAAAATGACGCTACGGATTTAACGTTTCAGATGACGCGCAATATCAAGGTGGATCCTGAATTAATGAAACGCTTGCAAAAAGAACTCGGAAGCACTAATACGGTAGAGCTGGTAACAGTCATTGCCGCTTACAACATGGTGTCTCGTTTCTTGATCGCTTTGGATATTCATCCAGAAGATCACCCTCCGGCTTGATGAGCTAATGATTCATTGGAGGGAAGGTGAGCAATCTTATTCTGCAAAGTGGCATTCAGAAAATGGTATTGCGCCCCATAAAAAAATTCAGATTGCAGACGATACTCTCACAGCAGATATAGCTTACCGTTTGGCATGTGAAGGTACGGCGATGCTCTACAAGGGAGACTTTCAGAATGCCAGACAACTTCTACAGGCTTTAGTCAGAAGAGTTGATAAGCCTTCCAAGAAATCCTCTAGAGTGGATAGAGTTGCAAAAGAGAAAACGAAGAGCCCTTTAGATACTTTTAATCTGCATCGCCTAGCGCAATCACAAAGGGCGCGCATTTTAGGGATGGTGCTCATCCCAATCAATGCCGACCACAGTATTTCATTAAGACGTGCACCCGATGTAGCTCAAGCCTGCCTTGAGGCTTATGGGGAACAGGCAGAGCCTTATGTGATATCCCTCAGGGAATTACTCGGAGTCATTAGTGCTCATGAGTGGCGCAAGAAAGGTGTACCAGTTTTAGCTAGAGATGATGAAGAGATTCGCATTCATCCACACTATGGGGTTTTCTCTCCAATCCGCGGTGAATATATTGAATTGGTTCTCAAAGCACCATTACCAGTCGCCATCAAGAAGGAATCGATTGCATTTGATATTGGTGTGGGCACAGGCGTCCTATCAGTTGTTTTGGCAATGCGAGAGATCAAGCAGATTATTGGAACCGATCAAGACGATCGCGCTATTGAGTGCGCCAAGGAAAATATCAATCGCTTGAAATTGAATGATCAAATTGAAATTCTCAAGACCCATTTATTCCCAGAAGGAAATGCGGCGCTCATTGTTTGTAATCCACCATGGCTGCCAGCAAGACCTAGCTCTTCACTAGAGCACGCTGTATATGACCCGGAAAGCCAAATGCTAAAAGGGTTCTTAAGTAAGCTAAAAGAACATTTATTGCCTGGTGGAGAAGGCTGGCTCATTCTTTCTGATCTCGCCGAGCATTTGGGTTTACGTAGTAGAGAAGAATTACTTGTCTGGATCGAAGCTGCTGGCTTGAAAGTCATCGCGCGTTTAGATACCAGACCACAACATCAAAAGGTATTTGATAAAATAGATGCGCTGTATGACGCGAGATCTAAAGAAGTCACTTCACTCTGGCGCTTGACTTCAAAGTAGTACCACACCAAATAGCCCTATAACACCCGTCCCCATTGGGGTTATGGTTGTTAATCAATTGCATCAACCTTAAAATCGTTGAGAACTATAGTTTATTACTGTAAGTCTTGTCAGTAAGTGGACATCATTTTTTCTCATTGAAAGTTTAAGGAATTCATTTGCTCTGTAGTCTATTTCCTAGAAATGCATTGCTCATTTCAGGCGTAGTGATCTCTCATTTATTCGTTTTACTAGGGCTTTTATGGGCGCCTCTCATGAGGGTTAATCCATCTGTGCCGGGCGCTCTTATGGTTAACCTATTCGGTGATAGTGCGCCATCAGCTGCGCGTAAAAAATCAGACGCTGCACCTCTAGTAAAAGCATCTTCAAATGCTAAAAGTTATAGTTCCAACCCTCAAAATGAATCCCATGCATATGGTGATATCCAGGGCAATGGCCATTCAGGAGATAGTGCCGCTAGACTAGCCATGCATAGTCCTAAACCCCATTACCCGCTGGCAAGTAGGCGACTGAGAGAGCAGGGTTTGGTGATCGTGAGGTTATGCGTAAACGAGCAAGGCACTGTGGATCAAGCTGGTATTACTAAGAGCTCAGGCTTTGAAGGTTTGGATCAATCTGCACTTAAAGCCCTGGCGTTGTGGAGATTTACGCCAATGAAATCATCTGCCAGCAGTGTTTCTTCGCAGTGCTTTCAGACTCCCGTTCAATTTACTTTAGAGGGTTAGTATTTGAGCAAGCAAAATACTTCGAATCTAGCATTAGCCTCCATTCAATCTCCCCATCTTTTACCTAAGACGATATCTAGCGAAGTTCTCATGGGACATCTGAAGCAGATTTTTATTCTGCACGATGGGCATTCATATCAATTACGCATCACTAAATTAGGAAAACTCATTTTGACGAAGTAAATATGAATTAAGTTATTAGCCAGCAAGAGCATTTTCATATGCATATAGCCAGCGATTTTTTGTTTTTATCACTGGAGATAGTATATGAATCATCAAGGTGTTTTTCACCCTAGAAATAAGTTTGTCTGGATTTCCTCGATTGCTTTGTTGTGTGGAAGTTCTTTTTCAGTTTGGGTTAAGGCTCAAGATATTGAATTACCTAGAATTGATATTGTGGGGCGAGAGGAGAATGCCCTGAGCAAAATTCCGGGAACGGTTGATGTCATTAATCAAAAGAGGATGGAGGAGTTACAACCTCAGTCTTTGCAAGATGTATTAAAGACAATTCCTGGTGTAAATATTCGTGGCGATGAAGGTGGCTTAGGGTCTATCCCCAATATTGGTATGCGTGGCTTGAATCCAAGTCGTAGTTCAAAGGTTCTACTGCTTGAGGATGGCGCCCCAATCCAACCAAGCCTCTTTATTTCTAATGCTTCTTATTACAGTCCACCAGTAGAGCAAATCGGAGGGATTGAAGTTTTAAAGGGAGCATCAGGCCTTAAATATGGACCATCTAATATTGGTGGCGTTGTGAATTACCTCAGTAAAACCCCATCCCAAGGATTTAAGTTAACCGGTAAGGCGGGTAATTATGGGTATCGCTTGGTTGAGATTGAGGCAGGGGGAAAGTCTTCGTCTAATGGGGCAATCGGTGGAATCAATCTGATTCAATCTGAGTCTAACGGATACCAAGGTAATGGTTTTAAGATGTACGACATCTTGATGAAAGGCGGCATCGAGATTACCCAAAATCAGTGGTTGAGTCTCAAATATACTCATTACGATAACAATATCAATACTTCTTATGTGGGTCTACGCCCCAATCAATACGCTTCTGGTCTGAGTGATAATCCTGCGCCGAATGATCGCTTCATCACCCAAAGAAATGCAGTAGACCTTAATCACACTGTCGAATTTAATTCAGATACCAAAATCAATACCTTAATGTATTGGAGTAGGCTATCCCGAGACTATTGGCGACAAAGTATTGTTAAGCGCACACAAGATGCCACGGTGTTTAAGGCCTGTAATCAAGGCTCTGATTGTTTGATTGGCCGTAATCGTGAGTTTCAAATGCTAGGCCTCGATTCTCGTTTAAGCCATGCATATAAGGCCTTAGGAATTTCAAACGAAGCAGAATTTGGGCTACGTTTACATACTGAGTCTCAAATCAATCAATTGGTGAACTCCAAAACCTTTGCTTACTCTGGTCGACTTTCTTCACAGGAGGATAACAAAGCTAATTCGGTGGCGGTGTATGCACAAAATCGCTTCTTGCTGAGCAAGGACTTTGCTCTCATTCCGGGTGTGCGAGTTGAAAGTTATAACCAGACGCGTTCAAATGTTGTTACTGGAAAATCTGGGAGTGCTAAGAATGTAGAAACCATTCCGCAGATTGGTGCTACTTGGCAGTTAATACCTCAGGCTCAAGCATATGGAAGTATTTATAAAGGTTTTGCGCCAGCACAACTAGCCACTGCGATTGACGATAAGGGGGTTGATCAGCAGTTAGCGCCTGAACGCTCGACCAATATGGAGTTGGGCTTGCGCGGAAAATCAGGGGCTTTTTCATATGATTCAGCAGTTTTTAGTATGAACTTTAGCAATCAAATAGTGAACCAAAGCTTAGCTGCAGGAATCTCGAAAGCCAATGGAGGCAAAAGTTTGCATCAAGGTGCTGAGTTAGCCCTTGGATATGTGCTTGGTCATGGCTGGGGTATTAACGGCAACGCCACCTATATTCCAGTAGCAAAGTTTGTCGGTACGAATTCCTTAGGCCGGGACGGTAATCGCATTCCTTACACACCCAAGCTGACCTCCAACTTAGGGCTTAGTTATGAAAAGAATGGCTTCTATACTTTAGTAAGTTTGAACTATATATCTGATCAATATGCGGATTCAGCAAATACAGTTGCACAGAATGCGATTGGAACTTTAGGTGAAGTACCCGCATTTACAACCGTTAATTGGAGTGCTAACTACGCTATTAATAAAGATTGGAAGGTGTTTGGAGTCGTCAATAATCTATTTGATAAGAGATACATATCTAGTCGAAGTCCGGATGGAATCTTTGCAGGAGCCCCTCTTAATTTTCAAGCAGGCATGAGTTATCAATTTAATTAATAGACAGAATGGAGTGATACTTTTATGAAAGAAAAACGCCACCCTGGTGGGTGGCGTTGGACTGTTACATACTTCAAAATGGTGGAGTCGGCGGGAATCGAACCCGCGTCCGCAAATCCTCCACAACAAGTTCTACATACTTAGTCATATCATTTAA
>Ga0208496_1000488_pt1 | contig 14329 bp, 14 predicted proteins | sample CryBogmetaGMA2M_FD_184552 | JGI IMG/M metagenome (GOLD analysis project Ga0208496, IMG submission 184552) | Freshwater microbial communities from Crystal Bog, Wisconsin, USA - MA2M (SPAdes) | ecosystem: Environmental > Aquatic > Freshwater > Lake | place: Crystal Bog, Wisconsin, USA | collected... | reverse complement strand
CGTAAGAGCAAAGCAGAATCGACAAGGCCCACCATAAAATGAAACTTGCCATCCCTTTGACAAGCTCCAACTAGGTTTTACGCTTGATGTATTCGTAGCATCTTTGTTTTACGGTTTACGCCTAGTGAGAATTGCTGCCTACCAGTGCGCTTAACATCTGTTATTTAATCAAAAATGTCCATCTGCCGTTTCACTGGCTTGGGCGGACTAAATATGTCAAGACTTAGGGGTATATTTTCCAAGAATCCCAACCGAGCATGGGTTTTCCTAAACCGTTGTTTGATCATATCGGCAAAAATGCCTTCGCCTATCATCCGCTCGCCGAAATTCGAAACGTTCTCCTGCCCACCCCTTGATTGGCGCACCAAACTCATTACATGCTTGGCACGGTCGGGATAATTGGCTTCCAACCATTCGACGAACAAATCCTTCACCCCCAGCGGCAAGCGCAGAAACACATAGGATGCCATGCAAGCCCCGGATTCTTTGGCGAGGTACAGTACCTTCTCGATATCCTGGTCCGTCAACGCCGGGATGATAGGCGCGACGATCACGCCTGTGGGTATTCCCGCCTCGTTCAATTGGCGCACTATTGCCATTCGTCGCAACGGGGATGCCGCCTTTGGTTCCAAGCGGCGGGCGATTTCCGGCTCCAACGTGGCAATCGAAATCATCACGCTGACGAGGTTCTTCTCCGCCATGGCAGCCAATAGGTCGATATCCCTGGCTATCAACGATCCCTTGGTGGTTATCATGACGGGATGGTTGAATTCGGCAAGCACCTCCAAAACACGGCGTGTCACGCGTTGCTTTTGCTCTAGCGGTTGATAGGGGTCGGTGTTAGCCCCCAAGGCCAAGGGCGCAGGCCGATAACTGGGCCGGGACAGTTCATGGCGCAATCGCTCTGCGGCATTTTCCTTGACCACAATCTTGGTCTCGAAATCCAACCCGGCTGAAAGTCCAAGATATTCATGGGTCGGTCGCGCATAACAATAAATACAACCGTGCTGGCATCCGCGATAGGCATTGACAGAGCGGTCAAAGGGAATATCCGGGGATTGGTTGTGACTGATGATTGATTTTGCCTGCTCAAAAGAAACCTCGGTCTTGGTGACGCTGGCCAAATCTTCCCAGGCTTCGTCCCCCGGCAAAGCCTCAGTGGAACGTGTCAACTGGTTGAATCTAGAATCAGGATTGGAGCGTGCACCATGGCCTAAGAGGGGTGCTTTGCTGGACAGGCGCATTGGTGGTATGACAACAGGTAAAGCAAAGACTTATACTACACCATCCTGACCCGTATCGAAACCGCACTATGCTAAAAATATACAACACCCTCACCCGCCAAAAAGAACAATTCAAGCCACTGGAACCCGGCAAAGTCCGCATCTACGTCTGTGGTATGACCGTTTATGACTACTGCCACCTGGGCCATGCGCGGGTCATGGTCGCCTTCGACACGGTAGTGCGCTACCTGCGCCATTTGGGGTATGAAGTGACTTATGTTCGCAATATCACCGATATAGACGACAAAATCATTAAACGCGCCCAAACCAATGGCGAACCCATGGGCAGCCTGACCGAGCGATTCATTGATGCCATGCACGAAGACGAACGAGCATTGGGCGTATTGCCGCCTGACCATGAACCCCGTGCCACCGCCTCCATAGCCGAAATCATCGCCATGATAGCCAAGCTGTTTGAGCGCGGCTACGCCTACATCGGCGGCAATGGCGACGTATTTTATGCCGTCGGCAAATTTACCGGTTACGGCCAATTATCCGGCAAGAATATTGATGAACTTCAGGCGGGTGAGCGCGTGGACGTGGACGAGGCCAAGCGCGACCCGTTGGATTTTGTGTTATGGAAAATGGCGAAACCCGGCGAACCCTCTTGGCAATCCCCTTGGGGAGACGGGCGACCCGGTTGGCATATCGAATGCTCCGCCATGTCAACTTGTTGCTTAGGGAATCATTTCGACATCCACGGCGGCGGCATGGACCTGCAATTCCCCCATCATGAAAATGAAATCGCCCAATCGGAAGGGGCTACGGGGGAAAAGTTCGTCAATCTGTGGATGCACAACGGCTTTGTGCGAGTCAACGAGGAGAAAATGTCCAAGTCTTTGGGCAATTTCTTCACCGTCCGTGAAATCCTCGCCCGCTACCGCCCTGAAACCGTGCGCTTCTTTATCCTGAACAGCCAATACCGCAGCCCATTGAATTACTGCGATGAAAACTTGGACGAAGCCCATGCGGCATTGACACGGCTTTATACTGCATTGAGGGGCTTGGATCAGGGTGGTGCAATAAACCGTCATTCCGGCATGGATCGCCGGAATCCAGATTCCATGGATGGCGCGGACCTAGGACATCCCTGTAGCCTAGATTCCGGGGATCCATGCCGGAATGACGATAAAAACCTTAATTCATTAGCATTAGGGGTGGGGAGAGAGGGCTATGCCATCCGCTTTGAAGAAGCCATGCAAGACGACTTCAACACCCCGCAAGCCATCTCGGTGTTATTTGACCTGGCCCGCGAAATCAACCGGCAAAAAACCACGGACGAAACAGCAGCGCAGCCATTGGCAATTTTGTTGAAGGAATTGGCGAGCGTCTTGGGGCTATTGCAAGAAGACCCGGAAAACTACCTGCGGGGTGGCTCCGAAGAAGGAGTAACCGGGGAAGCCATCGAAGCATTGATCGAACAACGCCTGCAAGCCCGTAAATCTAAAAACTGGAAAGAGTCCGACCGGATACGCGACGAACTGAAAGCGCAAGGGATAATCTTGGAGGATTCGCCGCAAGGAACGAGTTGGCGGAGGGGATGATTCCTTAGTCCGGGATAAACCCGTGCCAGTGGGCCTTGTAGATTCTGCATTGCTCTTAACGTTGCGTCGTTGCGCCGTTGCGTGAGACAAAAAATCTACGCCCATTGAATGACATGCCGCATTGCGAGAAAGGCAGAAGAAAGTCTCACGCAACGGCGCAACGTAAAAGCGCAAGTATTAATACATAGGCAGTGGAGGCCGGGGTGGGTTTTGGGCGAGGGCAAATGGAAAGTCGGTTTACTTGCCTCTGAATCAATGCGAGTGTTGTAAAATGGCAACCAGATAACACGGGGAGCAATCACGCATGGCCGAACAGCCAAGCCCAGTACCAGTATTCGATGTTTTTCTTTCCCACAACAGTAAAGACAAACCCACGGTCATCGCGTTGGCAAAGCGATTAGAGAGGGCAGGGGTCAAGGTCTGGCTGGATGCATGGGAACTGCGACCCGGTCATCCTTGGCAGGATGCTTTGGAGGAGATTATCGCCAGCACCCGTTCAGCAGCCGTGCTGGTGGGTCAAGACGGGATGGGTCCATGGGAAAACCGGGAAATGCGCGCCTTGCTGAATCAATTTGTCCGGCGCGGACTGCCAGTGATTCCGGTGCTACTACCCGATTGTCCGCAACAACCCGAATTGCCCTTGCTGTTACAAGAGTTCACCTGGGTGGATTGCCGAAAGGGCAAGGAAGAAGAAGGGTTTCACCGCTTGGTTTGGGGCATCACGGGGGTGAAGCCTCAATCAATCCAAGAACCAAAGGCCAGTTCCAGTGACGGGAATAAACCGAAGAACGCTCAGGTCCTGAAAACCGCCCTGCAAAAAGCCAATAGAATCTTGCCTATGGCAGGTGCTGCTGCCTTGATTGCCGTCGCCGAAAGGGCATACGTCCATTTTTCCGAGACCTCGCAACTACCCACTCCATCAGATAAAATCGCCGTAGCGCCACCGTTATCCAATACTGCTGCATCGAATCATACTGAAATCAAGAACCCTCTCCCCACAGGAGAGGGCAGGGTGAAGGCCGAAAAGCCAGTTCAGGCAACACCCGCACCAAGCAAAGCCTGTGCAGACTGCCCGGAGATGGTTCCGCTACCGGCGGGTGAGTTCATGATGGGCGCGGCTCCGGGGGAAGCGGGGTCGGGTAAATACGAACAACCTCGCCACTTGGTGAAGATCAACGCATTCAGCATCGGGAAATACGAGGTCACGCAAGGCCAATGGAAAGCCATAATGGGTTCCAACCCGTCCAATTTCAACCCATGCGGCGACAACTGCCCAGTGGAAAGCGTGTCATGGAACGAGGTGCAGACCTTCATTAAGACCTTGAATCAAAAGACCGGCGGGCATTATCGCTTGCCGAGCGAGGCGGAATGGGAATACGCCTGTCGGGCCGGACAGGATACACTCTACTGCGGCGGCAATGACTTGGATGCGGTGGCTTGGCATGTCGGAAATTCAGGCAAGGAACCCCACCCGGTCGGCGGCAAGCAGGGTAACGCCTTCGGGCTATACGACATGAGCGGCAATGTCTGGGAATGGGTGCAGGATTGCTCTCATGACAGTTATCAGGGAGCGCCGGGGGACGGTAGTGCATGGGGTGGTGGCGCAGAATGTGCCTACCGGGTGTTGCGCGGCGGCGCGTTCTACCACCATCAGTACCTCGTCCGCTGGGCCTACCGTTACTACCTCGATCCCGACTCCCGCCCCGACTACTACGGCGGGTTTCGTGTGGTGGTGTCCCCATTGTAGTCTCTGTGCTCTCTGGCTCTTCTCTGATCTCTGGTTTTGCTTTGCTCTTCTCTGTTTTTAGCCGCGTAGCGGCTTGGCTAATTGGGCTTTGCCGCTGGTGCCGGCCGGCTCAAATCCGAAATCGCTTTTGGCTTAGTCCCGCCCGGACTTTGAATCAGTATGTTCGTGTGTGCGCGTTTGCCAGCATCTCCAGGAACCGCCTTGCTGCTGTCGGGAACGTAGACATTCGCGGGAGGGACATAACTCCGGGAATCCACAGCAGCCGGTTCCTTTGCGCCTGGAGTCAGCGTATTGTCAGTGCCAAAAACCAGCATGGAAAAAGCGAGAGCAGGTATTGCGACAATTCCGGTAACAATAGTGCTAAATTCCAGCTTAATTATTTTCATTTTCTCACTCCTCAATGAAGTTTTGGTGTTAATGATGCCCAGTGGAACCCCAATGCTGCCGAATTAAACCCTCCCTTGGAGGGGGGCACTGCCATTAAGCTAAGATGCATTAAGCGTGAAATCAGCCTTTTGCTCGTTCCCAAGCTCCAGCTTGGGAATGAGGTCTTTGAAGCTCCTGCTTCCCTAAAACCACAGCAATCTAGTGCTTATGGGTTCCCAAGCTGGAGCTTCACTGCCATTAAGTTAATGGTTGCGATCGGATTAGCCAACGCCGGGAGTGCAAGGCTTGCCTTGCCCACGCATGCCCTCGCAAGTCAAGCCTTGCACTCCCGCATTACTTTTATCATACCATGCCGATACTTCTTGTCGTGCGCCCGTATTGTCGATAAGCTTTACTATGTCTAACCACATTGAGTAGACCCACCATGAAAACTTATGCATTAAATCAAAACCTACCGCCACTTGTCTCGCTTATCGCCGAATTGAAGCCAAACGAGGAAATTTTGTTGACTGAACATGAGCAGCCCTGTTGCAAGGTGGTTGCGGTTTCTTCGCCAGTTCGCCCACATCCGCGGGCGGGAACATTGAAAGGAAAAATATGGATGTCGGCTGATTTTGACGAGCCGCTAGAAGACTTCAAGGAATACATGGCTTGAGTTTTCCATGTATCCATGACCCGCTACCGCCCCCCCGCTCCGCATAAATCCGCCTATATCACCCCGGACGGATACGCTACCTTGCAAAAGGAGCAGCAAGAATTATGGACACGAAGGGCGGTGGTGACGGTGGCTTTGTCCGAAGCCGCCGCCGAGGGCGACCGCTCGGAAAACGCCGAATATATCTACCGTAAGAAGGAGTTGCGCGAAATTGACCGGCGTATCCGGTATTTGCAAAAGCGCCTACCGGATTTGACCGTCGTGATGGCCCAGGCAACGGATCGTACACGAATCTATTTCGGGGCCTGGGTTAGCTTGGAAGATGAACAAGGCAAGGAAGTGACTTATCGCATCGTCGGCCCCGATGAGTTTGACCCGGCTTTAGGCTGGATCAGTATGGATTCGCCGATGGCTCGCGCCTTGATGAAAAAAACCGTGGACGATGAGATAAGGGTGGAAACACCCGGCGGCTTGTTGGTTTATTATGTGGTGCAGGTGAGTTATGAGCCACTGCTAAGTTGAGCTACTTTGTTCGGATTCAAACATCACTGGAGGCATTGATTTTCGAACTGATTTCTTTACTTCTTCCGCGTAGCCTTCACCACCCTAAACCCTAACAACACCGCCAAAACCACAGCAAATTGCACTGGTTCGGTAACGTCCTTTTTCACCAGCCACCAGAAATGCACAACACCGGCAATGCCAATGACATAAATCAGTTTGTGCAGGTTTTTCCAACGCCTAGCCCCCAAACGCTGGACCATTTTATTGGTGGAGGTGACCGCTAGCGGAATGAGCATCACAAATGCGGGAAAACCCACGGTGATGTAAGGCCGTTTGGCAATGTCTTTGACGATGGCGGGCCAATCGAAAAACTGGTCCAGCACCAGATACGTGAAAAAATGCAGGCTGGCATAGAAAAATGCGAACAAGCCCAGCATACGCCGCCATCGGATCGGCCACGACCACCCTGAAACCGATCTCAACGGCGTTGCTGCCAAAGTAATCATCAAGAACGTCAATGTCCAATAGCCGGTGGTGCGGGTGATTTTTTCAATAGGGTTCGCGCCTAGTCCATCGTGCAACCCAAGCCAAGCCAATTTTGCCAATGGAATGAGGGCTGCGAGAAAAACCAAGCTTTTCCCTGCCGACAGCCACTTTTCTTTGGTAATTTTCATACGCGATTTTAATGTAAGACCGATTCGGTTATTAAAATCCGAGGCGGTCTTTTCTCTCAGAAAAACTTCTGCAAGTCCATGCCTGTATAAAGCTGGGCCACTTGCGCCGCATAGCCATTAAAGGGCAGGGTTTGCCGTTTAAAGAAATCGCCTATGCGCCGCTCTTTGGCCTGACTCCAGCGGGGATGATCCACCTCCGGGTTGACGTTGGAATAAAAGCCGTATTCGCTTGGGCCCGCCTTCATCCAGCTTGTCTGCGGCATTTGCTCGACAAAACGAATGCGCACGATGGATTTGGCACTTTTGAATCCATACTTCCAGGGTACGACAATCCGAATCGGTGCGCCATTTTGATTGGGCAGCACTTCGCCGTAAAGACCCACCGCCAACAAAGTCAACGGCTGCATCGCCTCGTCCAAGCGCAAACCTTCGCGGTAGGGCCAATCTAGCACTGGCGACCTCACGCCTGGCATTTGATCGGGATCGTTAAGCGTGGTGAATTCAACAAACTTGGCATTGCCGGTAGGCTCGGCGCGTTTAATCAATTCGGCCAAGGGAAAGCCCACCCACGGAATGACCATAGACCAGGCTTCAACACAGCGCAAGCGATAGACGCGCTCTTCCAAAGGAGCCAGTTTCAACAAGCTGTCGATGTCCCACACCTTGGGCTTATGGACTTCGCCCTCCACTGCCACAGTCCAAGGACGGGTTTTCAAAGAACCGGCAGTTTTGGCAGGGGACTCCTTGTCTGTGCCAAATTCATAGTAATTATTATAGTGGGTAATATCCGATAAAGGGGTGAGCTTGTCCGTTAGCTCATAGTTAGACTTTACTAGGTTGGGCAATTTTTCACCGGCTAACAGGCTACTAGGCAGGGTAGAACCGACTACAACCGCGGCACTGAGACGCATGAACTCCCTGCGGCTATGATAGACTTCTTGAGGCGTAATTTCCGAGGGCGAAACCTTGGGTATTTTCCAATTTGGCATGGCAGTTGAAGTTTTTGTTATTGATTGGCATTGACAACTTTAACACTTTTTAACAGGCGGTAAACAGTGAATTTGACCATGGGAAAAACAAAAAGTGCTACCCAGTTGACTTCCCGATTCGGGATGGTGCTGATGATCTTCCCTTATTTCGTTTCCAATACCCTTCTGCTTGTCATGATCGGGGGGCTACACATCTCCAGTCGGCGAAGAAGGCCAAAAATCCGGGTCCATGATTTGCTCAAAAGCCCAAGGGCAGCTTTCAGGGAAAGCCTCATAAAGGAAGCCAGTTTCCCGTGTGGCGATGTTCAAGGCTTCAGCCCATACGCCTTCCCACCATTCCTCGTTTTCCAAGTCGGGTTTCAAGCTTGGTGTCTTGCGGATGCGGCTGGCAATGCCCTTCCGTTGCACCTTGATTGTCCGAAGCCAGCTATTGCCTTGCCTTTCTGGCTGGTGTTGCCATTTCAGCAGATGAGCCAGCAACACCGCCATGCGGTTCTCTAATTCGCGTTGTTCGCTCTTGCCCACGTCTTCGATTTCCTCGGCAATATGCTCGATGTCCAGTTGGGAAAATTGGCCTTCACGGAGGAACCTCGCCTGTTCGTTGGCCCAAGCAACAATATCCCCATTATAGCTGTGCAGATGGGTACTCATTGTGCTACGGACGGTTGTCCGCCCCAGCCCCTTCCTTCTCTGGCGGCATTAAATCTGCTCGGCTGACACCGAGTTTCAATGCCAAGGCACTGGCAACGTAGATGGAAGAATAGGTTCCTACGACGATGCCGACAATCAGCGCAAGGGCGAAATTATGGATAATCTGCCCACCGAAGAAGGCCATCGCAATCACCGACAGCAAAGTCAGGAACGATGTCATTAAAGTCCGGCTTAAGGTCTCGTTGATGGAGATGTTCATCACTTCTATCACATCGCCCCGACGCAGTTTGCGGAAATTTTCCCGGATACGGTCGAACACGACAATGGTGTCGTTCAGCGAGTAACCCATGATAGTCAGCACAGCAGCCAATACACTCAGGTCAAACTCCAATTGTAAAACCGAGAAAAACCCCAGGATCATCACCACGTCATGCAAGGTGGCAAGAATGGCACCCAAAGCGAAACGATACTCGAAACGCAGGGCGACATAAATGAGAATGCCGATGGAAGCATAGAGCAAGGCGAGTCCGCTATCGGTCACCAAATCATCGCCCACTTGCGGTCCGACGAACTCGATGCGATGCATTTCCGCAGGATTGGCAGCTTCTTTATTTAGAATTCCCATCACGCGGTTTTTCAGGTCACTGCCGACAACTCCAGGCTGCGGTGCCAGGCGGATCAATACATCGCGGGACGTGCCGAACAATTGCACCATCGGGCTGTTGAAACCATCCGCCTCCAAGTTCAGGCGAATTTGGTTCACATTGGCAGGTTCTTTGAATTTGACTTCGACCACGGTTCCACCCGTAAAGTCAATGGCAAAATTTAGGCCCTGCACACTCAATGAAACCAATGCGGCAATGCTTAAGATAACCGATGCCCAAACTGCGACATAACGCTTGCCGAGGAAGTCGATTTTATTCAAGCGAGGCTGCGCCTCTCTTTTTTGGGTGTTTAGTCTAGTGTTAGCATTCATTTTGAGCCCCATCCAATCAAGAGTTTGACGCCGCGTTTCTCGCCGTAAATCCAATTAACCATCATGCGGGTACAGGTCACTGCGGTAAACAGTGACGTGATAATGCCGATGGTCAAGGTGACAGCAAAGCCCTTGACCGGGCCGGATCCGATCCCAAACAACATCACGGCGGCCAACAGGTTGGTGATATGAGAGTCGAAAATGGTGGTAAACGCCCTATCGAAGCCTGCATAAATCGCCGCTTGTGGCGAGTTTCCGTTACGCAGTTCCTCCTTGATGCGTTCGTAGATCAACACGTTGGCATCCACCGCCATACCCACTGTGAGCGTGAAGCCGGCGATGCCCGGCAAAGTCAAAGTGGCCTGGAAAGATGACAGGATCGCCATAATCAGGGCCATGTTGAATACTAGGGTGAGGAAGGCAATGACACCAAATACCCAGTAATAAGCCAACACCACGGTGGCAACTAATGCGAAGCCTATTATGAACGAACGTTCGCCTTGGGCAATGTTTTCCTTACCCAAGCTTGGACCCACCGTGCGCTCTTCGACGATATCCATTGGCGCAGCCAAGGCACCCGCACGTAATAACAAGGCTAAATTACGGGCTTCTTCCGTGGTATCCAAACCTGTGATCTGGAAACGCTTGCTGAATCGATCCCGGATAGTGGCAACGTTAATGACTTCCTCCACTTTTTTCTTGGTGGTAAGCTTCTGTCCGTTGACTTCCTTGGTTTCGCTCTTGTTTTCGATAAAGACCACGGCCATGGCCTTGCCTACGTTTTCTTTGGTGGTATCGGCCATTTTCTTGGCACCGGCACCGTTCAGGCTGATGAATACAGCGGGAGAGCCGGATGTTTGGTCCAACCCAGAGGAAGCATCAACCACTTGGTCGCCAGTGACGATAATCTTCCGCTGCAACAACAACGGCCTACCTCTACGGTCATTGTAAACCCTCGCACCCAAGGGAGCCTTGCCGTCAGGTCCGATGGCATGTTCACTGTCCACCAGCCTAAATTCCAAGGTTGCCGTGGCACCCAAAATTTCTTTGGCACGGGCGGTATCCTGCACACCCGGCAACTGGACCACGATGCGGTCTTCGCCTTGTTGCTGGATGACCGGCTCGGCCACGCCTAGTTCATTGACGCGGTTGCGCAGGATAATGATGTTTTGTGCCAATGCTTGCTTGCGCTTCTCACGAATTTCCGGTTCCGACATTCTCGCTTCAATGGTGAGTTCAGGTTCTATCACGTTTAACGTCAAACCACGCAGTTCCTTTTTGATGGCATCGCGTCCCTGGGCTAAGGTCTGGGCATCCTGGAACTTGACCGAAATGACTGACTTGTCGCGATCCACTGAAAGATAACGGATTTTGCCTTCACGCAAATTGGTGCGAATATCCTCGGAATAACGGTCCAAAGCCTGCGTCACTGCTGCGTCCATGTCCACTTGCAGCATGAAATGTACACCGCCGCGCAAATCTAGCCCCAAGTACATGGGTTTGGCGTTGATGGCACGTAACCAAGCGGGCGTGGACGGTGCCAAGTTGAGTGCCACACTGTAGTTGTCGCCCATATTGCTTTTTAGCAATTCCTCGGCCTTGATCTGCGTGTCAGTATCGTTGAAACGCACCAAAATCCGCTTGTCATTCAATTCCGATGCCTTCACCTTCAAACCGTTGTCGCCCAGCAGCTTTTTGATTTGATCCTGGATGCCTTGGTCTATTTTCGCGTTACGGCTAGGTGAAAGCTGTACGGAAGGATCCTCGCCATAGAAATTGGGCAATGAATAAATAATCCCAAAAGCTAACACAGTCAGGATCAGCAAATTTACCCAAACGGGATAGCGGTTGCGCATGTTAAACAGCCTGTCTCTTCGTTTCTAAAAGGGTTGCCCGGCTAAGGGCAAGGAGGGAGCGAGCCTAAGCCCTATTTTTCACTTCTTTTTCTGGCTTTATAGGTACCCTTGGGCATCAAATGAGTGACTGAGTGTTTTTGCACATTGATTTGCACATCCTCATTCACTTCCAATAGCACGAAATTGTCATCGACATCGACAATCCGCCCTAAAATACCCCCGCTAGTGACTACCTCGGCACCTTTTGCAAGGGATTCAAGAAGCTTTTTTTGCTCCCTGCCCCGTCTCCATTGCGGTACGACAAACAAGAAAAAAAACGCCACCAAAATCAGGAAGGGAAGCGCCATTTCAAAAGGGGATTGGGGGGGGGTTGCCGCTTCGGCAAACGCATCGGCAATGAAAAAACTCATCGTTTCAGTCTCGTGTAATATTGTAAATCCGCCTATTATCACACATCCGGGGCAACATTTCTGCGTTGTTGATAAAAATCCACGGCGAACTCCTTCAATTCGCCGCTTCCGATTGCCTCCCGAAGACCTGCCATAAGCCACTGATAGTAGTAGAGGTTATGAATGGTGTTCAAACGTGCGCCTAGCATCTCGCCACATTTGTCCAGATGGCGCAGATAGGCACGACTGTAATTACGGCAAGTATAGCAGCCGCAAGTTTCGTCCAAAGGCCGGGTATCGTTTTGATATTGGCTATTGCGTATGCGGATGACACCTTGGCGGGTGAATAAATGCCCATTGCGGGCGTTGCGGGTGGGCATGACGCAATCAAACATATCCAGCCCCAAGCAAACGGCCTCGACGATATCCTCCGGTGTCCCGACACCCATCAGATAGCGCGGCTTGTCGTTTGGCAAGTGCGGCAGCAGCGTTTCCAGCACACGTCGGCGATCTTCCTTGGGTTCGCCTACCGATAGGCCACCGATGGCGTAACCGTCAAAGCCAATTCGCTGCAAGCCGTTCGACGATTCCAACCGCAGATCATCGTAGACCCCGCCTTGGACAATGCCAAACAGCGCGGACAAATTATCGGAATGCGCTGCTTTGCTGCGTTCTGCCCAACGCAAGGACAACTCCATCGAAGCCCTAGCCTCCGCATAGGTGGCAGGGTAAGGGGTGCATTCGTCGAAAATCATCACAATGTCAGAACCCAAATCACGCTGCACCGCCATGGACTCCTCTGGACCCATGAAAATCGGGCTACCATCCACGGGCGAACGGAACTTAACTCCGGCTTCAGTAATCTTGCGCATTGCCCCTAGGCTAAATACCTGGAAGCCGCCGGAGTCGGTCAAGATCGGACCCTCCCAGTGCATGAAACCATGCAAGCCACCATGGGCGCGGATGACTTCCATGCCGGGGCGAAGCATTAAATGGAAGGTATTGCCCAAGATGATTTCGGCCCCAATCGAGCGGACTTCTTCCGGTGTCAATGCCTTGACGGTTCCATAAGTCCCCACTGGCATGAAGGCGGGGGTCGCCACCTTGCCACGGGGAAACACGAGTTCTCCAAGACGGGCCTTGCCGTCGGTGTTGGTCAAGCGGTATTGCATAAATTATTAAGCTTGGGCTGCATGTTTGCGTGAAACTCACGCTAAGGCATTTGTAATGGTCATTCGCGAAATGCTGCTGGATACATCGGCGTAATAATACCTGTAATGCATAGACGCGGAAACTCTGCATTGCTATTTGGTTTTTAAAGGGTTGTTTGGTCTTGGTTTCTTAGGTTCAACCGACTGTTTCAATACCGGTGTTATGATTGTATCCGCTTTGTTTACTTCACCCGCGTTATCATTTTTCAGGCTGAGCCATGCCAATACTGTCGATATTAACAAACAAAAAGCAATGATGCCCCAAAGCAGTGGCCTTCCAGTTTTTATAGCTGGGGAAGCTTTTGTTGTTTCGTCTTTGCTTTCCGCTTCATTGCTCTGATTAATTGTAGTTGTTTTAGGCAATACTATCCTCTTCGATTCAATAAAGCCGTAGGCAAGAATCGCCACGGTGGCGTTGTCCTGATTTTCAAAGTCTTTTTTCAATACCATCTGGACTAATTTTTCGCTTGCCAATTCCGGTTCATCCAGCAGACATTCTATTAGCTCTACTTTGGTTAGCGCTTGGTAAACGCCATCGGTGCAAAGTAACACTATGTCGCCTTCGTGCAGTGGAAAAGGCCGTATGCTACGATCAATGTTGACGAGCTTCCTGATGCCTAAATAACTAGTGAGTTTGTAGTGGTTTCCCTCTAAACTTAAACCTTCCCGTGACAGATCGCCCCGTGCGACTTTTTTGATAAGTTGAGAGCCGTAGTTGGCATCGGATGTGAATTGGGCAACCTGCCCATTGCGAAAAAAATACAACCGGCTGTCCCCGACGCCACACCAATAAAGGGAAGACGAATCCGGATGCACCACTGTGGCAATTAGGGTTGTGCCACAATTGTCAGATACACCTTTGTTTTCTGCAAATTTCAGCACTGCTTGGTTGGCCTGATCCATGGCATGGTTAAGAGCATCCGGTATACTAGCCATTCGGGGTTTTGCGTTGTAATCCCGTCTGAATGCCATGACCGCCCTGCGGCTGGCGTCGCCGCCATAGGCGTGACCGCCTATGCCATCGGCGACAACAGCCAATATACCACCATGCTCAACAAACTCTCTATCCTCTTTGTCCGAAAAAGCGATAGCATCTTGTTGTTCTTCGCGTTTTCCCAATATTTGGGCCCCACCCAACTTGATGCCCACGACCACGGTCAAGGCTCCGCCATCAACGCTATTGCACTGTAATTATCATGGTCAGGCGGGGCTGCCAGCAGAATACGCATCTCCATCCGTTGCAGCCATTCATGCAAGTCTCCGCTTTTACACCAGTCGGCCTGCATTTCCAGTTCAGTGACATACTCCCAAAATCCATCGGTGCAAATCAAAAACAAATCGTCCGGCAGTAACTTAAAGCGGTTTTCCAGAATGCTGGGGCGCATCCCTCCCGGTGTGCCTAGGGAGCGAAGCAAGAGACGGCGTTCTTCATGTGTGCGGATTTCCGCCGGAGAAAGTTTACC
>Ga0208496_1000486_pt1 | contig 14360 bp, 9 predicted proteins | sample CryBogmetaGMA2M_FD_184552 | JGI IMG/M metagenome (GOLD analysis project Ga0208496, IMG submission 184552) | Freshwater microbial communities from Crystal Bog, Wisconsin, USA - MA2M (SPAdes) | ecosystem: Environmental > Aquatic > Freshwater > Lake | place: Crystal Bog, Wisconsin, USA | collected... | reverse complement strand
ATCATGATCAAATCAGCAAGCCCTTTATTTTTAGAGCTTCTGATTTCTGGAAGATTATTTTTGAGTGTAGGTCGACATTGAGTAGCCATTTCTAAAATACGTGCTTCTGCAAAGCCGCTATGTACCGTATACACTGCGCTCAGTAATTCCATGGCTGAGCGTACGCTCATCTCCGATAAGTCATCCGATTCAATTTCAGTGGCTCCAACTACATAAATATCATTTTCTTTAGGGGCGATATATATCGGGTAACGCGGATGAATAAGACGTGTTGGGCGTTTGAGTTTAACTTCAGGTGCGTACAAACGAATGACTTCGCCTCGTACACCCCTTAAGCTATTTTCAGAAATATTAGAATGCCATGAATCCTTGGCGCCAGTACCGCGGCAATCAATCACGGCTTGATAAGACCCATCCTTGCGTAATTCATTTGGCTCAATGGAGGTATTCCAGTGACAATGAACCTTGAGGGTTTCTAATTCAATCAGTAGTGCATCGAGTAATTGACGGTTGTCAAGCTGACCTTCGCTTGGCAAAAACAATCCTTGTGTAAAACGATCTGCTACACCTGGTTCAAGAACGCGAACTGCTTCGTTATTCAGCTTCTGAGGTAATTCGAGTAACGAGTTATTACGACAATTACGCTCTAGGTGGGCCGTAAATCGCTCTGCATCATTGGCATCTTGCCGATGCCATAAGATTAATGTGCCAGCTTGCTGGAAAAATACTGGGCTAGATAGTTGTTCGATCAAGTCTTTCCAACGGGACAGACTATAGATACCCATACGCACTACTGAATCCTCTGTAATAGCCGATTCTGCAAGTGGTGCCAGCATGGCTGCAGCGATACGAGCAGCTGCGCCATGAGCATCTGAACTGCCTTTGTCGAAAAGATCGACTTGGGCACCCCGCTGGGCAAGTGCTACTGCCAGTAGACGGCCCATCAGGCCTCCACCGACAATGGCAAATTTGCTTTGCGAGAAAGATACTTTATTCACGGCTACCTTAAATATGCTTATTGATAAATCTCACTACCGCGCTTACGGAACTCTGCAGACATTTCTTCCATCCCTTTGGCGGGGTCTGCAGATGCTTCTGCAGTGATTGGAATGACTTTTGCTTTAGGGTTGCCATCCGCATCTAAAGTAGCTGCATAGTCACGTACTTCTTGAGTGATCTTCATCGAGCAGAACTTTGGACCACACATTGAGCAGAAGTGAGCAATCTTGGCGCCCTCAGCTGGTAATGTTGCGTCGTGATACTCACGCGCACGCTCAGGATCTAAGCCAAGATTAAATTGGTCTTCCCAGCGGAACTCAAAACGTGCTTTAGAGAGGGCGTTATCCCGAACCTGTGCGCCAGGTAGACCTTTAGCTAGGTCAGCGCCATGCGCGGCAATCTTGTAGGTAATGATGCCTTCACGAACGTCTTCCTTATCAGGCAGACCTAAGTGCTCCTTAGGTGTTACATAACAGAGCATCGCAGTACCATACCAACCAATTTGAGCAGCACCAATACCGCTAGTGATGTGATCGTAACCAGGGGCAATGTCAGTGATCAATGGCCCAAGTGTGTAGAAGGGCGCTTCTAAGCAATGCTTGAGCTCTTCAGTCATATTCTCTTCAATGCGTTGCATCGGAACGTGACCAGGGCCTTCGATCATGACTTGAACATCATGCTTCCAGGCTTTCGCAGTCAGTTCACCAAGGGTATGAAGTTCACCAAATTGGGCAGCATCGTTGGAATCAGCAATACAACCTGGACGTAAGCCATCGCCTAAGCTAAATGACACGTCATAGGCTTTCATGATCTCGCAGATCTCATCAAACCTGGTGTAAAGGAAGTTTTCTTTGTGATGAGCCAAACACCACTTAGCCATGATAGAACCACCACGAGAAACAATACCCGTAATCCGGTCAGCAGTTAAAGGCACGTAACGTAGCAATACACCCGCATGAATAGTGAAGTAATCAACCCCTTGTTCAGCTTGCTCTACCAAGGTATCGCGGAACATTTCCCAGGTGAGGTCTTCTGCAATGCCGCCTGTTTTATCCAGAGCCTGATAAATGGGAACTGTACCAATTGGTACAGGTGAATTACGAATGATCCACTCTCGAGTTTCATGAATATGTTTACCGGTGGAAAGATCCATGATGGTGTCTGCACCCCAACGAATAGACCAGACCATCTTTTCTACTTCTTCGTTGATGGAGGAAGTTACCGCGGAGTTTCCAAGATTGCCGTTAATCTTCACGCGGAAGTTACGACCAATAATCATTGGCTCTAGTTCTGGGTGATTAATATTGGCAGGGATGATGGCGCGGCCAGCAGCGATTTCAGAGCGTACAAATTCACCTGTAACGATATCTGGCAGATTGGCACCATACGACTTGCCGGGATGTTGCTTGAGGAGTTGCTTATAGGCAGGATCTTTGCGCAGTTGCTCTAGACCCATCGATTCACGCAGAGCAACATATTCCATTTCAGGGGTAACGATGCCTTTACGGGCGTAATACATCTGGCTGACATTGCTGCCGGCCTTAGCAACGCGAGGTGCACTGATATGCGCAAAGCGGAGATTTTGCGTCGCTTCGTCTTGCGAGCGTGCAACACCATAATCAGAGCTTGGACCAGAAAGTTGGACAGTGTCATTACGCTCCGCAATCCAATGATCACGTAATCTGGGTAAACCCTTTTCAAGATTAATCACTATCTCAGGATCACTGTAAGGGCCTGATGTGTCATACACAGGAACAGGTGGGTTGGGCATCATCTCTTCGCCCACACGAGTCGATAACTGCTCAATCATCCGGATTGGCGCTTTGATATCAGGACGTGAACCTTGCAAATACGTTTTAGTGGAAGCAGGGTAAGCGAACTTTTGGCCAAAGTCCCGCTCCAAGCTTTTTAAACTGGGAATTTCATGTTTTGTTTTTTGATTGTCTTTACTCACGTCCATCTCCTCACTGTTTTAGATGGACGAAACCGGGTGTCGGTCTGATGTAACTCCCCACGCCAGCATTACCTGGATCGGGTTATAGGGTCTTTCTCAGCGCCTCTAGGCAAATACTGCTTAAGAGGGCACCCCTGTTTCATCCTTAAGAAGGATTTAACCACGAAATTCAGTTTGGGTGCATGACCGCTATCAAGGGGCCATTTGAGGGCTAAAAAGACCTATTTATTGCAGCGCAAAATATAGTCTGCGGTCACAAAAGCAGCATCGCTAGTGAATTCATCCGCAAGAATTCGGGCGGCAGCTTCCGCCAAAGAAATCTCAATAAAACCAGCTACCTCACCATCATGGTTGGTCGGGACAAATTGATCGGGTAACTCCAGATCATAAATAAAGAGCTGTTCATCGTGAAAACCATTACTTGAAATTGGGCGGCGCATATGAATACGTCCAATCGGTTCAATCTGATCGGCAATTTGTGGTGGGACGCCAGCCTCTTCCCATAGCTCCCGTTTTGCGCAAACCCAAGGAGTCTCATCTGCAGAAATGCCACCCGCTGCAAGATTGTCTAGTTTTCCTGGGTCGGTAGGCTTGGTCTCACTGCGCCGTCCCAACCATAGTGAGCCAGCTTTTGTGTGGCCATTGATATGAGTTGCCATGCTTCTGAATCCAAAGGTACGAAAGGCGGCACGCTCTAAGTGAAAGTATTTGTGACCGTTCGAATCAATCCATGCGAAATCCTCATTGCGCCATCCAGGAATAAATCCACCTGATCGCATTTTGTCTGCAAGTAGGTACAGACTTTTAGAAACTTCAACCGGCCGATCCAATTGAATACTCAGACGATCATTGCCGATAGTAATCAGTGGAATGGGGTTCTTGCCAAGAGACTCTTGTATATAGGGGATAAATTCTGGATTTAAATGACCAATGACTTGATCACCTTCAACACCCCTTGAAAAATAGATAGGCATAAAGTCAGCGGGGGCGGAGCGAGCCGTATTTTGGAGCATTTCCTCTAGGGCTGCGAGTGTGCTGGTAGATAGGCCGGTCATGCTATTAAGTGTAAGGGAACTTCACGCTCTTAGGGCGCCGTAGGGCGCTATTAGGATTTCGTCAATCATCCTTAGCATAAAACGCCCATCTACATACCAATAAATTTGATCCGTTTTCATAGGCTTAGCAAAAAATCCACCTGAAGCGGCTGCCAATAAATTAAGCACGCTAGCTCACTCTATACAAATCTGTGACTTAGGAAAACTTTTGTAGATTTATCCACAATGCCTGTGGATAAGTTTTGTAATTTGGTGGTCCCGCCGACAGGAATCGAACCTGTATCCCACGCTTAGGAGGCATGTGCACTATCCATTGTGCTACGGCGAGAAAGACATCAATATAAAACTGTGATATGAAAAATCAATTACTAATTTTTAATACCATTACCAACCACATAAAGCCCACACTTGATTGGTAATTGCAACCATCATATCTGGCGCATAGTATGCAGAAAAAATCAGTAGCAGACCAAATACAGCAAAGCTATAAAAAAGCCATTGCGATATTAAAGATTTCTTGTTCATGCGTGGGCAGTTCTTACGATGGCACGTTCTTTTACGGGCAGGTTTACCAAGAAAGCAAAAACACCTAGTGCAATCGCAATTTCCCAAACAAGTAAATAGGAACCTGTGCGATCAAATAAATAGCCACCGAGAAATGCACCGCAGAAACTTCCAAGTTGATGTGAGAAGAACACTAGACCAGAAAGCATGGTGAGATATTTCACACCAAAGATCTGTGCAACGATGGCATTAGTAAGCGGAACGGTAGATAGCCACAACACTCCCATGATTGCCGCAAAGATATAGGTAGTCATTGGGCTCAATGGCAGTAGCAAGAAGCCAATAATGGCAATGGACCTAGTTAAATAGATGCCTGAGAGTAAATAGCGTTTTGGGAAGCGCTGACCCAGCATGCCTGCACCGAAGGTACCAAAGATATTGAATAAACCGATTAAAGCTAAGGCAGTAGTTGCTACAGCAGGTGCACCGACCGCCGGATAGGTTGTTGAGAGATCTTTAAGGTAAGGCGCTAAATGAACTGCGATGAATACCACCTGAAATCCACAGACAAAGTATCCCAATGTCAGCAAACGAAAGCTAGGGTTGCTAATAGCCTCCTTGACTGCTTGCTTAATGGTTTGATCACCCAGATTATGGTTGTGAACAAAATTTTTCTCCCGCAACATAAATGCGGTTGGAATCATCATGCTAGCCATCAGTGCCAATAATAAAAGTGCTTCCTGGGGACCAAATGCACTAATAAGACCTTGTTCGGCAGGAATCATGAGGAACTGACCAAACGATCCAGCAGCAGCGGTAATACCCATTGCCCAAACCCGTTTATCTGCCGGTACATTACGACCTAAGATGCCATACACCACGCTATAAGTAGTTGCAGTTTGGGCAAGGCCAATTAGCAAACCACCAGCTACGGTGAAATTAAAAATATCGGTAGAAACTGCCATACCAGCCAAACCTAGGGCGTAAAGAATGCCACCAGCCACCATGATCTTGAAGGCTCCATAGCGATCTGCTAAAGCACCAGTGATTGGCTGGAAGATACCCCAAATCAAATTTTGGAGTGCAATGGTGAGCGCAAACGTTTCGCGGCCCCATTCATTAGCGGAGGTAATTGGAAGGTTGAATAATCCAAAGCCATGACGAATACCCATCGAGAGGGTGACCATTAAGCCCCCAAAAATGAGAACCTGATTCATGGTGAGCGCAAATTTTGGTGTTGAATTGTTCATGATTTAAATAATTCCTTTTTTGCGCAGTTGTTCAATTGCATCATCATTTAGACGAAGTCGATCATGCAATATCTCGTTGGTATGTTGACCAAGTGTAGGTGGTGCAATGCGAACTTCAGTAGGGGTTTTTGAGAGTTTCATTGGGCTGGCAACTAATTTCATATTGCCAACGGTAGGATGCGGCACATTGAGTTGTACACCTCTAGAGATGACCTGTTCATTCTCAAAAACTTCTTTGAAATTATTGATGGGTCCACATGGAACATTCGCTACTTCCAAAAGAGAGATCCATTCCCCCTTCGTTTTCTTGCGGGTCATTTGCTCTAGTAGCGGAATGAGTTGTTTGCGATGTTGTACCCGCAACGGATTGGTAAGATAAAGAGGGTTATCTGCCAAATGCCCTTCACCACCAACGGTTACAAAATGACGGTATTGACCATCGTTACCTGCAGCCACAATCATCCATCCATCTGCGGTGGGAAAGGTTTGGTAGGGAACAATAATGGGAGAGGCGTTGCCCCAACGTTTTGGGACTTCACCAGATGTGAGATACGCACTCGATACATTGGCCATCACCGCAATTTGCGTATCTAGCAAGGACATATCAATATATTGACCTTCACCGGTGTGATCGCGATGAATGACAGCAGCAAGAATGGCGGTAGTGGCATACATGCCAGTGAAGATATCCGCAATGGCGACACCAGATTTTTGCGGGCTTGCACCTTCAAAATCATGGGCTTCGCCTGTCACACTCATAAATCCCCCCATGCCTTGGATGATGAAGTCATAGCCAGGGCGATGTGCGTAAGGGCCAGTTTGACCAAAACCAGTGATAGAACAGTAAATTAAGTCAGACTTTACGTTGATCAGACTCTGATAGTCGAGTCCGTACTTAGCTAAATCCCCAACCTTGTAATTTTCGATCACCACATCAGACTCAGCAGCAAGCTTGCGAATAATGTCTTGACCTTCGGGTTTTGCAATATCTACCGTAATAGAGCGTTTATTACGATTGATGCAAATAAAATAGGCAGATTCATCAGTTTCTTTGCCATTGGCATCTTTGGCGAAAGGGGGGCCCCAGTGGCGGGTGTCATCACCAGCTCCTGGGCGCTCAACTTTGATTACATCCGCACCCAAATCAGCCAGATTTTGGGCACACCATGGGCCAGCCAGGACTCGGCTGAGGTCTAAAACACGGATATGACTTAAGGCTCCCATGCCCTGATTTTGGCATGGATGACAGGGGAATTCTTGAAAAGTTCGGGTTTGAGCTCAGACATGACTACAATTTGCGCGCATGGCTACCCGTAAAACTTCCGAATACAGCGAATCATCGATTCAGGTCCTAAAAGGCCTAGAACCAGTCCGTCAACGGCCGGGGATGTACACCCGAACCGATAACCCTCTTCATATCATCCAGGAGGTTCTAGATAACGCTTCAGACGAAGCATTGGGCGGATTTGGCAAGCACATTATTGTGACTCTACATAACGATAGTAGCGTTAGTGTGGAAGATGATGGTCGAGGTATTCCTGTGGGGATGCACCCGACTGAAAAATTACCCGTAGTAGAAATTGTGTTCACACAATTACACGCTGGCGGAAAGTTTGAAAAAGGCTCTGGGGGTGCATATGCATTCTCAGGTGGATTGCATGGCGTCGGTGTTTCTGTCACCAATGCACTTTCTAAGAGATTAGAAGTGACGGTTTGGCGTGAGGGCCAAGTGTCTACATTAACTTTTGCTGATGGCAAAGTCATTGAAAAACTCAAAACCAAGACATCCTCAAAAGAAGATAAATCACACGGTACCCGTGTAAGAGCATGGCCTGACAGTAAGTACTTCGATAGCTCAGCCATTCCAATGCCAGAGCTCATTCGTCTCTTACGTTCTAAGGCTGTTTTGTTACCTGGTGTCAAAGTCACCCTGATTCAAGAAAAGTCTGGAGATAGCCAGACCTGGCAATATGCACAGGGCTTACGTGGCTATTTAAATGAAGCAATTGCCCAAGCTGGACATGGTCCAGAGGTCATTCCACCATTTGAGGGTGAGCAATATGCAACTGGAAATAGTGAGGATGATTCCTTTGCTGAAGGCGAGGGTGCTGCATGGGTTGTAAGCTGGACAGAAGATGGTTCACCAGTGCGCGAGAGTTATGTGAATCTGATTCCTACGCCAGCTGGGGGAACACACGAAAGTGGTTTACGTGAGGGCTTATTTAATGCGGTAAAAGGTTTTATTGAAATGCATGCCCTGCAACCGAAAGGCGTGAAGTTGATGCCTGAAGATGTGTTTGCACGCGCATCCTTTATCTTGTCTGCCAAAGTACTAGATCCCCAGTTCCAAGGTCAAATCAAAGAACGTTTAAATTCACGTGATGCAGTTCGCTTAGTTTCAGGTTATACAAAATCTGCTTTAGAGCTTTGGCTTAATCAACACGTTGATTACGGTCGCAAGTTAGCTGACCTAGTGATTAAGCAAGCTCAAGCTAGAACTAGGGCTGGACAAAAAGTTGAGAAAAAGAAATCATCCGGTGTAGCGGTGCTTCCAGGCAAGCTTACTGATTGCGAAAGCCAAGATATCGCCATGAATGAAATCTTCCTGGTGGAGGGGGATTCTGCTGGTGGTTCAGCAAAAATGGGCCGTAACAAGGAATATCAGGCGATTTTGCCTTTGCGTGGCAAAGTCCTTAATACCTGGGAAGCGGAGCGCGATCGCTTATTTGCTAACAATGAGATACACGATATCGCCGTTGCTATCGGGGTGGATCCCCACGGTCTTAACGACACTCCAGATTTATCAAATCTGCGTTATGGCAAGGTTTGCATTCTCTCTGATGCGGATGTCGATGGTGCGCATATTCAGGTCTTGCTGTTAACCCTGTTCTACAAACATTTCCCTAAGTTGATTGATTTAGGACATGTCTATATTTCTAGGCCGCCTCTCTTTAGAGTAGATGCGCCTGCTCGTGGCAAGAAACCAGCACAAAAGATTTATGCGCTAGATGCCAACGAACTACAGGCTATTGAGGATAAATTGCGTAAAGATGGCGTCAAAGAATCTGCTTGGCAGATCTCACGTTTTAAGGGCTTAGGTGAGATGAGTGCAGAGCAGCTATGGGATACCACCCTAAATCCAGACACCCGACGTTTACTGCCAGTGACGTTAGGTGCTTGGACAGAAGATGAAACATTTAAGACGATGGATATGCTGATGGGTAAATCAGAATCAGGTGCAAGACGTGACTGGCTTGAAGAGCGCGGCAATGAAGTTGAGGCAGATATTTAATGGCGAGCAAAAAAACTCCAAGCAATAAACCTGCAGCAGAGCAGGCAGATTTATTTTCTACTCCAATAGAGATGGATATCGTAGAAGTAGAGGAGGCTCCTCAAGCGAGTTCTGCTGCTAAGGGTAATGGCCCCAAAGGACCAAGTGATCCTCATGACCCAAAGACAGTTGATCTTAATGAGGACGATAAGGATAGTTTGACTCTTGCTGTATATGCTGAGCGTGCCTATCTAGATTACGCTATTAGCGTCGTCAAAGGCCGTGCATTACCAGATGTAGCCGATGGACAAAAGCCTGTACAGCGCCGAATTTTGTTCTCTATGAGTGAAATGGGTTTGCGTGCAGATGCCAAGCCCGTGAAGAGTGCTCGTGTTGTAGGAGATGTTTTGGGTAAATTTCATCCACACGGGGATCAATCTGCTTATGATGCATTAGTGCGTTTGGCGCAAAGTTTCTCACTACGCTACCCGTTAATTGATGGTCAAGGTAACTTTGGCTCACGAGATGGTGATGGCGCTGCAGCCATGCGTTACACAGAAGCACGTTTAACAAAGATTGCTGGCTTGTTATTAAGTGAGATTGATGAGGGTACGGTAGATTTCACGCCAAACTATGATGGTTCTTTTCAGGAGCCAAAATTATTACCAGCACGCTTACCATTTGTTCTCCTAAATGGAGCATCGGGTATTGCAGTAGGTATGGCCACTGAAATTCCTTCGCATAATTTACGTGAAGTAGCTTCTGCCGCAATTGCTTTGATGAAGTCTCCGAAGTTATCAACATCAGATCTACTGAAAATCATGCCCGGACCAGACTATCCAGGTGGTGGTCAAATTATTTCCTCTAGTGCTGAGATTGCACAGATCTATGACACAGGCCGAGGCAGCATTAAGGTGCGTGCACGTTGGTCTGTTGAAGAGTTGGCTCGCGGGCAGTGGCAGATTGTTGTTAATGAATTACCGCCAGCAACCTCATCTCAGCGTGTATTACAAGAAATCGAAGAAATTACTAATCCTAAATTAAGAGTCGGCAAGAAGACCCTCACGCCTGAGCAAAATAATCTCAAGTCCACCATTCTGAATGTATTAGATGGTGTACGTGATGAGTCTAGTAAAGATGCGGCAGTACGCTTGGTATTTGAGCCTAAGAGTAAAAATATTGATATAAATGAGTTTGTCAATCTCTTGCTCGCTCACACCTCACTAGAATCCAATGCACCAATGAACTTAGTGATGATCGGCAATGATGGTCGTCCGCGTCAGAAGGGCCTTAAAGAGATTTTGACCGAATGGGTTGAGTTCAGGATTGCTACTGTAACCCGCCGTACCCAACACCGACTGGGTAAAGTTAAAGATCGTATGCATATTTTGGAAGGGCGCTTAACCGTTCTTCTTAATATTGATAAGGTTATCAAGATCATTCGTAATAGCGACGAGCCTAAAGCTGATCTGATTAAGGAGTTCAAGCTATCCGACCGCCAAGCAGAGGATATTTTAGATATCCGCTTGCGTCAGTTGGCTCGCCTCGAGGGAATCAAAATCGAGCAAGAGCTCAAAGAGCTTAAGTCAGAACGTGATGATTTAGAAGGTTTATTGCAAAGTGATACCGTTTTGCGTAAGCGCATCATCAAGGAAATCGAATCTGATTTGAAGGACTTCGGCGATGACCGTCGTACTTTGATTCAAGAAGATAAACGTGCTATTGCAGAGACTAAAGTCATTGATGAACCAGTGACCGTGATTGTTTCACAAAAAGGTTGGGTACGAGTGCGCCAAGGTCATGAGCATGATGCAACTCAATTTAGTTTTAAAGCTGGCGATGCTATGTATTCCACCTTTGAGGTGAGAACGGTAGACGTCATCCAAGGCTTTGGTAGTGATGGCCGTGTTTATACGGTCCCAGTCAGTGAATTACCTGGTGCGCGTGGCGACGGCTCCCCATTGACCAGCTTTGTCAATCTCGCGGCTGGCTCTCAAATGGTTGCTTACTACGCTGGTCAGCCCGATGACTTAGTTCTACTGTCTACGAAAGCCGGTTATGGCTTCTTAGCCAACGTTGCGGATATGAGTACCCGTAATAAGGCAGGTAAATCTTTCATTAGTATTGATCCGAAAGATCCTGGTGATGCGCCACTTGGTGCAGCTAAAGTTGAAGTTGGTATGAAGCAAGTAGCCTGCTTATCGCAAGCTTCCAAATTACTTGTTTTCCCACTGGATGAGCTCAAGCGGTTGCCTACCGGCGGTAAGGGTGTGATCTTGATGGGTTTGGATGACAAAGAATACTTAGCTTCAGCCATCGCTGTTGGTCCTAATGGGGCTGGCTACGCAGGCGCTGGTCGTGCTGGCAAACCAACCGAACTGAATCTTGATGCAAAAACACTGAAGTCATTTGCTGGCAATCGTGCACGCAAAGGACATTTTGTGGAGCCACGCTTAAAAGACGGCAAACTGAAAGCAAACTAAGTTTTCTGAGGAATGCTGACGCCGTATTTAACGGCAATGATCTCTGCCAGAATCGAAACTGCGATCTCTGGTGGAGTGAGTGCTCCAATATAAAGACCTACAGGGCCATGAAGTCGATCCACTTGTTCTTGGTTCAGGTCAAATTCTAAAAGACGCTCTTTACGTTTTTGAGTGTTCTTGCGGCTACCCAAAGCCCCAACGTAAAAAGCGGGGGACCTCAAGGCCTCCATTAATGCCATATCATCAAGTTTGGGGTCGTGCGTAAGGGCTACAACAGCAGTATGTGGATCGACACCAATCTCTAGCAGAACATCATCAGGCATCCCTTTAATAAAGGTCAGGTCATTACGATTGAGACCTTCTGCGTATTCTTCTCGCGGATCGATCACAATGACTTCAAAGTCAGAGGCCAAAGCAAAGTCTGCTGTGTATAAAGAAAGTTGACCAGCACCAATAATGACTAAGCGCCAGCGTGGGCCATAAGTCGTTCGCATTTCTTGTTCATTACAGACAAACTCATCATGACGTGAGCCTTGATCTAGGGTCGATTTACCTGAGGCGATATTGACTGTGCGGCAGGTGACTTGGTGCGTAGAAATTGCGACAAGTAGTTTTTCTAAAATGGATAGCTCGGGCTTTGGTTCTACGAAGAGTCTTAAGGTGCCTCCACAAGGAAGTCCAAAGCGAGCAGCCTCTTGTTGGCTAACACCATAGACCACCATTTCTGGTGTATTACGCGTCAATATCTCGGTTTGAACACGACGAATTAAGTCATCTTCAACGCAACCGCCTGAAACTGACCCAGCAACTTGACCATCCTCACGAATGGCAAGCCATGAGCCTACAGGTCGTGGGGCAGAACCCCAAGTCTGGACTACGGTAGCAATTGCAACAGCATGGCCAGCTTTTAGCCAGTTAACTGCAGAATTGAGAACGCTTAAGTCTGTACTATTCATGCTTAGATTTATCTTTATTGTTTATTTTTATAGTTTCCTATTTATTATCACTCTAATGACATCTTTAGGTAAGACTTCACCTTTGCCGCCTCGCTTAGCAATACTATTTCTTGCAGCGGGCGAGGGTAGTCGCCTGGGGTCGACTCCCAAGGCTCTTCTAAAAAAAGATGGCGATAGTCTATTAAAGCGTTTTTGCCAAACGGCGCAGTCATTGTCATTTACCCAATTCATTGTTGTCACCGGATTTCATGCTCAAGCGATTGAGAGTGAGTTGGCATCCATTGTGGGAGATCTTCGTTTACCAATAAGTTTGGTATCTAATCCGCATCCAGAGTTAGGACAATCATCTTCAGTGAGAGTCGGTCTTGAGGCTCTCAAGGAAAATTATGATGTTCTGCTGATTTCTCTTTGCGATCAACCAAACATTGGAAAAAAAGAGATCACTGCTCTACTGAATCAATATGAACAGCGCAAATCTGGTACAGAAATCGTTATGCCAATGGTAGGTCGGCAAAGAGGTAACCCGGTATTGTTTTCCAAAAAAGTAATCGACAGTATTTTGGCAATACCAGGACTGGTCTGCAGACCATTTATGAATGATCATCCAGAATTAGTGGAGATCTTTTCTACAGATAATCTAGCTTACATACAGGATGTCGATACCGCAGTTGATATCTTCAACTTGGGTTTGCAGCGTCTTTAGATCTCAGCGATTAATTCAATTTCGACGCAGGCACCCAAAGGGATTTGTGCAACGCCAAAAGCGCTACGGGCATGCTTGCCAGCCTCGCCAAAGACTTCGAAAAGTAATTCTGAGCAACCATTCACTACTAAGTGTTGTTCAGTGTATTGATCAGTAGAGTTCACTAATCCCATTACTTTAACAATGCGCTTCACCTTATCTAAAGAGCCAAGATGGTGTTGTAGGGTAGCAATTAAATCAATCGCAATTGATCTCGCGGCAGTTTTACCAATTTCAGTATCCATATCCTTGCCGAGCTTGCCAACCCATGGCTTGCCGTCCTTTTTAGCGATGTGACCAGATAGAAAAACGGTATTCCCTGTAGTTGCAGCCATGACATAGGCAGCAGCTGGTGGCCCTGCTGGCGGCAAATCGATTCCTAAAGCTTTAAGGCGTTCGCTAATATTTGTGCTCATAGTGTCTATCTAGATGAAATTGGATGAATGAGTTGGATCAAGAATCTTACTTGGAAAGTTGGCGCATAGCGCTCTCTAGGCCATTAATAGTTACTGGATACATTCGTTCTTTGAGAAGATTTTTCATGATGTCGATAGATTGACGATATTGCCAAATTGATTCTGGCTCAGGATTGAGCCAAGCAAAATGGGGGAAATGGTCCAGGAGGCGATTGATCCAAACTGCGCCTGCTTCTTTATTATTGTATTCAACTGAGCCATTAGCGCTGAGTATTTCATAGGGAGACATGGTGGCATCACCTACAAAAATGAGCTTATAGTCAGGCCCATATTTATTAATAATGTCTTGGGTAGCAGTAACTTGATCGCGTCTGCGCCGATTGCTTTGCCATACATTATCGTAAATACAGTTATGAAAATAGTAATGTTCTAGATGTTTAAATTCTGCTTTGGCCGCTGAAAACAATTCTCCAATACGCAGAATATGATCATCCATAGAGCCACCGACATCCATCAAGAGCAGGACCTTAACATTGTTATGGCGCTCAGGCCGCATTTGAATGTCTAACATTCCAGCATTGGCTGCAGTTGAATGAATGGTCTTGTCTAAATCGAGTTCTAGGGTTGATCCCTCGCGAGCAAAGCGCCGCAATCGTCGCAGTGCGACCTTAATATTGCGGGTACCCAGGGCTAAGTCGCTGTCATAGTCTTTAAATTCTCGCGCTTCCCA
>Ga0208496_1000484_pt1 | contig 14411 bp, 11 predicted proteins | sample CryBogmetaGMA2M_FD_184552 | JGI IMG/M metagenome (GOLD analysis project Ga0208496, IMG submission 184552) | Freshwater microbial communities from Crystal Bog, Wisconsin, USA - MA2M (SPAdes) | ecosystem: Environmental > Aquatic > Freshwater > Lake | place: Crystal Bog, Wisconsin, USA | collected... | reverse complement strand
AAGAACCGCACGGCCGACTTCATGCAGTTTGGCGACCTCTTCGACCAGGGCGTCATCATTGGCGGCGAGATCAAGTTCAAAACCAGGTTCTTCGGACTGCCGGGGCAGCAGCACATCGGCGGCGTGTGGAAACACCAGGAGCAGCTCGACCTGCGGTTTGCCTTCGCGCCGCCGCAGCCCGGCTACCAGCCGCCGGCGAGCGGCCCGGCGACGCTCTGGGACTCCTACACGCTCTACTACGGCTTCGATCAATACTTCGCCCGCTACACCGAGAATCCCGACCGCGGCTGGGGGCTGTTTGGCCGGGCATCGATCTCCGACGGCAATCCCAACCCCATCCGCTACTTCCTCAGCGCGGGCCTCGGCGGCTACAGCCCGCTGGGGCGGATGCGGGGCGACACGTTCGGCATGGGCTGGTTCTTCGTGGGGGCGAGCGACCAGTTCGGCCCGGTGCCCACGGCCCTCTTCGGTCCGCGCGACGGTCAGGGAGTGGAATGGTTTTACAACGTCCAGGCTACGCCCTGGCTCAACGTCACACCCGACGTGCAATGGATTCGCCCCGGCCTCGGAGCGATCTCCACCGACAACGCCTTCGTGTATGGCATCCGCGCCAACGCCACGTTCTGACGCGGCCCGAAGTCGACTCCGGCCGGTCGTCAGCCGGGGCTCCACGCGGGCCGGCTCATCGCGGGCTGCATCCGGCACGACCCGCCCGGTGAGTCTGGTCATGCCTGGGTGCCCTGCCGAACGCGAAGCCTGAAGAAAACAGTGTGCGAACGATGCCCGCAGGCCGCCACGATTGCAATCCGCGACTTGTCGGGAGTCGTCCGTGGGCCATAGCCTGACCGCATGACCAACACCAGGGAGGGCCAGGCGGCTGCAGCGATGCGATTCAACCGTACTTGGGTGTTTTTTGCGACGGCGGTCGCCGTCGCGGTCGGTGTCGGCGCGGCCGCCGCCGCCGAGCAGGGCCGCTTCGAGGCCTTGAGCAGCCTCCCCTTCGCGGAGAGCCGGCCCACGCCGGAGACGGCGGAAACCCTCCGCGACGAACTCCTCTTTCAGCGGGCCACGCAGGCCTATCTCTGGGCCCTGCCGCTGATCAACACGCTCGGCATGAAGGTGGGCTCGGAGAAGACCTTCGGCGCGGGTTACCACGTGTTGCCCGTGTGGAAGAAGCGGCTCGACGCGAAGACCCTGGTGACGACCCCCAACTCCGACGTCATCTACGCGATGGGATACCTCGACCTCGGCCGAGATGGCCCGCTCGTGTTCGAGGCACCGCCCGGTCTCCAGGGCATCCTGATGGATGCCTGGCAGCGGCCGATCCCGGTGGATGGCGGGAAGTTTTTCGGGGACGTCGGCCTGCCGGGCCCCGACGCCGGCAAGGGGGGCACGTTTCTGCTCGTGCCCCCCGGCTACGAGGCCGCGGTGCCGGAGAACTGTTTCGTGTATCGGTCGCCGACCAACACGGTGTTCGTGTTCCTGCGGGCGTTCTACCAAGACCCGCAGAACCTCGCGCCGGCCGTCGCCCTCATCGAGCAGTCGAGGATCTATCCGCTCGACGGCCGCGAAGCAGCCAAGCCGATGCAGTTTCCCGATGCGTCGGGCGTGCCGGTGAACATGCTCCCGATCAGCGACGGGACCGCGTTCGATGAACTCCAGAAACTGGTGGAGAGCGAGGGCACGGCGCTGGCCGACTCCGACTCACTCGGCCTCTTGGCCTCGATCGGTATCGCCAAGGGCCGGCCCTTCGCGCCCGATGCGAAGACGCGGGCGATCCTCGATCACGCCGCGAAGACCGCCTACAAGATGAGCCGCGTGATCGGCTTCGAGGAGACGAGCGCCGGTCGCTCCCTGCGGATCTATCCCGACCGCCGGTGGGTGAATCCGATGGCCGACGCGACCCCCGACAACCTGGCGGGGCCGTTCGACCTCGGCTGGCGGAGGAGGGCGGGCGGCTATCTCGATCTCGACGCTCGGATCTGGTTTTTCACCAACTACTACTCGGTCAGCCCCGGCATGCTGTCGCAGACACCCGGCCGCGGTGCGAAATACATGATCGCCTTCGTGGACGGCCAAGGTGGCAATCTCTCAGGCGGCAGCCACTACCGGCTCCATCTGCCGCGTGACATCCCGGCCGCCAACTTCTGGTCGGTGACGCTCTACGAGGCCGAGAACGGTTCGGGCCTCGCCAACGGCCAGCCGTTTCCGTCGCTCGGCTCGCGTGACGCGCCGACGCAAAACGCCGACGGGAGCACGGACCTCAAGCTCGGGCCCACGCCGCCCGCGGGTCGCGAGCGCAACTGGCTCGCGACGGTGCCCGGCAGGGGATACTTCGCCGTCCTCCGGCTCTACGGGCCGACCGCCGCCGCCATCGACAAGAGCTGGAAGCCGGGCGACATCGAGAAGGTATCGAAGCCATGACCCACGAGCCCGCCGACCACTCCGCTGTGTCTGACGCGCTCCTGCCCACCACCGGGACCGTGGCCTCCAGGCTCGGGCCGCTCGCGCTGGAGCACGGCTATCCGACCGATGCCACGGTCGCGAAGATCTTCGACGACATCGATTACCAGCGGGCGTGTCAGGGATACCTCTGGGCCCTGCCCATCATGGCGATGCAGCAGTGGCAGAGCGAGCACCTCGCCAAGTTCGGCGCCGGCAAGCTCGACTACGTCGATTACCTCACCTTCCGCGACAAGCTCGGGCTGCTCACGGCCAATGCGACGACGCCCTACATCATGGCGTTTCCGAGCCTGAAAGAGGCCGGTCCGCTCGTGTTCGAGGTTCCCGCCGGCCCGACCGCGGGCGGATTCACCGACTTCTGGCAGCGGCCGATCACCGATTCCGGCCAGACCGGCCCCGACAAAGGGGCAGGGGGGCGGTATCTGATCCTCGGCCCCGACGACCCAGAGATGAAGACGGACGGGTTTCATGTGTTTCGCTCGCCCACGGTCAACGTGTGGTCGGCCCACCGCGTGCTCGATCCCGATCCGGCGCGGGCCAAGCAGCTGATCGACGGCCTGAAGATCTACCCCTACAGCCATCGTGACAACCCACCGCCGACGCGGCATGTCTCGCCCGCGGGACGGCCGTGGAGCGGCGCGCAGCCGCGGGGCCTCGCCTACTGGGAAGGCCTCGCGTCGATCATCCAGGAGGAGCCGGTCCACCAGCGCGATCGGATGATGATGGGGATGCTCCAGCCGCTGGGCATCGAGAAGGGCCGGGCGTTCGCCCCCACCGACCGGCAGCGGGCGATTCTCATCGACGCCGCCCGAACCGGCGAGGTGATGGCCCGGGCCATCGCCTACCGGAAGCGGTTCGAGGGAGCGAAGGTCTGGCCGACACGACACTGGGAGCTGTCGCTGTTCCTCGCGGAGACCGATCAGGAAGCCCCGCATCACACCCAGCTGGAGGAGCGCACGAGCTGGTTTTACGAGGCGGTGGGCGTGTCGGTGGGAATGATGGGCCGCGCCGTCGGTGTGGGGCAGGTGTATCTCGAGGCGGCGAAGGACGGCCATGACCGATGGCTCGACGGCGGTCAGACGTATCGCCTCACGGTTCCGAAGGACGTGCCGGTAACGCAGTTCTGGTCGGTGACCGTGTATGACAACGAGACGCGTTGTTTCGTGAACACGGGCGTGTCGCCGGATCGCTCCTCGCGCGACGCGATCGCGACGAATGCCGACGGCTCCGTGGACCTCGTGTTCGGCCCCGCGCCACCTGCCGGCATGCCCGAGAGCAACTGGATCAAGACGCTCCCTGGCAAAGGCTGGTTCAGCTACTTCCGCCTGTATGGCCCCACCGCGGCCTACTTCGACCGCTCGTGGGTGCTCTCCGACTTCCAGCGGGTGGCGTGAGCGACCGCGGGGAACGGCGGCACGAGAAGCTGTATAATCCGGGCGGATGCGCATTTGGCATCGAGCGGTCACGAGGAGAGAGCCATGAGCGAACACACCTACAAGATCATCGAGCTGGTCGGCTCGTCGCATACGAGCATCGAGCGGGCGGTTCAGAACGCGATCGCCAAGGCCGAGCTCAGCGAGAGCAAGATGCGCTGGTTTGAGCTGCTCGAGACCCGGGGCCACATCGACAACGGCAAGATCGCCCACTGGCAGGTGCGGGTGAAGATTGGCGTGACGATGGACGACTGACGGGGCACGGCTGGCGGCGAAGTGCCACGCTCCGCTCGTCCGCTTCCAGTGGGAGCTCGACGAGGCGAACGACCGCGTGGTTGGAAGTATTGGATCTGGGACACCGGCACCCGACCTACTCCGGCCACCAGGTCATGGCCGACGAAAGGGCCCGGACGGTCGAGGAGTCTTACGGAAGTGATCGCTGATCCGGGAAGCACGGCCCGGCACGATCTGGCCACCCTGCGGACTAAGGGTGGAGCGAATCATCACGGCCGCAGGACTGAAGCCGTGGCCGAAGTTGTTCCAGAATCTCCGGTCGAGTCGGGAACGGAAAGTCTTCTCTTCGGGCGACAGGTTCATAGGTGGGCGTGCACATTCGCCGTCAAGGCATCCGTGGCATGCTGAAACGCCTCGTGCGGGGCGTTTCGGCCGCCGGTGAGCATCTTCCATAATCCCGGAGCACCGCTGGCGAGGTACTGGTGAACGCCTTCATACTCCACCCAGAGATACAGCACTCCCCAGAGAGCGACTCACACGGCACCGATTTTCGCTCGCAGCCCGATGCTCGTGGGGTGCGCTGCGTGGCTTGAGGTGGAGCCCGGTTTTCGGGCGCCTTGATAAGGTGGAGCTCCGTGGGTGGGAGGCACCCTCTCAGGAGCAGGACGATGGCCGGGAAGCGACGAGTATGTGGGGCGGCATTCAAGGCGAAGTTGGCTCTTGCGGCCGCCAAGAGTGACCGGACGACGGCTCAACTGGCGAGCTAGTTCGGTATCCACACAAGCCAGGTGACGGCGTGGAAGAAGCAGCTCATGGCCCAGGTGGCTGAGCTGTTCGCCGACGGTCGGCTGAGGTCAAGCGGCAATGCATCGATCCAAACCACGAGCACCTGAGCGTAGCCCGGCAGTGCCAGCTGATCGGCTTGGCGCGAAGCAATTGCTCCAACGAGCCCCTTGGGGAGTCACCCGAAAGGCGGCCGTTCTTCGGGACGCGGAAGGTCCGGGAGCACTTCGGCATCAATCGGAAGAGGGCTCAGCGGCTCATGCGTCTGCTCGGCCTCGAGGCTGTCTGTCCGAAGCGATCGACCAGCCGCCCAGCCCCTGGCCACAAGGTTTACCCGTATTTACTGCGGAATATGGCGATTACGAAGCCCGACCAGGTCTGGGCGAGTGACATCACCTAGTTCCCGTTGCAGCACGGCTTCCTCTCCCTGACGGCCGTGATGGATCTCTACAGCCGCAACGTACTGTCGTGGCGGCTCTCCGGCGACGACCTTTACGAGCCGATTGGAAAAGAGCGGCGGGGTCATCTCGATGGATGGTCGCGGCCGAGTCCTCGACAACGTGTTCGTCGAACGGCTCTGGCGCACGGTCAAGTACGAGGAGGTCTACCTGCGAGACTACGTCGACGGCTGGCAGGCCGAGAAGTCGCTGGGGAAGTGCTTCGACTTCTACCGCGACGAGCGGCCCCACCAAGCCCTTTGTTACCGAACGCCGTCGGACGTCTGCGCCGAGGGCTGACGCGACAAAAGCGTTCGCGCTCAAATCTCCGTTGAGACGGACTCAGAACGAAGGAACATCAAACGGAACACAACCCATAAAACCGCCTCGTGGCCGCGCGAGACCCTTGGTAGAGGTCTCGCGGGACACCGGCCAGTGGCGCTACACCTTAAAACAAGGCCCCCGACTGTCCAACAATTGGGGTCCACCTCACCCGCAGGCTACGCCAGGAATTCACCGAACACCGGAGTCGCGCTTGGAATGTGGCCTCGCTGAAGGGGGATAGGTCAGCGAATCAGTTTCGTCATTCTTGAGAAAAACGTGAAACCGGTTTCGTTGTTTGGTGGAAACAGTTTCGTCATTCTTGGGAAAGGTGAGCCAGCCAGGGGTGAAACCGACCAGTTCGTGCAGGAATTTCCCATTTCGTGCTGATTGCGCTACGGGCGCGGGATTTGCAGGCGAGTTTGCAGCCTTAGAGCAGTCATTCGAACGTTGGAGCCCGGCTCCAGGGCTTCCTCCGCACTAGGTGAAAGGATTTCGCATGGCCATCCCAGGCAACGTTGCAGTGTCGGCCGGTTTTTGTTTCGCGTCGCATGGCGTGTCGGTGTGCCGGCCATCTCGGGCCGCATGGTCGCCGATCGCCGCGGGATGGCTGCTTGCGCTGACGTTCGTCGTTGCGCTCTTGACCACGCCGGCCACGGCTGCGGATCTCTACTGGGACACGAATGCGGCGACTGCCAATGGTGACGGCGGCGGGAAGTCTTGGACGTCGAGTAACACGTCCGGCACGACTTGGTCGACGTCGTCATCGGGAACGCTGACAACGAGCGCCTACGGTCCCTACAACGGTAGCATCTACACCACGGTGCAGTTTGGCTTCGGCCCGGCACCTGGCAATCTCACGAATGGCGGCACCGTCGGGATCGGCAACAGCTTGCAGAACACCCAGGCGCCGTCGGTCGGCACGATCATCTTCAACGCGTCGGGGACGACGGGCTACACGATCACCAATCCCGTCGGCAACCAGTATCTCCAGCAGATCACGATCTTCGCCTGTGGTACCAACGGCGCGTCCGGCAGCACCTTCGGGCAGGGTACCGGTATCTGGGTCAACGCCAACGTCACGGGCAACACCGTGTTCAGCGCCAGCCGATCGGGGACGGGCGCGAACGCCGGTAACATCGGCTCCGTGGGCGTCATCCTTGGCACGGGCAACCAGGGCTGGGTCAACAACAGCACGACTTACGGCCTCTACATGAACTGCCCCATTTCGGGTGACTCGCAGCTCAACACCAACGGGGCGGGGCTGATCGTGTTTGGCGGATCCAACTCCTTCGGCAGCACGCTGACCGTGAACTCGGGCACGCTGCGGACCACCAACGACTACGCGCTGTCCACGGGCACCGGCAACGTGATCGTGAGCAGCGGTGCCACGCTCCAGTTGTTGGCCGCCGCTTCGAAGACCATCACCAGCAGCGGGACGATCCTCGTGGGTCCCGGCGGGAGCCTGACGGGCAGTTCCCTCGGAGCGGGAGCGCTCGGCATCACCGGGGCGAGTGGCACGATCGCCTCGTTCACCGACACTGGGAGCGGTTCGCTCAGCCTCGGGCCGGTCACGATGGGGGGCAATGCCACGATCGGGTTGACTGCGGGGGCAGGAATCTTCTCGACCGGCGCCGTTGCGATTTCCGGAGGGAACAACCTGCTCAATCTGTCGGGCGTCACCTCGACCGGCACCACCTACACGCTGCTCGCCGGCAGCTCCCTGACGAACACGGGCACGATCTCGCTCAGCGGAGCCGCCGTCGGGAACGCCACGCTCATGCTTGGGAGTTCGAGCACCGTCGGTCGCACGACCTACACGTTCAGCAGCTCGGGCACCGCGCTGCAACTGGCAGTCGTGGGCCAACAGTTGAATCTCAGCTGGACCGGGTCGGAAAGTAGCGTCTGGAACTACTCCGCGATGAACTGGCAGAGTAGTGGAACGCCCTACAACTTCGGCTTCGGTGACAACGCCACGATCAGCACCGCCAGCGCGATTACGGTGGACGCGGCGGGCGTGTCTGCCGGTGCGGTGGTCGTGAACAACGCCAGCGGCACGACGACTCTGGGTGGCGGGCAGCTGACGGCGTCGTCGTTCTCGATGTCTGGAGCCGGGTCGATCATCGCCAGCGGAAGCCTGTCCGTGGGGAGTGGCGGCCTCACGGTTAGCAACGGATCGCTCACCTCGACCAGCAGACTGGCGGTCACTGGCGGAGGGATCACGATCACGGGCGGCACGCTTCGGGTCGATGGTGCCGGCAACCTCAACTCGGGTACCTTCTCGGGGGCACTGGTCAACAATGCCTCGTTCATCTATTCCGGCACGGGGAACCAGACGCTCAACGGCGTCATCTCGGGAACCGGCGTGATGACGCAGGCCGGCTCGGGCCTCCTCTCTCTCACAGGTACCGCCATGAACCCCGGGGCGCTGGCGATCGCCGCGGGTAGCAGTCTGCAGCTTGGGGGCGCGGGCGTTTTGGGTTCGGGATCATACGCCGGCGCGATCGTCACCGACGGAACCTTCGCGTATACGACCTCCGCGAATCAAACGCTCTCCGGGCCGATTTCGGGCAGCGGAACGCTCTACGTGGCGAGCCTCGTGAACAACCTGAGCATCCTCTCGTCGGGCACGTTGACGATCTCGGGCAACAACACTTACACCGGCGGCACGGTGATTCCCGTCGCCACGGTGAAGCTCGGCAGTGCCACGGCGCTGGGGTCAGCGAGCGGCCAGACGACGGTCAGCGGCAGCGGCGTGCTCGACCTCAACGGCCAAAGCGTCTTCGGCCAACCGCTGACGCTGTCGGGGTACGGGCCCGCCAACGGCGGCGGCCTGATCAACAGCAACACCGTGGCGACCGCCGGCTGGTCGGGGGACGTGACGATTCCGTCCTTGGCGGGTCTGGGCGGTGACGGCAACATGACGATTTCCGGCGGCATCGGCGGCGCGGGTGGGCTGACCAAGTGGGGCCAGGGCACGGCCACGCTCGCCGGTGTGACGAGCTACAACGGTGATACGTCGATCCAGAACGGCACGCTGCGATTCCAGAATCCGACGGTGCGGACCGCCGGCGTGCTCGCCAACAACAACACCACCGGAAACGTTGCTACGCTCGACCTTGCGACTTCTGGCAGCTACGCCATGGATTCGCTTTTGCTCGGCTGGCTGCTGAAGGTCACCCATTCGGGAAGCGGGTCGGCGTCGATGAGCTTCGCTGGCGGCACGGTGAATGGCAACGTGAATAAGACTCTCGAGGTCGGTGCCAACACGACCGTGGCTTTCAATGGCGGTTTCTCGCTGCAGGGTTCGTCGACGGCCAGCCGCATCATGACGCTGCAGGGTGCGGGAACGTCGGTGTTCAACGGTTCGATCAGCGGCGAGTCCGCCGTCTACCCGGCACTCGTCTTCGGTGTGACCATCACGGGCACCAGCGGTGACTCGACCGGCACGACGCTGTTCAACGCGGCGAACACCTACAACGGCGTGACGACGGTGAGTGGTGGGACGCTCAAACTCGGAAATGCCGACGCCCTGGGCCAGACGTCTGCCGGCACGGTCCTGACGACGGCCACGTATGCGGGAGGCACGACGGCCGGCCGGCTCGATCTCAACGGTCAGCAGATCGTCAACGGGGAGAATCTGATCATCAACGGCACACGGGCTGCGGTATTCCTGGTCAACAGCAACACCGCCGCTGACGCCTGTTGGTGTGGCGGCATCGCGGTCAGCGGTACGGCATCGATCGGCGGCGCCGGAAATCTGGCTCTGACAGGGTCCATCGGCAATCTCTCTGGCGGCGGTGTCCTCAGGAAGGCCGGCGTGGGGACCCTCACGCTCTCCGGCTCCAATCCCTTTTCTGGCCCTGTCTTCATCGACGGTGGCACGCTAAAGGTGGACAATGCGGCGGCCCTGTCGGCGAGCCAGGTAACCCCGCTCGCTGGCGGCACGCTGGCTCTCTCGCCCTACCTCCAGGTCACTCTCGGCGGGCTCGCACCTCTGGCCGGCGGCCTCACCGACGTGGGCAGCGGCATGGTGACGGTTGCCGGCGGTCTTTCGGCCGTCGACATGGTCACGGCGCTCGTCACCGGCCTCGGTGACGGCAGCTGGAACGGCACCAGCGGCATCACCTCGAGTGTGGCCGCCACCAGCGGCGGCGACCGCACGGTCGGCTGGCTCGACAACGGTGATGGCACGGTGACCTTCGCCTTCGCCGCAGCCGGCGACACGAACCTCGACTGGCAGGTGGACATCCTCGACGCAGCGAACTTCCTCGCCGGCGGCAAGTTCGACACCGGCAGCCCGGCCTCGTGGAACCAGGGCGACTTCACCTACGACGGGATCGTGGACATCCTTGACGCCGCTAGCTTCCTCTCCACTGGCCTGTTCGACGCGGGCGTCTACAACCCGCCGCCGACCCTCGCCGGCGGTATCGCTGCTGTGCCCGAGCCTAACCTGACGGTGCTCGGCAGCGCGGCCTTTGCCGCGGCACTGCTGATATGCAACGGCCGTCGCCACCGGGAATCATGAGTCGCTGACGCCGTAGCGGGATGGCCGTGAGTATCTCGAACGGTTTGGAATGCGGATGCCCGCCTAACCGGGCTCCTCGGGAAGGTGCACCCTCCGTTTTCTCGTCGTCGAAAGTCATCTTGCCCGGAGGGCAGTAGGCCTGCATATCGACTGCATCGGGATTTCCAAGGCATGCCAGTAGGCGGTGGCAGGGCGTGGCACAGGGCCACATTCGATGGATGTCCGATGTGCGCCACCAGCACCCCGCCCCTCACTTCTTCGGGATGTAGGCGTTGACCCCGACGATCACCTTCTTGCCATCCACCACGCAGTCCGTTTCCTTGTTCCCGTAGGTCGAGGCGACCACCAGCGTCTTTCCGCTGGCGGACTTCTCGGGCTTGGCATTCATGGGGATTCGTAGAACCAGTTCGTCGCCGATGATCTTCGCCGAAAAAGCCATGAGTGCGGTCCTTGGACGGGTTGCGCAGGAGATCGAATCGGCCAGTCTACGACACCGGACGAAAATGAGGCCCTACGGTACGACGAAACGCTACTGGCCACTTCTCGAAATCGATGTATCCGTTGAATCGATTCGCAAGCTTGCCGCCTTTCCCTTCGTGGCGAGGAGCCAGCCATGAGCGACCACACCGACAACATGATCGGGTTGGTTGGGTCATCCGACACGAGCATCGAATCAGCGGCACACGGTGGAGTTGCGCTGACAGGGGACGTCGCGAGAAGCTCCCCGAGTAGGATTGGCCGCAATCACCGTAGTCTTCGGAAATGACTGGGGTTTCGCATCCGAGTGACTCAAAATATGACTCACTCTTCAATCCGTACGATGACGCATGAGGTCGCACGGGGCTCGGAGGCCTTCAATGCCCATCAGGCTGGGTCTGTGACTTCCAGGAGCGTGCCGCTTAGACGCATTTCCAACTCTGGAGATGCGTCCGAGCCCGGCCCCCGTCACCCTGGCACCCTACCCGCAGTCAGGCCACGCCGGTGAGCGGTTCTGAGACCGGCGGCGGGTCCCGCTTACGGGCTCAAACGGTCGCTGACGTTCGTCCTGCCGGCCCGAGCCTGCCGTGGCGATCGTGGGCATCGCAGGGTCTCGATGCGGCCAGAGTGTCGCTCCGGTTACCCAGCCAGCGACCTCCCGTCTTGGCTGCGAATCGAACGCCGCTTCCGCGACTATGCAGCACGTATGTTGCATAACTCCCCTGCCAAACGAAGGGCAAAAACCGTCCCTAAGCGAAGTCGGGAGAACGAGTTGTGAACGCCAGCGCGAGAAGGGCATAATCCTGCTATCGGGGCATAAGCATAATGGGGTCGCTACGAGGTTCCGCATAATTAACAATTATCGGGCTAAGAATCGTCTCTCCAAAGTGAAGGAGTGCAAAGATGCGCTACGCGATTGTCTTACTCGTGTGCTTGATCACGCCGCTGACGCAAGCAGAGGATGAACCGAAGACAAACTTCGGACTATGGATCGCATCGGACGCACTGCACGTTGCAATTGCGAAGGATGGCAGGTCTATCCATGCATTTTCTGCCCGCACAGGCCGGTGGACGCATCGAGTACTCCAAGCGAAACTGCCAGACGATGCCGTTCCAATGGTGGGAGGGGAAATGGCTGTGATCCAAACCAAGGAGACCATCTATGCGATCGGATCTCGGATGAAAGATTGGACGACGCTCAAGCTAAAAACTCCCGGAACTAATGCAGCGGTGTCGGGTTCTTCGGTACGGGTCGAAGATGGACGCGAGTTGTTTTTGATCGGCGCTGACAGTGATCACTGGGAAGGCATCGACTTGGACACTGGAAACGTCCTCCTGCCCCCGAAAGACTGATACCAGCCGATGCAAAGGACTCGCGGGCATCGTCGTGGTTGATTGCGGAGCCGTGGGCCGCGAGCCTTTGATCGGGAACGTTTGGCCCGCGCATCCCTGTCCCGAGGTTTCAAAACGATGTGGTTCACGATCGTCGGCGAGATTCGCGACATCGAGCCAATCGCCCTTGGCCGCTCAGTGCGCGTGCGGCTCCGGTTCCGCAAGTTGTACGGCGGCCTTCGGTGGCGAAAGCTCAAGGGGATAGCCGAGGTCCGGCTCCCGAATGGCACGCGACGCCTTGCCGAAGTACATTGGTATGAGTCGCATGGAATCGGGCGAAAAGAATTCAAAATCAAGCGTTTCGTAAAGGCGTAGCCATGCAGAAGTCCGCACGATTTGTGATCTGCGTCCGCAATGCAGGCGCTCCCGCATCGCTTGAGCTCCGAAAGGTGTATCGCCTTGTCCCGGACGCGGTAGCCGCCTCCGAAGGCCTTGTCCGCGTTGTTGACGAGTCGGGCGAGGACTACCTGTATCCGGACAAGTTCTTCGTGCCGATTGAGGTGCCGAAGGAAGCAGCTCGAGCGTTTGCGAAGCGTTCGGCCTAATCAGGCGCTGGATCAGACGGCGGCCTGCGTCCAGCGGTATGGATGATCCGTTGGTCCGCCGCTGATCAGATTCAGCGTTCGGTGCTCAGAAGGAGTCGAGTGTCATGAATGAGTCGCTCCTTGTGCTGATTCTTTTTGCAGCAGTGCTGGCTCTGATTGCACTCGGAATAGCCGTCGGCTTGTTTCTGTGGCTGTGGAATATGACGATGCCACAAGTCTTTGGCCTGAAAACGGTCACCTTCTGGCAGGCCTTCAGACTCCTGCTTATGGCAGGTATTCTTTTCAACGGCGTAGCCATTTTACGAATTAGTCTTTCGCTCGGTTTAGCCGGGTTCAAGTAGCACCATGGCCGGATTATGGGGTCGCGATTGTGCTCGCTACGGCTGCTCACTAAGGCGATAGGCCACACCGGACCAACCGATGCAAAGGCCTCGCGGTGATAGTCGAATTAATGGCTGATCTGTGGGCCGCGAGGCTTTGATCGGGAACGTTAGGCCCCCCAAGTGCCGCTATGGATAAATCCGAGCATTCTACGACCCGACGATTCGTGGCGATTCTCGCACTTTCACTGGTGGCCTTCTCGCTACTCAACGTCATTGTTCTGAGTTGCATGGCAGTCCCGTCGCTCGACAAATCCATGCAGCGAGGAGTGCGCTTCCTGCTAACGGGCCTTATCGCTTACTGCCTGTGGCGTGGTGCTCGGTGGGCACGCTGGCTGAGTGTTGTGCTAGCGGCTGTGGCCGTCATCAGTGCGTTTCAGGTGTTGGCTTCGCCACCAGAGAGCGTCCCAGTCTTGTTCCGCGTTTGGATCGTCGTGATGGGCGTGTTCTACCTCGTCTTTGGATTGGCACTTGTGATTCCCTCACGCATCACTCGCTATTTCACGTCAGAGAGTTTGGCTTGATGATTTGCATGGCCTAACCACACGAGGCAATAGGCTCGCGGGCGTCATCGTTGGTAATGGATAGCCCCGTGGCCGCGGGCCATTGAGCTTTGTCGTTAGCCCTATCGGAGGATGTCATGTCAGCGCTCGGAATCACCGGCATCGTCATCGGCACCATCCTCGTCATCTTGCTCACGGGAATCCGCATCGCGCAAGAGTATCAACGGGGCGTCGTCTTCCGCCTGGGTCGTTATGTCGGTCTGCGCGGGCCGGGCTTGTTCTGGGTGATTCCTCTGGGCATCGAGCGCGCGATTACGATCGACATTCGCACACGCACGGTGTCGGCCGAGCAGCAGGAGACCATCACCCGCGACAGCGTGACGGTGAAACTCAACGCGGTCCTGTGGTATCGGATCACCGACGCGGCCAAATCCGTGATCGCGGTCGCCGACGCGCCCGCTGCGGTCTACCAGTTGGCGCTGACGAGCTTGCGGAACTCCATCGGGCAACACGACCTCGACGAGGTGTTGCAGGAGCGAGACAAGATCAACGCATTGCTGCAAGCGAACATCGCTCGTTCGACGGCCGCCTGGGGTGTGGACGTCGAGCGGTTCGAGATGAAGGACGTGGAATTGCCGGAAGCCATGCAGGAGGTCATGGCCATGCAGGCCCAAGCGATTCGTGAGAAGCGAGCGCGAATCATCAAGGCAGAAGCCGAGCTCGAAGCCTCCATGAAACTCGCGGAGGCGGCTCAGCAAATGGCGGGAAACCCGGTGGCGGTCGAGTTGCGGCGGATGCAAATGGTGGCGGAAGTCGGCGCGGAGAACAACAGCACCACGGTGCTGATGATCCCGTCGGATTTCGTGACGGCGGCGAAGGGCCTCAACGAATACCTGCGTGTGCTCACGCCGGACA
>Ga0208496_1000482_pt1 | contig 14454 bp, 16 predicted proteins | sample CryBogmetaGMA2M_FD_184552 | JGI IMG/M metagenome (GOLD analysis project Ga0208496, IMG submission 184552) | Freshwater microbial communities from Crystal Bog, Wisconsin, USA - MA2M (SPAdes) | ecosystem: Environmental > Aquatic > Freshwater > Lake | place: Crystal Bog, Wisconsin, USA | collected... | reverse complement strand
AGTCAGTACTCTGGGGATCTGTACGGATGTAGGAAGTAATGAACGCATCTTGCTATAATATCGGCTTATTCCTCGATAGCTCAGCGGTAGAGCAGCAGACTGTTAATCTGTTGGTCCGTGGTTCGATCCCACGTCGAGGAGCCAAAATAGAGCAGATATGAAGGGTCTAGAGCAATCTAGGCCCTTTTGTCATTTTCAGGCCTCCTTTGAGGATGAGGGTCTGCCATGCGATTGGCCGATTGTGCTTAAATTAGCTTATTAAAAATCATCCTCAAAATGATTCTGATAAACAGGAGATGGCAATGATTCAAAGCAGACCTTTTAAGGCAATGAGCCAGGCATTTGCGTTCATCGCAGTTCTTGCAGTCTTGCTGTTGGCCCTTTTTGCTCCAGTAAGTCTGGCCCAATCAGATTACCCAAATAAGCCCATACGGTACGTTGTTCCTTTTCCGGCTGGGGGCGCCACCGATAATATTGCTAGGCCACTTCAAAACGAACTTCTCAATACTTATAAGTGGAATGTCATCATCGACAATAAACCTGGTGCAGGCGGAAATATCGGTGCAGAAATTGTTGCCAAGGCTCAGCCTGATGGCTATACCTGGCTCATGGCTTCGGTGGGTACACATGGTATTAACCTGCCTCTGTACACGCAAGGCGGTGGAAAGCTGCCATTTGATCCGATTAAAGATTTCACGCCCATCTCATTGGTAGCTGAGCTGCCCAATGTCTTGGTTTTAAATCCAGAGTTTGCCGCCAAGAACAATATCAATACCGTTAATGATCTGATTGCTTATGCTAAAGCCCATCCGGGCAAGATCAATATGGCCTCGAGTGGTAATGGCACATCGATCCACATGGCTGGAGAGCTCTTTAAGTCAATGACTAAAACCTATATGGTGCATCTGCCATATAAAGGAAGCCCACCAGCAGTGACCGATCTTATGGCAGGCAATGTGGATATCATGTTTGACAACTTGCCGTCATCGATTAACTTTATTCGTGCGGGTCGCTTAAAAGCATTGGCAGTCACGAGTGCAAAGCGCTCTCCTGCATTTCCAGATCTGCCAACGATTGCTGAAGCAGCAAACTTGCCAGGCTATGAAGCTACTTCATGGTTTGGTGTAGTTGGTCCTGCCAATATGCCTGCAGATATTTTGAATAAAGATAGCACCGTATTAATGGCAGCGATTAATAGTCCAGCAGTAAAAGAAAAGTATTTAGCGATGGGCGCGCAACCGGTTGGCAATACGCCTGCACAATTTAGTACCTTCATCAAAAATGAGATTGCTAAGTGGACCAGAGTTGTGAAGGAGTCTGGAGCAAAAGTAGATTAACTACCCTACTTCCCTAGTTGAGAGAGTAACTTACTGGGGGAGATTACTTCTTGATCCAAGACTAATTCAATTAATGCACCCTTTTTACTGACAAGAGTATTTGTAAATGCCGGCGCAAACTCTTCGGTCTTGGTCACTCTAAAGCCAGGCATTCCAAAGCTATCAGCAAACTTCACAAAATCTGGATTGGTTAAGCCAGTTGCCATCACGCGTGACTTAAACTCGCGCTCTTGATGCATACGAATCGTTCCCAGCATACTATTATTGACAACCAAAACAATGGGGTAGGCATCATAGCGAGCCGCTGTTGCTAACTCTTGGCAATTCATCATAAAGTCGCCATCTCCACAAACCGCAATCACGACTTTTTCAGGATTAACGATCTTGGCAGCAATGGCTGCAGGCAAACCATAGCCCATAGATCCATTGGCAGGTGCCAATTGGGTTTTATGTGGTCCATAAGGATAAAAGCGATGTACCCAGGTAGCAAAGTTACCAGCGCCATTTGTCACGATCGCATCACGCGGTATCAGGCTTGGCAATGAACTCATGATTTGAGCTAATTGCAACTCCCCTGGCGTGGTCACTGGGCTAGCGAATTCTAAATACTCTGCATGTGCTGCTTGCATGGCTGCGCGCTCATATTGACTACCCATCTTGATATTCTTGAGAGCCGCACAGAAATTTTCTGGGCTGCAATTGATGGCAAAGTCTGGACGATAAACACGACCTAAATCTTCTGCACCCGGGAGTACCAAGATTAAGGTATTTTTAGCCTGGGGAATGGAGAGCAAGGTGTAACCAGCTGTTGTCATTTCGCCTAATCGCTCACCAATCACTAATAGAACATCAGCTTGGGTAATGCGCTTTACTAAAGATGGATTAGCGCCGATTCCTAAATCACCAGCAAACGCAGAATCTAAGTTATCCATTAAATCCTGAGACCGAAAGCTGGTGGCAACCGGTACGCCTTCTTGATTAGCCCAGCTTCGTAAAGCCTCACAGGCATTACTGTTCCAATTACCGCCGCCAGCAATAATCATGGGTTTCTTAGCGGCTGAAAATACCTTCATTGCCAAATTAAACTGCTGAGTATCTAAACCTGGCTGAACAATATGGGCTGGCTGAGTTGGATTATCTTGGCCGGGCATGTATAGGACATCTTCAGGCAAAGCGAGTACAACTGGGCCCTTACGCCCTGCTTGCGCAATATGAAATGCATGGGAGACAAACTCGTCGATGCGATCAACGCGATCAATGCTGCCAACCCATTTTGCGCATTCTGAATACATACGGCGATAGTCAATTTCTTGAAAGGCTTCACGCTCAACCATATCGGTACCAACTTGACCAACTAGCAAAACCATTGGGGTCGCATCTTGATAGGCGGTATGCATGCCGATCATGGCATTTGAGGCGCCTGGACCACGCGTGACCATCATTACTCCCGGCCGGCCTGTCAATTTTGCATAGGCCTCGGCCATATAGGCGGCCCCACCTTCCTGGCGACAAGTAATAAAACGAAATTGAGGGTGATCCACCAGACCATTTAACAGCGGTAAGAAGCTTTCGCCAGGAACCCCAAAGGCAATATCCACCCCTTGTCTAACTAAGGCATTTGCCAGAATCTGACCACCATTGTTTATCTTGCTTGGTGTCTGCATGCTATTTTTATACTTTCTTGTCGGTCTTGTGGTTGCCAGTATTCATCTAGGCTCAACGCAAAGTTATCACACTTTGCCTTACCCTAGGAGCAAACGGGCTGACCTATACTGCGGTAACTGGCTATAAAACAATGAATTGGAGAGGTAAAGATGAGGTTATTTGGCTTTAAAGGTCCGAATGGATATGAAGGAGTAGGAGCACTTTCCAAAAGCGGCGCAGATAGCTTTATTGATGTATGTGCCACAGACCCGCTGATCCCAAAGAGCCTACAAGAGATTATTCAATCCCAAGTGTATTTAGACCGAGTGCGCTCTGCCATTGCCAACCCCAAAGCTGTGAATGGTGCGCTCAATACAATTACCTTCAAGGTGCCGATTGAAAGACCTGGAAAAATTGTCTGCATGGGTCTGAACTATGCTGACCATGCCAAAGAAGGTGGTAATGCACGACCTGAGTATCCTAGTTTTTTTATGCGCGGCCCTAGTTCAATGACAGCACATTTGAGCCCGATTATTCGCCCTCAAGTTTCTGACAAGTTAGATTACGAAGCCGAGCTTGCTTTTATTATTGGTAAAAAAGCACGACACCTCACGCTAGAAAATGCTTTAGATTGTGTGGCAGCCTATAGCATCTTTAATGATGGCAGTATTCGAGACTACCAACGCAAGACTACACAGTGGACGATTGGTAAGAACTTTGATCACACTGGAGCCTTTGGCCCCTGGCTGGTAACGCCTGATGAGCTGCCACTAGGATGCGATGGTTTACAGATTCAGTCTCGCTTAAATGGTCAAGTGATGCAAAACGCCAATACCAAGGATTTCTTATGGGGGGTTGCAGAAACTATTGTGTTGATTTCTGAATGCATGACTCTCGAGCCAGGTGATGTGGTCATTACCGGTACACCTGCTGGTGTGGGCTATGCCAGAACGCCGCCAGTCTTTATGAAACCTGGCGATATCTGTGAGATTGAAATTGAGTCTATTGGCGTACTACGAAACACTATTGCAGACGAATGACTCTCGATTCACTTTAATGCAGTTTCACAATCGAATCTGTTCGGCGATGAATTAAACGGCTGATCGTATCCAGCATTACCTTGAACCAGCCGTGCAAGGCCAATTGGTGCAATTTATATAGACTCAGATACATGATCTTTGCAAAAAAGCCATCGATCATGAGACTACCTCCAATCAATCCACCCATCATGCTGCCAACGGTACTAAATTCACCTAAGGAAACCAACGAGCCAAAATCACGATATCGATAAGCTTTCAAAGGCTTGCCCTGAACAATATTTTCAATTTGCGAATATAAATGGGAGGCCTGTTGATGCGCTGCTTGAGCACGCGGCGGAACGATACCTCCTTTACCATTGGCACCCTCGGGCCATGGACAGGCAGCACAATCGCCCATGGCAAAGATATTGGGATCCCGCGTAGTTTGCAAGCTTGGCAAGACTACCAATTGGTTTGCGCGATTACTTTCTAGACCAGCGATTTCATGTAAAAAATCAGGTGCTTTCACACCAGCAGCCCACACTATTAATTCAGCAGGAATCTCTACCCCATCAGCTAGGCGCAACTTGTCTGCAAAAACTTCCTCTACTTTCGCATTGGTAAATACTTCGACCCCAAGATTCACTAGCAAGGTTTGTGCCGCCGTAGAAAGTCTGTCAGGAAGTGCTGGCAATATGCGAGGCGCAGCCTCAATGAGGATCACTTTCATATCTTTATCAGGATTGACGCGATCCATGCCATAGGAAATGACTTGACGAGTTGTACGGTGCAGTTCAGCAGCTAACTCTACGCCCGTTGCGCCAGCACCAATGATGGCGACTTTGAGTTGATTGAGGGCTAAAGGAGCATGCTGTGATTGCGCACGCAAACAAGCATTAATCATGCGCAAATGAAAACGCTTGGCATCAGCAAGTGACTCTAAGCGCTGTGCATACTGTTCTACTCCTGGAGTGCCAAAATCATTCGTTAAGCTTCCAATGGAAATGATTAAGGTGTCGTAAGGAATTAAGCGCTCAGGGGTGATCATCTCACCCAAGTCATCTAGAAATGGGCCAATCCGGATTTCTTTTTTCTCGCGATCAATATCGATCAGCTCCCCAATCCGAAAAGAAAAATGATGCCAATGGGCTTGAGCGATGTAATCTAATTCTTGGTCAGCTAGATCCATAACGCCTGCAGCAACCTCGTGGAGTTTTGGCTTCCAAATATGGGTCCGATTTTTATCAACCAAGGTAACGCTGATTTTTTGAGAGCCCGACTTTGAAGCGCCATAGCGATTGCCTAGCTTTGTGGCCAGCTCTAATCCTCCAGCGCCGCCGCCTACGATGACTACCTTGTGAACTTTATTCATCCGCTGACCTAGTACTGTTGACTGATAGTGAGGACTTTAAGAGTTCCAAGGAGGTCAATAAGTACTTGGCCAGAACTCTTTATCGTCATACATCGATTTACTGAGCGGAGGTATTTTGAGTTCACGTCTAATCTCTATCAAAGGCATGTGAGCGATTGCAAGGTGATCTAATTTAGTAAAGTCGCCACCACATGCAGCTCCCCGCTGTAATGCCTCAGCAAAAAGATCTGCAGCTCCTGGCATATCTACGGTTCCTCTTACGCCAGCCTTATAATACGGATCCCCGTCACCACCGTGAGGAATGAATTGAATATCAGTGCCATGGGTAAATAAGCCAACCTCATGAATCAACAAATTAGCCAATGAGGCCATCCAGTTAGCATCACTACCATCAATTGCAAGCTTAATAGCGCCAAGAGCGACTTCTCCAGGACCAGTGGCTTCATAACCTGAAATAACATGGCCCATATCATGACTGACATAGTAACTAGGATTTGGAGAGTCCCGACCAGGCACCTCAAATTTGCTGCGCTCATAGAATTTAGTAAAAGCCCACCCTAAGCTTCCATAGGGCATGTCAGCCAATTGCTTTAGACGTTCAAAAAACTGATCATCAAGATCTTTAGGATTAGCAGCCGGAATATTGCCATGATGCTCAGAGAGCTCTGGTGTGTATGAACCATATAAACGTACGAAATCTGCGGTAGCATCAATTGCCGATAAATGGGCAAAATCTCTCAGAATCCTCAGCTCAACACCATCAAATTTAAGCGCTGCTGCATATTCTTCTAAACGCAGAAATTGCTTTTCATTTTTAGGATGCCGGCACAGATCTAAAACAATCGCAATCTGCATAAATATGCGCTGATATTTTGGATCTGGTAGAAGTGAAACAAGCTGCGCAGGAGTAATTGCTGCGTCCTTTGACATAGAGTTCATGTCAAAGCCTAGTATATGAGTTGCCAGTGCATGCAATATGCGAGACTGCTCAGCGGTAGGCCCACCATCGATATCAACAAGGCCGAGAAGGCCGCCTACAATCACCTGCGCTTGCTGCTGGGGCAAAGGAAAAGGTACCTTGGCACTTACTAAGTTACTTTGGCTAGTAGTCATTAATGAATTTAGGGCTCGGTTAAGTTGGTTGTTAGTTTTCGTACAAAAGGTGCCAACAGTAGCAAGATGGGAAATGCCACTGGCCATACCTGAATAAACGCTTTTAACCAGCGTGTCACAAAATCACCACTAATACCGGTAAGAATGGCGGTTAAAACGGCAGCCATCATTAATCCCATAATGACCGACATCAGCAATGAGTAAATGAGATTGAAATATTTTTTGGGGAATTTCATAGTTAGTCCATTGTATAGCTCAGATGGCTGTACGTATTATTTCTTGCGATCGAACTTCTGAACACGTTTAGCGTTATCGACTTCTGAGGTGTAGAGATTTCCTTGACTATCAATCGCAATATTGTGCAATACATGAAAATCACCAGCATTACGACCAGATCGCCCAATGGTTCCGAGTGTCTTGCCCGTTTTCTGATCTACGATTTTGATTTCATTATTGCTACCATCAGCGATAAAAAAGTACTGGCTGCGCGAATCCTCTACGACGTCATAAACTGAACCCCAACCTGTTTTATTGTCTTTTGTCTCTATATCTATCTCGAGCTGCCTGACGAACTTACCGTCTTTAGTAAAGATCTGCAAACGATTTTGAGCGCGATCGCATACCGCTAATTGACCATTTTTGAGCAAGCGTGCACAGTGCACTGGATTACCAAATTGCTCTAGTTTTGTATTAAAGCGCTCAAAGATGCCATCAGCTGGCTTACCGCCATAGGCACCCCAATGTCTTTTATATGAGCCCGTATTGGAATCAAATACAACCACTCTGCGATTTTGATAACCATCTGCAACAAATATTTCATTTGCTGCCACATCTAAGTCCATGTGTGCTGGACGCCCTAAGTTTTTTGTATCGTTTGAGCTTTGCTCAAGGCCAGGGCTACCAATTTGTAATAAGAATTTACCGTCTTTGGTAAATTTCAGTAATTGACGATCAGATTTGCCGTTGCCAGCAAGCCATACATCGCCATTGGGGGCAATGTAGATACCATGTTCATTCTCAAACCAGTCGTAACCTTGGCCTGGCCCGCCCCATGCTTGCAGAACTTTTCCATTTTTATCAAACTCAATCACTGGTGGGGCTGCAATACAGCATTTAGCATTCTTATTCGCTAGCCCAAGCTCATCAGGAGCAAGTGAATTCGGGCGATGAACAATCCATAGATGGTCGTTTTTATCAATCGCAATACCTGCAACCTGTCCAATGATCCATTGATTTGGTAAAGGCTTTAACCAGAATGGATTAGCCTCAAATTTTTGTCCACCCGGTATTCCTTCAATCCGCGTATCAGCTGCATAACTGTGAGAAATCGATAACAACAAAGAACACACGAATATCAATAACTTCACTTTATTTTTCCTTTATTAAATGCATTCAATAAAATTAACTCGCATTACTTAATCCTACGGTCATACCACCGCAAACGTAGAGTGTTTGGCCGGTAGTAAAACTAGAGCGATCATCCAATAAATAGGCTGCAGCGTGCGCAATATCTTCTGGTTGACCCATTCTTTTAACCGGAATACTTTCAATGATCTTGATAGTTTTGGGGGCATTTGGTGGGTTGCCAGATGTAAATAATTCCGTTGCTATCGGTCCAGGTCCAATCGCATTGACTGTAATTCCATATTGCGCCAGCTCCAAAGCCCAGGTTCTGGTCATGCCCTGTAGCCCAGCTTTCATGGCAGCATAGGCGGTACGCTCTTCTTTGCCTAGCGCTGCCCGACTGGCAATATTCACTATGCGCCCAAAGTTCGCCTGCCGCATCTGAGGGAGTAATTGCTGAGCTAGCACCATAGGCGCCTTTAAATTGAGAGCGTAGACAGCATCAAAATCTGCTGTACTCACATCTTCAAGAGCGCCTGGCTTAATAATGCCGGCATTATTTACTAGCCTAAGCACTTTGGTTCGAGCAGTGATCTCCTGAAGAAGTTTTGTAAGCTCATCGCTCTGCGTAATATCGATTTGATGAAATTCTTCGCCTTCTAGTAAGCTTAGTGGGGCTAACTTATCTAAATTAATGACGCGATATCCATCGTGAGTTAAGCGAGTAGCAATAGCCCTACCGATTCCACGACTAGCACCAGTAATTAAGACGTTCTTTTGCTGCGCCATTAGCTTGCCTTCTATCTTTTCTCTTAATCTACTGTAGCGCCAGAAGCCTTGACCACTTTTTCCCATTTCTGGGTTTCAGTAGTAATTACTTTTCCGAAATCTTCTGGTGTTCCTGGAATCGGCACGCCACCCAAATCGGCTAAACGCTTTAACATTTTGGGATCTGCTAATAGTTGATTCATCGCAGCATTGACTTTCTCAACGGCTTCACGTGGTGATCCTTTGGGCATCGAAAGACCAAACCAAGCAGTCGCCTCATAGCCTGGGACCGTTTCAGCAATCGTTGGTACATTAGGCAATGAGGGCTCAATCGTCAGTGAAGTAACTCCCAACGCCCGAATTCTGCCGTCTTTAATAAACCCTGCTGATGAAGGCAAGTTATCAAAAATAACTTGTACTTGACCACCAATCAAATCATTTAAGGCTGGGCCTGCTCCCTTATAGGGGATATGAGCCATCTTACAGCCCGTCATGGATTTAAAGAGCTCACCCGATAAATGCACCGACGTTCCGCTGCCAGAAGATGCCATATTGACTTTGGTGGGATTAGCTTTGCAATACTCAATAAACTCGGCAACGGTCTTCACTGGCATACCATTGGTAATCACCATCACATTGGGTGTGCGCACAATACCGGCTACTGGAGCCGCATCGTTGATAAAGTTAAATGGTAAGTTTTTGTAAAGAGTAGCGTTAATACCATTTGCTGGATTAGTCAACAACATGGTGTAGCCGTCGGGGGTTGATTTAAGGGCGAAGTCAGTGCCAATATTATTTCCACCGCCTGGTTTGTTTTCTACAATGACAGCAACGCCTAATTTTTCGGTTAAACCTTGAGAAACAATTCTGGCTAAGACATCCGTTGTTCCACCCGGAGTGTAAGGAACAACCAAGCGAACAGGCTTTTCTGGATAAGGTGCTGCAATAGCAATACCAAAGAAGAGGCTGAAGAAGCCAAATAATAGTGCAGTGAATTGTGAAATCTGATGCATGTTTACTCTCCCTCGATTGGTAGCGAACTGATCTATTGAGGAACTATTCTCAATGGACTTACTAAGGCTTGCATATAGGGGGTTTCCTCTGTGCAAACAGGGTTTTTTGCTCAAAAGCATGGCCTAGCTGCAAAATTCCAAAGTCGTCACGGTGCCGCCCCACAATCTGGATGCCCACCGGCAGCCCATCTGCGGTAAATCCTGCTGGTACTGAAATCGCTGGATTACCGAGGGCACTAATGAAGTAGCAGGTTTTTTGCCAGGCAATATAAGTTTCCATGTTGACGCCGTTAATTTGCGCCGGATACTCTTCCTTAATAGAAAATGGCGCTACCTGGGAGACAGGCAAGACCAAAAATTCATACTTCTGAAAAAACTCACGCATACGGTGATAGAGCTCGGTACGTTTTGCCTCAGCTCGTGCCAATTGAGGGCCAGTGATCGGCAAGCCTTGCTCTGCATTCCAGATCACCGTATCTTTAATCTGGGCACGATGCTCTTTCAATAAGGGAGTGATGCGCAGCTCTGTTCTCCAAGCGCGCCAGAGCATAAAGATTTCATCTGCCTCATCTATATCAGGCTCATCATTCACGACATCACAACCGATCTCCTCAAACACCGCCCGTGATGACTCTACTACCCTGGCTACTTCTGGCTCCACGGGTAATCCACCCAAGTTAGCACTAAAGGCAACCTTGCATCCCTTGAATGATCTTGCCAGAGGATTTAAAAAGAGTTCTCCAGGCGCTTCTAAAGAAATCGGCGAACGATCATCAGGCCCTGCCATTGCAGCCAGGGCCAAGGCTAAATCTTGTACTGAGCGCGCCATCGGACCTGACACACTCATCGTTTGCCAACCCAATGATTCTGGCCATGAAGGCACTCTGCCAACCGATGGCCTCATCCCAACAATATTGCAAAAGCTGGCTGGATTACGCAATGAGCCACCTAGATCGGTTCCATCAGCCAAGGCAATCATGCCACTGGCTAAAGCAACTGCACCACCACCTGAAGAGCCTCCACAGGTCTTAGTTAGATCATATGGATTGGGTGTAGAGCCAAAGACAGCATTAAATGTTTGGCTACCGGCACCAAATTCTGGTGTATTGGTTTTTCCTATGCTGATGGCGCCCGCTTTCTTTAAACGCTCGACTGGTAGCGAATCAATATCAGGTACAAAATCTTGATAGGCAAGAGATCCAAAGGTCGTTCTCACACCCCGGGTTAAAAATAAGTCTTTATGGGCTACTGGCAATCCCTGCAAGATGCCGATCGAATCATTGGCCCCAATTTTTTGGTCTGCAATCTGCGCTTGCTCTAGTGCAGACTCAGCTGTTAGGGTAACAATCGCATTTAAGGTGGGATTTAAGCGCTCAATCTGGTCTAAGTGCGCACGTATCAACTGCACAACTGAGATCTTCTTTGATCGAATGAGTTTGGATAGTTCAGTAGCAGATGTAAAACATAAATCGTCATTCAGCATTGGAAATGAGTCCCTATTTTCTATTCTTTATTCTTATTGAAATAGTATATGCGACTGTATTTGATCTTCTTTTTAGATCAATGTTGCAGACCTATCCTTCGGTTTGGAAATCTTAAAAATCAATCAAATCAGGGGTTTAGGTAGGTAATGAGGGAGCTTAAGGCTACTGATTGCCTTGGGCTACAGAGCGCATTATTTTCAATAACTCAACATCATGACTTGGAAGACCATCCAGTACTCCTGCTAGATGAGGGACATCTTTAGCAATTTGATCTCCGCCATAAAATCGCAATGCCCAGTTGGGAAATAGTCTTCGCTCAATTACATTAAATGCAATCCGATGCAGAATGTGATGGCGATGGTCTTTTTGAATTTTTTCCCAAAGAAACAGCACATCTTCTCGTCTGCCTTCAAGAATTTGCGAGAAATGCTCATTCTCATAAAATAAGACGCCGGTGAGTTCATGGCCTTGATTCCATTTATGAGAAATGTCAAACAAATGAATCAGGCTTGATAGGCCCATAGGCTGGGTTGCCTTACTGACATAGCTAAGCTCAACTAATTGATTTGGGTCATCTGAACTCACTCTGTCTCCTTGCATCTTCCAGATGCCCATAAAGAACTAAAGCCAGTGTGTTCTTTTAGTTGCCAAGCTTATATGGGCAATAACCCTAGCTTCGCAATTAAAGACCACCTAAAGGTAGTCCTCTAATTGATGAATAGAAGCTTTAGTCTTAAATAAGGTCCAACACTTTGCTTAATGAAGTTCCTTCGTAATTAGGCTTTTCACCAATCTCCTCAAATGGATGCCCAAGGCGGTTGACCCAAAACACATCAAAGCCATACCACTTGGCCGCTAAAGCATCCCAAGCATTACTAGATACAAACAGAACTTCTTCTTTTTTGACGGGAAATGTTTTGAGTAAAAGTTCATAAGCTTGCGGGGCGGTTTTAAATAGACGCACATCCTCAACCGTGACGACTTTATCTAGGTAGGGCTTTAAACCATTACTTTCTACTACGGTAGCAAGCATCTCCCTGCTGCCGTTAGACAAAATAGCAGTAAAGATACCCTTTTCTTTGATCGTTTTGACAACGTTCAAGCTATCTTCAAAACCAGTGAGCTTGGCATACTGATCCATTAATTGCTTCTCATATTCTGGGGTGAGATTTAATGCCATGCGCTTACAAACATAGCGCAGAGAGCGAATGGTTAATTCCCAAAATGGGAGGTAGTGTTTACTACCTAGCGGATTAGGATCGCTCATTGTGACAAGGCGGGTGTATTCAATTTGGCGATCTCGCCACATCAAAGCAAGTGCTTGACCCTGGCCTGGGAATAGCTCTTGTGCAAGCTGCCCCATGGAATACACATCAAACAATGTCCCATAGGCATCAAAGGCAATTAACTTATACATACTGGCTTCCGCTTAAATAGTTCATGTCTATTGTCCTTGAAATAATATTTACTGTATGTGGGGGTTCTAAGTGCGCTCTAAATGCTCAGGTAGTGTCCTTTGTATAGACTGAAGCAAAATTGATGCCCAAAACTGTCATAAATACTTGAATAAGGGATTAAATTGCCCTAGGATGAAAGTCTAGCTTTGTAACTTATTTTCTAGAGGAGGCTGTACCGATGAGCAATAACAAGACTATTAAAAAACTGACCAAAAAACTTGAAAAAATAGATTCATCTAAAGAGAAGGTCACCAAAAAATTGGTCAAAGCAACAGAATCAAAAGCTGCTAAAAGCGCAAAAAAAGCTGCTGCGAAGAAATCTACTAGCAAAGAAGCGCCCACCCCAACCACTTCATCAAGCGAAGCCTGATCTTTGAATCAGGATTTAAAAGCGCTTTCTCACGAGCCTGAATATGAAGCTGCGCTTAGACTATTACAGATTGAGCTAGTTAAACTACAGCGTCAGATTATTTCTAGTGGTTTACGTCTACTAGTTATTTTGGAGGGTCGTGACGCTGCCGGAAAAGATGGCACCATCAAGTGCATTACTCAGCATCTGAGTCCTCGTGAAACAAAAGTAGTGGCGCTAGGCAAACCCTCCTCCCGCGAGGAAGGTGAATGGTATTTTCAAAGATATGTCGCGCAGCTTCCTTCGTCAGGTGAATGCGCCCTTTTTAATCGCAGTTGGTACAACCGCGCTGGCGTTGAAAAAGTGATGGGCTTTTGTACCGATATCCAGTACAAGCAGTTCATGAGTTCCGTAAATGAGTTTGAGAGTTTGCTAGTCGACTCTGGCATTCAGATTATTAAGTACTACCTTGATATTGATAAGCAAGAGCAAGCTGCGCGACTTGAAAGTAGAAAAACAGATCCATTAAAGCAATGGAAAATAAGTCCTATAGATGAGCAAGCTCAGCATAAATGGAATGACTATAGCCTCGCACGAGATCTGATGTTAGCTCAGACCAGTTCAGAAAAAGCACCATGGACTGTTATCAAGGCAAACAGCAAAAAGCATACCCACTTAAACCTCATTCGAGATCTCTTATCTAGAGTGAGCTATCCCGACAAAGATCAAAAGATTTTAGGTGTAGATCCCGAGGTTGTGATGCCCTGCCCGCCCCTTGGAAAGAAGCCACCAAAGCTTGCGGAGTAAGGTTGAGCACGTAGATTTTCTCTAGCGCCCTCATTGTGTGGCGTCTAAGTCAACAACAATCAACCTAAATGCACCTTAACCGAGGAAATTAAAGCGGTCTGTTGCTCTTGTCTTAAAAACTGGCCAAGCTCAACCCGTAAGTTCGATTGGCTGATATGAAAGGTTTTAGAGGCCTGGACTGGGGGCTCTATTTTTGCCCATTGGGTATTGAATTCATAAACAGCTTCTTGATAGCTAATAAACTTTTTAACAATAAGGCGCTTGCCATCAATCTCAATCGTTTCACAATCTAGCGCATGTCTGCAATAGATTAGAAAGCCAATCGTTACCGCGCATAATTCGAGGGCTGTGAAAATAGGAATGACCCAGATGCCGGCTAAAAGAAAGCCCGCTGCCACCAGCAATGAGAGGCAGACTAAAGCAATATAAAACTGGAGTAGCTGCTTTGGCGAGAGAGCGCAATTTCTGCGCATTTGCCAACGTTTCATACTCATATCAATCGTCCGAGAATACCTTAAGACTCATTGAGTCTTATTACGCTCTTGGGCTTTAGCCAACTGGTCAGCGCTTCGTTGTTGAAAATCCACCATGGTGTGATAACCCATTTGATAGCAAGGGCAGTGTTTACCAAGTATCCAGCGAGCAAGCTTAATCCGAATTTTTTGTACCATAAATATCTCCTAATATTGAGCTTCTAATGTAAACGGAAATGGGATTTCGTGTTGCGGGCAAGGCAAAATATAGGGA
>Ga0208496_1000481_pt1 | contig 14505 bp, 11 predicted proteins | sample CryBogmetaGMA2M_FD_184552 | JGI IMG/M metagenome (GOLD analysis project Ga0208496, IMG submission 184552) | Freshwater microbial communities from Crystal Bog, Wisconsin, USA - MA2M (SPAdes) | ecosystem: Environmental > Aquatic > Freshwater > Lake | place: Crystal Bog, Wisconsin, USA | collected... | reverse complement strand
GATCCGAAGACCCGGGACCGTGTGCTCAAGCCGGTCGCCCATTACTACCACGATGTGATCCGCGCCTCGGAGCGCCAGCGGCAGGTGGTGCCAAATCCCTGATCACCCGATTCACGAGTGAAAGTTGCTGTCTTCAACACCAGGCGCTATGAGCGTCACGTGCTGGAGCAGACGGCCAAGGGTTTGCCGGTCGAGTTCACATTCCTGGAGCCCCGTCTCGACGAGCACACCGCGGTCATGGCCGCAGGTCATGAGGCGGCCCTGATTTTTGTCAACGATGTGGCAAGCAGGCCCGTGCTTGAGAAACTTGCCACGGGTGGCACCCGGTTTCTGGCCACCCGCAGTGCTGGATTTAACCAGATCGATCTCAAGGCGGCGGCGGAACTTGGGATCACCTTGGCCTATGTTCCTGCGTATTCTCCGAATGCCGTCGCCGAGTTCACCATCGGGCTGATCCTGACGCTGGGGCGTCACATTCACGAGGGACACAACCGTGTCCGCCGCGCCGATTTCAATCTGGAGGGGCTCTGTGGATTCGAGCTTCGCGACCGGACGGTTGGTGTCTGCGGAACCGGTCGCATCGGCTCCGCCGTCGTGCGTCTGCTCAGCGGATTCGGCTGCAAGATCCTTGCCTATGATGACGATCCGAACGAGGAGGTGACCCTCCTTGCCTCCTATGTCGACACGCGTGAGGAGCTCTTCCGTTATTCCGACATCCTGACCCTGCATGTGCCGCTGATGCCCTCGACCTATCATCTGATCGACGAGCCGGCGCTCAGGATCATGAAGGAGGGGGTTTTCCTGATCAACACGAGCCGAGGCGCGCTGATCGATACTCCCGCCGTGGTGGAGGCGCTCAAGAGCCGCAAGGTCGGATTCCTCGCGATCGATGTCTACGAGGAGGAGGCCTCCCTCTTTTTCGAGGATCACTCCTCGGACATCATCAACGACGACACCTTTGCCCGCCTTCTGACCTTCCCGAATGTGATCGTCACGGGGCATCAGGCTTTCCTGACCGATCACGCCCTCCGCAACATTGCCGAGACCACGGTGCAGAGTCTTGTGGAATTCTCAAGCGGACTCACTGTCACCAATTCACCGCCACGGTCATGAGGCGAAGCGCTGTCGCGGCATGGGCCTGCTCCCTCATCCCGATTCTCTTTTTTGCGGGGTGTGGGTCGGGTCATCAACGCGCAGATCTCGTCTTCATCAACGGTGCCGAACCGGAAACGCTCGACCCTGCGCTGATCACCGGTCAACCGGAGGGGAGAATCGTCAACACCCTCTTCGAGGGGCTCCTCCGCTTCGATCGTCACGGCCGGAGTGGTCCCGGTGTCGCCTCCTCCTGGGAGATCTCGCCCGATGGACTGACCTACACCTTCCATCTCCGCCATGAGGCCCGCTGGAGCGATGGCCGCCGCGTCACGGCTGGGGACTTCGTCGATTCTTGGCATCGGACACTCGATCCCGCGACCGCCTCTGCCTACAGCTACCAACTCTTTCCCGTCAGGGGAGCGGAGGAGTTTGCCAATACCGCCGGAGGGAAGGTGGCGGATTTCTCCAAGGTCGGGGTGAAGGCTCTCGATGACGCAACCCTACGGGTCACTCTCCGTCAGCCCACTCCCTACTTCCTCGATCTCTGCGCCTTTCCCACGCTCTTTCCCGTGCGCACCGATCTGATCGCCAAGTATGGCGATGATTGGGTGAAGCCGGGCAATCTGGTCGGCAACGGGGCATTCCTGCTGGAGAGTTGGAGAATCAACGATTCGGTTTGTTTGGCAAAAAACCCCCTCTACTGGGATGAGCGGAATGTCCGGCTTCGCTCGGTCGAGGTGCTTCCCATCAGCAAGGCGAATGTCGCCTACAACTTCTATGCCGCCGGTCTGGCCGACCTGATCATGGACAAAGGACTTGCTCCACCCTCGCTCCTGGATGCCCTGAAGGTACGCCCCGACTTTCATGCGGCCCCGTTCCTCGGGACTTATTTCCTTCGTTTCAACTGCGCCAAGGGACCCTTCACCGATCTCCGTGTCCGCAAGGCCTTCTCGATGGCTCTCGACCGCCGCCGCATTACTACGAAGATCACCCGCGCGGGTGAGACCGACGCCCTCAGCTTTGTCCCGCCGGGCATTCCCGGGTATCAGGCGCCGAAGGGATTGGCCGAGAATGCCGCGGAGGCGCGTCGCCTTCTTGCCGAGGCGGGCTATCCCGAGGGGAGGGGATTTCCCCTCACGACTTATCTCTACAGCGAGGGGGAGCTCAACGAAGGGGTCGCCATCGAGCTTCAGTCGATGTGGCGCGAGGTGCTCGGTGTCACGGTCCAACTCGCCCGTCAGGAGTGGAAGGTCTACCTGAATTCCCTCGGATCGCTCGACTTCGGCATCGCACGCTCCAGTTGGGTGGGGGACTACCCCGACCCGAATACCTTCCTTGATCTCTTCCTTTCCGGAAGCGGAAACAACCGCACCGGTTGGAGCGATGCCGCGTACGACCGCCTGATCGGAGAGGCCGCGGCCGAGACCGACCCTGCACAGCGCTTTGCCACCATGAGGAGGGCCGAGGAGTTCCTTGTGCGCGAGCAGGTGCCGGTCGCTCCTCTCTTCTTCTACGTCGGGATCCAGCTCTACGATTCGGATCGACTCGGTGGCATTGAGGCGAATGTCCTCGACGAGCATCCGATCCGTGAGATTTACCGTAAAGACCTCCTCAAGAAGCCATGAACCCACGCCTTTCCCAAAAGTTCTCCACCCGGGGTTGCACCGCCCTGATCACCGGAGCCACCTCCGGTCTTGGTGCCGAGTTTGCCCGCCAACTCGCCCCGGTCGCCTCGCGCTTGATTCTTGTGGGTCGTCGAGAGGAGCGTCTTGGTGATCTGGTCGAATCACTTCGTAAAGAAAACGCTTCTTTGAAGGTTGAGGCGTTCCGGGCAGATCTTTCCCTGGCCTCCGAAAGGGATCGTCTCACTGCGTGGATCGTGAGGGAGGAGATTCCGCTGAATCTGCTGATCAACAACGCCGGACTCGGCGATCTTGGTTCCTTTGACAATGCCGAGTGGGGGAGGCTCTCCCCGATGCTGGAGGTGAATGTCACCGCCCTGACCCATCTCACCCACCTCATCCTCCCGATGCTGAGGGCACAGGCTCCCTCGGGGATCCTTAACGTCAGTTCCGTCGCGGGATTCTTCCCCCTTCCCGAGATGGCGGTCTACGCCGCGACCAAGGCCTATGTGACCAGCTTCAGTGAGGCTCTCCGGATGGAGCTTGCGCCCGAGGGAATCTCGGTGACAGCCCTCTGTCCGGGGCCGGTTCCGACGGAGTTCTTTGAAGTCGCCAGCCGCAATGGCGAAACGATCCGTGCCATGGATCGCTCTCATCCTGCTCTGGCGACTGCTCCCCAGGAGGTTATCCGCGAGGCGCTCAAGGGGTTGGAGCGAGACAAACCGGGAGTGATCCCGAACAGACTCCTGGCCCTTCTGGTGAGGACGGTTCGCCTGCTTCCGTTCCCCGTGATCCGATCCGCAATCCGCAGGGGAGCTGGTCCGCAAAAGCCAAGAAAGACTGAGGGCTAAGGACTGGTTGCCGGTGCCTTGGGTCGATTGACTTCTCCTGACATTGACGATGGGGGGCTGATCGGAGAAACTCACCTTGTGAAAAGTTTCACAAGATGGTCCACCAAGGAAATTGACCCGAAGTCGAACGCCTCGTTCGCTTCCGCGATCGAATTGATCGGTCCCGACCTCTACTCGGTCGAGGAGCGGATTCGTGAGCAGTCAAAGGCCGTCGATGCCGGCATCGAGCATTATTTTGAGTACGCCATCGGCGGCAGTGGCAAGCGTTTGCGTCCCGCCCTGGCCCTCCTCTCAGCCGGCGCCACGGGCAGGATTGTCTCCGACCATGTCGACCTCGCGGTCATCGTGGAGCTCATCCACATCGCCAGCCTTGTCCACGACGACATCATGGACGGAGCGGACCGCCGCAGGGACCGTCCCACCCTCAATGCAAAGTGGGGAAACTCCCTCACCGTTCTGGTTGGGGATGTCCTGTTTGCTCATGCCCTCCGGCTTTCCACGAAGTTTTCCAATTCCGATGTCTCCCGTCGGATTGCCGATGCGGCCGCCGATGTCTGCACGGGTGAAATCCTTCAGACACAGCGCCGCTTCGACCTGAACCTCCCTCTCTCCGAATACTACCGGATGCTCCAGATGAAGACCGGAGCCCTCTTTGCGGTCGCCTGTGAGTTGGGTGCTTTCCTTAGCGGGGCTTCTCCTTCGGTCATCAGTGCGCTCAAAAACTATGGCAACAAGGTTGGCATCGCCTACCAGGTGCTCGACGACTGCATCGATCTGGTCGGTGACGAGGAGATGATCGGCAAGACGCTCGGGACCGACATCGCCTGCGGGAAGTTCACCCTGCCGGTCCTGCTTCTGCTCCAGAACGCCTCGCCGAAGGACCGCGAGATGCTTCAGGCCAAGTTTCTTGCCGAGGAGCCGATGCCCGCCGCGGAACTCGCCGCCCTTGTCACTGAGAGGGGAGCCCTGCCCGCCGCCGTGCGCGCGGCCCGGAGTCTCGTCGACGAGGCCGAGGCGGAGCTCGATCATGTTCAGGAGAACCGCCATGCCGCCGCCTTGCGCGCCATGACCGATTACCTCCGGGGAGTGCTCGATTCTCTTTGCTAATAGCGAAGGCTTGCTGATTGGGGAATCCTGATCCCTGCTGTTTGCAGTGGGTGTATGCGTGAGAAAAATCAGCAAACCCGAAGAGGGCCGCGCCGATCCTTATACCTAGTTGAACTCCCTAGCATTCATCCCTTCCTGAGTTCCATGTTGAAATGCCTCCCGGCTCCTCCGTGTCCGTGCTCAAGACGAGATCAATTTCGGGATTCCTCCCCCTTGCCAACCGCCCGGGTTGGTCTAGGTTCCCGCATGATTGCTTCGCGTTTCCGGGAACTGCCCGAGGCTGAGAAACCCCGTGAACGCCTCGCCAGACATGGGGCTGATATCCTCACTGATGCCGAGCTTTTGGCGATTTTCCTGAGAACAGGCATGGCGGGGCTTGATGTCCTCTCCCTTGCCAAGCTGCTTCTCAAGGAATGGGGCACTCTCAGGAGGCTTGCCGGGTGCTCCACCACGGAACTTGCCAAATTGCCCGGGATGGGGCCGGCCAAGGCGGCGGAACTCAAGGCCGCCTTCGAGATGGGGCGACGGATGTCGCGCCCCGAGGAGGAAAAGTTGCGGGTCGATCGGGCCGGGGTCATCTACGAGTTGTTGGCCGCCGAGATGCAGGCACTGCCCCACGAGTCCCTCCGTGTCCTTCTGCTCGATACCCGCCACGGACTGCTCGATGACCGGGAGGTTTCCCGTGGGAGTCTGAACGAAAGCATCGCCCATCCCCGCGAGATCTTCAGGCCCGCCATCGCCGCCGGGGCCTATGCCATTGCGGTCGCCCATAACCACCCTTCCGGCGATCCCCAACCGAGTGAAGCGGACCGTCGTCTCACCCGTCGTTTGGCCGAGGTCGGGACCCTCCTGCAGATTCCGCTGGTTGATCACGTCATTATCGGGGCCAAGCGAGGGGAGCAGGCTCCCTATTTCAGTTTTCGTGAAGCGGGGTTGCTTTAGAATGTAGGATGTAGGGTAGGGGGAGTGGTGATAGGGGGCTTTTCCTTCGTCAGAGCCTTCCTTCTGGCTGAAAACCTTTCATAATTTATCCTTCATCCTTCATCATTTCCGAAATGCCCTCCCTCCATCCCACAGCCCTCGTCGACCCAGCCGCTTCCCTTGCCTCCGATGTCGAGGTGGGGCCGGGTGTCATCATCGAGGCAGGTGCGGTGATCGGTGAGGGATGCAGGATCCAGGCGCGCGCCGTGATCACTGGTCATGTTCGGATGGGGAAGCGCAACACGGTTGGCTATGGCGCGATTATCGGCGGCGACCCGCAGGATTTTGCGTTCAGGGGAGAGACCCCGAGCACGGTGGTAATCGGCGACGACAATATCTTCCGCGAGTATGTGACCATTCATCGCGGCACCAAGGAGGGGAGTGTCACGACGGTCGGTAACAAGAACTTCCTCATGGTCGGCGCCCACATGGGTCACAACTCCTCGGTCGGTAACAGCGTCATCATCGCCAACAACTGCCTTCTCGCCGGCTATGTCGAGGTGCAGGATGGGGCGGTGCTCGGTGGCGGCTCGGTCTTTCACCAGTTCATCCGGGTTGGCAGGCTTTGCATGGTCCGGGGAGGGGAGCGCTTTAACAAGGATGTCCCCCCCTTCGTCTCGGCTTACGGGACGAGCCTCGTCTCCGGCATCAATGCCATCGGCCTCAAGCGCGCCGGGTTCAGTGCCGAGGCCCGCATGGAGATCAAGCGGGCCTTCAAGTTGGTTTACCGTTCCGGGTTCAATATCTCCCAGGCCATCGAGGAGTCGAAGAAGCAGACTTGGTGCTCCGAGGCCCAGTTCTTCCTCGATTTCATTGCCACGGCCAAGAAGCGCGGGGTCAGTTCGGTGGCACGCCGCGGGTCAACTGCAGCCTCCGACGAGGAGTAAAGGCTAGGCCGACCCGAGAGCCTGCAGGGCTGCCTGATGGACCAAGCGCACGGGGACCCCGTGTTTTTCAGCGGCCTCGGCGCAGGAGGAGAACTCGGGAGACTCCTGAAGGATCTTTCCGTTTCGCCTCCCCACCTTCACCGAGATCGGCCCGTAGGGTGTCTCGACCGAGCGGTGGTGGCGTTCGAGGATGGTTCTCTCAAGGCGATGGCGACGCACGCCGAAGGCGGTGGTCTCCCTGAGGATCAGATCGGTGAGCGAGGGGGCCTTCTCCTCGTGGCAGAGGACCTCCAGAACCCACCCCGAGCGTCCCTTCTTCATCACAGTCGGCGTGAGGGTGGCATCGAGGGCTCCGGCCGCGAGGATCACCTCGAGAGCGTGGGCGGCATGTTCCGGAGTAAGGTCGTCGAGGTTGGTGCGGAGTTCGATCACCTCCTCGGTTCCCATGGCGAGGGAGTCCGTCGACTCTCCAAAAATCATGCGCAGGGCGTTGGGACGATTGGGAGTGATGCGTGAGCCGAGTCCGTAACCGATGCGCGAGACGCTCATTTCGGGCATGACCCCGAAGGCGGTGGCAAACTCCGCGACCAGTGCCGCTCCGGTCGGTGTGATGTGTTCCCACGGCTCCTCGACCTGGCGGAAAGGGATTCCCTTGAGCAGGGCGACGGTCGCCGGCGCGGGGAGGGGGAATGTTCCGTGGGCGCAGTGAATGTGGCCCGATCCCTCGATGAGAGGGCCGCAGGTGATCTTGTCCAGGTTCAGGGACTCGAACCCGGCACAGGCGCAGACGATGTCGGCGATGGAATCCTCGGCACCGACCTCGTGGAAGCCGACGCTTTCCGGAGGAACGCCATGGATGGCACCTTCCGCCACGGCGATCCGCTGGAAAACCGAGAGAGCCCGCTTTTTGACGCTAGGGGCCAGGGAGCTTGCCTCCAGCAACTCACGGATCTCGGCATGGTTCCTGCCATGGGAGTGATCGTGCTGATGATCGTGGGCATGGCCATGCTGGTGATCATGGTCTCCATGATGGTGGCCGTGATCATGGTGGTGATGTCCGGCCGCCTCCCCCTCGCTTCCGTCGTGTCCCTCGACCCGGAAACGCCATCCGGCGATTCCCCCCCGATCTCCCCGTTCGAAACGGCATTTGGGGAGGGCGATCGAAAGTGCCGAGAGGGCCCCCTGAAAGACATCCTCGGCGACACCAAGGTCATGCAGTGCCGAGACGGTCATGTCGCCGCTGATTCCGGCAAATGGGTCGATGTGAAGGGATTTCATGGCAGGGCTTGGCTCCGCATATTCAAGCCGAAAGAAAGGGGATTCCGCCAGCCGCAAACGCAGGTGCAAAAAAAGCTCATCAACATGTCGCCAAAGGGGGTGATGTTTGTTAATTCCAATCCTTTCCAAATCCCGAAATGACCCAACCCGCCACCGGATCCGTCGCCCACCAGAACTCCGCTCTCTACAACGTGGAGGGATGGTCGGAGGGTTATGTACGGATCAATGCCGCCGGACACGCCGCGATCTGCCCACGGCGCAGCGAGGGTGAGGAGATCGACCTGATGGAACTGGTCGACGAGGCCAAGGAGCGCGGTCTCCGTTTTCCGCTGTTGATCCGTAGCCACGACCTCCTGCGCGACCGTGTGCGCCGTCTCAACGAATCCTTTGCCCGCGCCATTTCGGAATGCGGTTACAAGAACAACTACCGCGGTGTCTTCCCGATCAAGGTGAACCAGCTCTGCGAGGTCGTGGAGGAGATCGTCGACGCCGGCATTCCCTACCACTTCGGCATCGAGGCCGGGAGCAAGCCGGAGATGATCGCCGCGCTCGCCGTCCACTCCGACCCCGAAAGTCTTGTGGTCGGTAACGGCTACAAGGATGACGAATTCATCCGCGCCGCCCTGTTAGGTCTGAAGCTCGGCAAGAAAGTCATCCTCGTCGTGGAGAAGATTGAGGAGTTTCACCAGATCCTCGCCGTCGCCAAGCAGGTGGGGATCCAGCCGATGATCGGCGCCCGAGTCCGCCTTCTCTCCAAGGGTGCCGGCAAGTGGGCCACCAGCGGCGGTGAGAATGCCAAGTTCGGCCTCTCGACCGCCGATCTCGTCTCGATGAGCGACACGCTCCATGCGGAGGGGATGCCCGATGCACTGGTCCTGCTCCACTATCATGTCGGCTCCCAAGTGCCCGACATCCAGACGATCAGCCGCGCCACGCGCGAGGCCGCCCGCTTCTACGCAAAGCTCCGCAAGATGGGTCATGCCCTCGGCTACCTCGATGTCGGCGGCGGGCTCGGGGTCGATTACGACGGATCGCGCACCAGCTTTGACAGTTCCCGCAACTACTCCCTCCACGAGTACACCCGCGACATCGTCTACAACATCATGGAGATCTGCGACTCCGAGCAGGTCGAGCATCCCGTGATCGTGAGCGAGAGCGGTCGATTCATCGTGGCCCCCCACTCGGTGCTGGTCATCGAGGCTTTCGGGTCGATCGAGAAGGAGGCCCAGGTCGACGATGTCACCGCCTCGCCCGGGGATCCGAAGCTCGTCTCCGACATGATGGAGATCCGCGCGGGCCTGAGCGAGAAGCGTCGTCTGGAGAATCTCCACGACGCCCAGCAGATCCGCGATCAGGCTCAGTCGATGTTCGACCTCGGTCTGCTAGACTTGCGTGCCAAGGCCAAGATCGACACCCTCTACTGGCACATCGCCGCGCGCATCGTCCAGTTGCACAAGGGGATGGCCCAGGTTCCCGAGGAGGTCCGCGAGCTCGAGGTGGCCCTTGCCGACCAATTGCTCTGCAACTTCTCCGTCTTCCAGTCCCTGCTCGACCACTGGGCACTCGGACAGCTCTTCCCTGTCATGCCGATCCACCGCCTCGACGAGGTTCCCGAGCGGAGCGGCACGCTTGTCGACATCACCTGTGACTCCGACGGGAAAATGGCGAAGTTCATCGACTTCCAGGATGTGAAGGAGACCCTGCCGATCCACCGCGTTCGCCAGGGAGAGCCGTACTACCTGGGGATCTTCCTCTCCGGCGCCTATCAGGACATCATGGGGGATCTCCACAACCTTTTTGGCCGCGTGAACGAGATGCATGTCTTCCTGGATGAGGACGAGGAGGCCGGTTACTACATCGAGGAGGTGCTCCCCGGGAACACCATCGACCAGGTGCTCACCCTCACGCAGTGGGACACAAAGGAACTCGCCCGCCGCATCAAGTCTCAGGCCGACGCCGCGCTCAAGGGTGACCGCCTTAAGCCGAACGAGGCGATGCGCCTCGTCGACGAATACGAGAAGATGTTCCAGTCCTACACCTACCTCGATTTCAACGCCCGCCGTCCCAACGGTGCAGTCACGAACGTCACCAACGGATCTTCCAATTCCTGACTCATGAGCGATCCCGCCACCCTCAAGCACACCCCTCTCGAATCCGCCCACGTTGCCTGCGGGGCCCGCATGGTCGAGTTCGGGGGATGGTTCATGCCCGTCCAGTATTCCGGGATCATGGAGGAGCACAAAGCCGTCCGTTCCGCCTCCGGGATGTTCGACATCTCCCACATGGGGGAGGTCTTGGTGGAGGGGGCCGGAGCGCTTGCGTGGCTCGAGAGCCTGCTGACCAACCGCGTTGGAAAGTTGGGCCTCACGCGCGGCCAGTACACCCTCATGCTCGATGACAAGGGGGGTGTGATCGACGATCTGATCCTCTATCGGACGGGTGAGATGTCCTATTTTCTGGTTATCAACGGGGCCTGCCGCGATCTCGACCTCGAGTGGATGCGCTCCCGTCTTCCTTCTGACGGCTCTGTCGTGCTCAAGGACCAGGGGGATGCCTACGCCGCCATCGCCCTTCAGGGGCCCGATTCCGAGAAGGTCCTCCGCTCCCTCTATCCCGCCTGCGAGGTGCCGAAGCGCAATGGGATCGCCCCACTCACGGAATCCACCGGACCTGTTCCTTCGCCGGTTCCGTCCCTGGTTGCCCGGACCGGATACACCGGTGAGGATGGCTTCGAGCTCTTTGTTCCCGTGGCCGAGGGGATCACTCTCTGGGAGAGCCTGCTTGCCGCCGGAGTGAAGCCGTGCGGTCTCGGTTCCCGCGACACCCTCAGGCTCGAGATGGGTTATCCGCTCAATGGTTCCGATCTCTCCCGCGAGCGGACACCGCTTGAGGCCGGTCTCGACAGGTTTACCGGCATCGATGATTCCGAGAAGGGTGACTTCTCCGGCCGCAAGGCCTTGGAGAGCCAGCGCTCCGCCGGTCTTCCCGCGCGGCTCACCCCGCTGAAGCTGACCGTCTCCGGACCTCCTCTCCGCTCCCATTATCCGGTCATCTCGGGAGATGCCGTGATCGGAGAGACCTGCAGCGGAGCCCTCTCTCCCAGCCTCGGGGAGGGGATCGCCATGGCCTACCTGCCACCCTCCTTCTCGGCCCCCGGAACGGCCGTGGAAATTGAGGTGCGCGGCCGCCGTTACGCCGCTACGATCACGACTCTTCCGTTTTACAAGAAAGCCTGATTTCACCCTATCTTCACCCTTACCAACCGCCCAATTCGAACTCTCCATGAATGTCCCTGCCGATCTCCGCTATGCCAAGACCCACGAATGGATCCGGGTCGAGGGTGACACCGTGACCGTCGGAATCACCGATCACGCCCAAGCCGAGCTCACAGACATCGTCTATGCCGAGCCTCCGAAGGTCGGCGCCGAGGTCAAGGCCGGCGCGACCGCCGCCGTCGTCGAATCGGTGAAGGCCGCCAGCGACATCTACTCGCCCCTCAGCGGCACGGTTACCGAGTCGAATGCGGATCTTTCCGGCAATCCCGCCCTGCTCAACACCGATCCCTTCGGTCAGGGTTGGATCTACAAGATGAAGGCCTCCTCTCCCACCGAGGTGGAGGCTCTCCTGACTCCCGAAGCCTACACCGCTCAGATCTCCTGATGAGCGCGGGTTCGGGACTCAACGATCTTGACGGGGTTTTCAAACTCGGCCGCTTCACCCGCCGCCATCTCGGTTGTGAGAAGGAGGGCATCGCCGCGATGCTCCGCGCGCTGGGTTCCTCCTCGCTGGAGGAGTTGATCGGCAAGACCGTCCCCGAGGAGATCCGTCTCCGACGCCCGTTGAATCTCCCCGAGGCCCTCTCCGAGGAGGATGCGCTTGAGGAACTCCGCGGCATCGCCTCGCAGAACGAGATCCGCCCCACCTACATCGGCATGGGGTACCACGGCACCCATCTCCCCGCCGTCATTCGCAGGAATATCCTCGAGAATCCAGGTTGGTACACCGCCTACACCCCGTATCAGGCCGAGATCTCGCAGGGGCGCATGGAGGCGCTTGTGAACTTCCAGACCATGGTCTGCGACCTCACCGGCATGGCGATCGCGAACGCCTCGATGCTTGACGAGGCGACGGCCGCCGCCGAGGCGATGGCCCTCTGCCACGATCTCAAGGGTGCTTCCCTCTTCTTTGTCTCCTCGGGATGTCATCCGCAGACCATCTCCCTCCTGCGCACCCGTGCCGAGCCCCTCGGGATCGAGATCATCGTTGGAGACCTTGCCGATGTGCCCGCCTCCGGCCTCTGCGGCGGGATCCTCCAGTACCCCGCCACCGACGGCACCATCTCCGATCCGAAGCCGTTGATCGACGCGATCCATGCGGGCGGCGGCCTTGCGGTCGTTGCGAGTGATCCGCTCGCCCTGGTGCTCCTCAAGCCTCCCGGTGAGTTCGGGGCCGATGCCGTCGTCGGATCGACCCAGCGCTTCGGCGTCCCGATGGGCTACGGAGGGCCCCATGCCGCCTACCTCGCCGTGCGCGACGAGTTCAAGCGACGCCTTCCCGGCCGCCTCGTCGGCATCTCGCGCGACGCCGACGGGAATCCCGCCTACCGCCTCACGCTCCAGACCCGCGAACAGCACATCCGCCGAGAGAAGGCGACCAGCAACATCTGCACCGCCCAGGTCCTGCTCGCCGTCATCGCCTCCATGTACGCGGTCTATCACGGCCCCAAGGGACTCCGTGAGATTGCCGAGAGGATCCACCTCCATTCCCTCAAGCTCGCCGCATCGCTGGCCAAGGCGGGATGGCAGATCGCCGACGCCCCGTTCTTCGACACCGTCTGCGTGGAGGTCACCCCGACCGAGTCTGCCTCGCTCCGCTCGCGTGCGGAGAAGGCCGGGATCAATCTCCGATTCCTCGGCGACACCATGGTCACCGTCTCGCTCGACGAGACCCTCCTCGCGGTGGAACCCCTCGTCGCACTCTTCGGCGCCGGCACCCCCACCGAGCCCAACGACCCTCACTCCTGGCAGCTTCCGGTCGGTCTCCGCCGCACCACGCCGATCCTGACCCATCCGGTGTTCAACACCCACCACACCGAGACCGAGATGCTCCGCTATCTCCGACGTCTCGAGGCGAAGGATCTCTCGCTCACCACCTCGATGATCCCGCTCGGCTCCTGCACCATGAAGCTGAACTCCACTTCTGAGATGCTTCCCGTCACCTGGGAGAAGATAGGCGGCCTCCATCCCTTCATTCCCGTCTCCCAGGCGAAGGGATATGCCGTCATATTCCGCCAGTTGGAGCAGTGGCTCGCCGAGATCACCGGATTTCACTCGGTTTCCCTCCAGCCGAACGCCGGTTCCCAGGGCGAGTATGCCGGCCTGCTTGTGATCCGAGCCTACCACAGGTCACGCGGTGACAACCACCGCACCGTCTGCCTCATTCCGACTTCCGCCCACGGAACCAATCCCGCCAGCGCCGCCATGGTCGGCATGGAGATCGTCGGAGTCGCCTGCGACGGGGAGGGGAATATCGACCTCGCCGACCTCAAGGCCAAGATCGCGGAGCATCGTGACCGCCTCGCCGCCCTCATGGTGACCTATCCCTCGACCCACGGCGTCTTCGAGTCGAGCATCAAGGAGATCTGCTCCCTGATCCATGAGGCGGGGGGACAGGTCTACATGGACGGGGCCAACATGAACGCCCAGGTCGGCCTCTGCAGTCCCGGCGATATCGGGGCCGATGTCTGCCATCTCAATCTCCACAAGACCTTCTGCATCCCTCACGGCGGCGGTGGCCCCGGCGTCGGCCCCATCGGAGTCGTCGAGCATCTCTCGCCCTTCCTTCCCGGTCACTCCGTCATCCCGACCGGAGGCTCCCAAGCCGTCAGCGAAGTGAGTGCCGCCCCTTGGGGGAGCGCCAGCATTCTGGTCATCAGCTGGATGTATCTCCGTATGATGGGGCCCGACGGCCTTGCCATGGCGAGTGCCCTGGCCATCGTGAACGCCAACTATATCGCCAAGCGCCTTGAGCCCTACTTCCCTGTCCTTTACAAGGGGGCAAGCGGCACCGTCGCCCACGAGTGCATCCTCGATGTCCGTGAGTGGAAGACACGCGCCGGAGTCGAGGTCGAGGATGTGGCCAAGCGCCTCATGGATTTTGGCTTCCACGCCCCCACCATGAGCTGGCCCGTCCCCGGCACCCTTATGGTCGAACCGACCGAGAGCGAGTCGAAGGAAGAACTCGACCGCTTCTGCGACGCCATGATCGTCATCCACGGCGAACTCACCGCCATCGAGAAGGGTGAACTCGACAAGACCGACAACCCCCTCAAGCGCGCCCCGCACACCGCCGCCTCCGTCACCTCCGACGACTGGAACAGACCCTACTCACGCAAGCAGGCCGCATGGCCGGCACCTTGGCTCAAGGAGCACAAGTTTTGGCCGAGCGTGTCGAGGGTGGATAATGTGTATGGGGATAGAAATATTTTCTGCTCCTGCCTCCCTGTTCAGGGAGGGGGCTAGGTCTTTTCGCGCCCCGCGTCGTTCTGCTGCACTCGCAGTGTGATTCACACAGCTTCGCTTGCAGGCCTAGCGCTGCATCGAAAATACCGTCGCCCTGATTACAGAACGGAAAACGTCTGTCTGGCATCCAAACATCCAAGCTTTTTACCCCAAGAGATCGCCT
>Ga0208496_1000480_pt1 | contig 14513 bp, 9 predicted proteins | sample CryBogmetaGMA2M_FD_184552 | JGI IMG/M metagenome (GOLD analysis project Ga0208496, IMG submission 184552) | Freshwater microbial communities from Crystal Bog, Wisconsin, USA - MA2M (SPAdes) | ecosystem: Environmental > Aquatic > Freshwater > Lake | place: Crystal Bog, Wisconsin, USA | collected... | reverse complement strand
GGTTACAGTGCATTCTGTTCCAGCACGCCTTGAGATTGCAATCAAATGAATGATGGCGTTGGTACTACAACCCATGGCCATTGCAGCATTAATCGCATTTAAGAAACTGGTTTTGTTTAAGACTTTTGCGGGAGTTAAATCTTCCCAGACCATCTCTACTATTCTTCTACCGCAGGCTGCAGCCATGCGTGGATGACTCGCATCAGCCGCCGGAATACTCGATGCGCCAGGCAATGTAAGTCCTAATGCTTCAGCAATACCCATCATGGTGGCTGCTGTGCCCATCGTCATACAAGTGCCGTGACTACGCGCGATACCACCCTCTACTTCTAGCCACTGTGCTTCGGAGAGCTTGCCAGCACGGCGCTCGTCCCAATACTTCCAAGCATCAGATCCTGAACCGAGAACTTTGCCTTTCCAATTGCCACGCAACATGGGACCAGCAGGCAGATATACAAATGGTAGGCCAGCAGATAAAGCGCCCATCACCAAACCCGGAGTTGTTTTATCACAGCCGCCCATCAGCACTGCACCATCAACTGGATGAGAGCGAATCAGCTCTTCTGTTTCCATGGCGAGCATATTGCGATAGAGCATGGTTGTCGGTTTGACATACTGCTCTGCCAGTGAAATTGCTGGCAGCTCTAGCGGAAACCCACCAGCTTGAAAAATACCGCGCTTGACATCCTCAACCCGTTGCTTGAAATGCGTATGGCAAGGATTAATGTCTGACCAGGTATTAATAATGGCAATCACTGGTTTACCAGACCAATCCTCAGGACCGTAGCCCATTTGCATGGCGCGCGAGCGATGTCCAAATGAGCGTAAATCATCTGGTGCAAACCAACGGGCACTACGCAGGGATTCTTTTGTCTTTTTTGGCATTGGGGTTTAGCCGTGAATTTCAGTAACTCTATCTTAATGCCTGCCCTCCCAGAACGGGGCTACCTGCAGTATTTCCTTAATCGACTGTGATTTTCGCCTTCTCAACTACTCTAGCCCAGCGACTTTGCTCAGTTTTAATGAATGCTCCAAACTGAGCAGGTGTATCTCCGACCAATACCGCACCATCATCTAGCATCTTCTTAGAATCTTCTTTTGACTTTAAGGATTTAGCAATCTCCTTTTGCAAACGATCAATTATGGGTTGCGGCGTACCAGCAGGAACCATAATTCCATACCATTGCGAAGTCTCAAATCCTTTGTAACCCGATTCAGCAATGGTTGGCACATTAGGCAATACTTTTGAGCGCTCTGATGATCCAACTGCTAATGGGCGTAAAGCACCGCCTTTAATTTGACCCATTAATGAAGGTAAGCCATTAAATGTTGCCTGAATTTGACCGCCGATTAAATCAGTGAGCATTGGGCCAGAACCTTTATAAGGTACATGCACTAAATCAATGCCAGCCTCTGATGAAAAGTATTCCATGGCTAAGTGCCCTGCACTGCCATTACCTGCAGAGCCGTAATTAATTTTGCCTGGGTTCTTTTTAGCATCTGCCACTAAATCGGCCAAGGTCTTGTAATTGCTTTTCTCGCTCACCGCAATCACATTAGGCACTTTTGCTACCAAGGTAACAGCTGCGAAATCTTTATTAGGATCGTAAGGCAGTTTTTTACCAAATAGCGCAGGGTTCACAGCCAAAGTTCCAACGTGACCTAATATCAAAGTGTAGCCATCAGGATTTGCGCGCTTGACCTCTTCCATCGCGATGTTGCCAGCACCGCCCGGTTTGTTATCAACATAGACAGATTGACCTAGGCTAGTACTCAGGCTATTAGCCACAGATCGTGCAACGATCTCGGAAGTCCCGCCAGTAGCAAATGGCACTACTAAACGAATTGACTTTTCGGGATAGTCTGCCAATGCTAGCGAAGAGCAAATGCAAATCAATGCCGTTATGAAAATTTTCAATCTGTTCATAGGCGTCGTTGCTTAGCTACTTCTTGCAGTCTCTGGCAATCCGGATTCGGTGTTCCATCCTCATTGAGAATATTAAATTCTCGACACGGGCTTGGCCGATCTTCATAGATAGAACAGCGCCAGCCTTCTTCTTTATTATGGGTAAGGGCTATGCAAGGCGCTCCACCTTTCTCGGTCCCCTTCATGCAAGCAAGATGTTCTGTGAGCTTAGTTGTCAGCTCTCCCGGAACGACGCCAGTGCCATTGCCTGCAATTTCTCCATGATAAAAACTCACTCGGAAATGCTGGCAGCACTGACCGCATTCAAAACAAGGGTTGGGGTTCATTGATTTCTAGCTTGGTAACTAATGAACTCATTCTAACTGTTTTAAGGCACTCTAAAAGAGCAAGGGAATAAGGAATCCGTGATTTCCTTATTCCCCCCACTTCCACCTGCTACGGCTTATTACTTGTTTACTGCTTGTTTACTTCTATTGCTAATCTTTACTCGTATCTACGATTAAATACCGGCTTTGTTTCGCTTTCATGACGCTTGGTGTTTTTGAGCACTGCGCAGTAAGACAGAATCATGATGACTGCCAATGAGATGCCGTTAAAGTTATTCATTAAGTTGCTGATTGTTTCCATTTGCTTCTCCTCTTTCGCTATTGAGTTTGTTACTACATATTCAGATTAGTGGGTCAAAAGATCACGAAATGAGCTTGTAAAAAATAACTGTTTTGCTGTGTTTTTTTCATCTCTTTTTTCTTTTCTTTTGTTTTTATCTTTTCTATCTCGCTACTGGTAATTCATCCCACTGCGTGGTGTAGTTCGGTGACTTATTCCCTGCTTTCATTTGCCACTCTTGCTTTGTATTGTTGGTACCTGCTGCCGCTGATCTGAGCACTGCATTACCAAAGCGAGTGTTGATCTGATCCATCGCTTTCATGAGATGTGCAGATTTACCTTTGCTTTCGATATCTTCAAATAAGGATTGCTGCACAGTAGGCTTGTCACTAATGAGATTGAGAATGACGCCCGCTTTCTTGTAGCGAAAGTTTGGTTTGTAAATTTGCTTCAGTCCTGCAAGTGCTGCATTGGTTAATGTCAGCGTGTTATCACTTGGGTCAGGTAATGGGATCGTGATACTCTGATGATGCTGTGGTTCGTATTGCTTAAACGGATTGGTCTGAATAAATACCGTGAGCGCGCCCGTAGTACTGTTTTGTGCTCTGAGCTTCTCTGCTGCACGTGCTACATGGGTAGCCACTGACTGGGCCAGCTCTGCCTGACTAGTAACGAGCTTTCCAAAGCTGCGTGAAGCAATGATTTGTTGTTTGGCAGGCGCCACTTCTTCAAGCTCTAAGCAAGAGGTCCCGCGTAGCTCATAACACAGGCGCTCCATCACAACGCCAAACTGTTGGCGCATTGCTTGTGGCGAGGCTTGCAAAAGATCAAACACGCTATGGATATTTTGGGCTTTGAGTTTTTTAGCAATCTGCCTACCAACACCCCAGACCTCACTAACTTCAGTTTCACTCATCCATTGATAGAGCTCTGGTTTGGTCATAGCATTTACATCACAGACCCCTATGAACTGCTTATGTTTTTTAGCCAAGTGATTGGCCAACTTAGCCAGAGTCTTGCTAGCCCCAATACCAACACAGACTGGCAGACCAGTAGTGTCTTTGACTTGCTGCTTAATTTTTGTTCCTAGCTCAATCGTATCTTGATATTGTTTTAAGACAGTCTCGATCTGCAAAAAGCTCTCGTCGATGCTGTAGACCTCGAGCTTTGGTGTGAAAGCCTTGAGCACTTGCACTACGCGGCTACTCATATCCCCATACAAGGTGTAGTTTGATGAGTAAGCCTGAATACCGTGCTTCTTAGCCAGCTCTTGCATCTGAAACCAAGGCGTTCCCATCTTGACGCCCAGCGCTTTAACTTCTGCACTACGCGCGACTGCGCAGCCGTCGTTATTGGAGAGCACTACCATTGGCACTTCTTCTAATTTGGGCTGGAACACACGTTCACAAGAAACATAAAAATTATTGACATCTACAAGTGCAAAAAGTGGGTTCATGACTTTGCCTCCTTGTTATATCTGCCACTCGCATTGCTGTACTTGCGCACTACCCCAACAACCACGCCCCAGATTTGCAACTCACTACCTTCATTAAAAGTAATGGCCTGATAGTTTGGGTTTTCTGCTTGGAGTTCAATACGGCCACGTAATTGATATAGGCGCTTGATGGTGTACTCGCTATCGACCACTGCCACCACGATGTCTTTGTGTTTTGGCTTGAGGGCTTTATCCACCACTACCTTGTCACCATCGCAAATACCAGCGCCCAGCATGGAATCGCCCTTCACTGTGAACATGAAAGTAGCCGGCTTGTTCTGAACTAGGTAATGGTTCAAATCGAGGCCGTCTTCAGCGTAATCTGCCGCTGGACTGGGAAATCCTGCCGAAATTCGGTGGCTCAGAAGCCTAGTCTCATAGGCGGCAAAATAAGCACCCAAGGCTTGTGGGCTCTGGGTCAGGCTTACTTTGGCGGGGCTTATTTTCTGGGTCATAGTCATTAATATACTGTATGTTTATACAGTATATGTAAAAACCGTAAAAATGAGGCTATTTTTGTTGTTTTGAGGTCTTTAGGGGGTCAGGGATTGCATAATGGGTCAGATAGCTGCCGCTGCAGTTACCCATAAAAAGAACAGTAGGAGACACATGAAGACGTACAAGATAGCGTCCATTCCGGGTGACGGAATTGGCAAGGAAGTCATTCCTGAGTGCGAAAAGGTTCTCAATGCCTTAAGCAAAAAACATCCTGAAATCGCTTTTGAGTTTGAGCACTTTGATTGGGGTGGTGACTACTACCGTAAACACGGCATCATGATGCCCAATGATGGCCTGGAGCCTTTGCGTTCTAAAGACGCCATCTTGTTTGGTTCAGCTGGTGACCCCAAGATTGCTGATCACATTACTTTATGGGGCTTGCGTCTCAAAATCTGCCAAGGTTTTGATCAGTACGCAAATGTACGCCCTACTCGCATTCTTCCCGGAATTGAAACACCGCTACGCAATTGCAAACCTAATCAACTCGATTGGGTGATTGTGCGCGAGAACTCCGAAGGTGAATACTCTGGTCTGGGCGGTAGAGCACATCAAGGTCACCCCATTGAAGTAGCTTCTGATATGAGCATCATGACGCGCGTTGGAGTTGAGCGTGTACAGCGCTTCGCCTTTAAGTTAGCGCAGTCGCGCCCGCGTAAGCACCTCACCGTGATTACTAAATCCAATGCCCAGCGTCATGGCATGGTGATGTGGGATGAAATCGCCAATATCGTTGCCAAAGATTTTCCAGATGTCACTTGGGATAAAGAGTTGGTTGATGCTGCTACTGCACGCATGGTTAATCACCCTGAGTCTTTAGACACCATCGTGGCCACTAACTTACACGCAGATGTGCTGAGCGATTTAGCAGCAGCACTCGCAGGTAGTTTAGGTATTGCACCGACTGCCAACCTAGATCCAGAGCGCCGCTATCCATCGATGTTTGAACCGATTCATGGTTCTGCGTTTGACATCATGGGCAAAGGCCTTGCTAATCCAATCGGCACCTTTTGGTCGGCAGTGATGATGCTCGACTTCTTAGGTGAAAAAGCCCTTGGCGCTAAATTAATGGCTGCAATTGAAAAAGTCACAGCCAATCCAAAGTTACATACTCGTGATCTGGGCGGCAGCGCCATGATGAGCGATGTTACTAATGCAGTCATTGAGGAGATTTCTAAATGAAGTTATTTAAACTGCTAAGTGCCTGCCTACTTTCTTTTAGTTTGCTATCGGGGGCTAATGCTCAGCCCTTCCCCGATAAAACCATTCAATACATCATCCCTTTTCCTGCTGCTGGTGAATCTGATTTAGTAGCGCGTTATCAAGCCGATATCTCTGCCAGAAAGTTTAATCAGCCCATGGTAGTCATTAATCGTGCTGGCGCTGGTGGTGCTTTGGTATGGAGCTCTCTCAATACCTATCCCGCTGATGGCACTACTGTGGTGGGCGTCAATATTCCCCACACCATCTTGCAACCTTTACAAGAAGGTATTCAGTACAAGACTGAAGACATAAATGCAATCTACTACTACCACTTCACTCCAGATGCATTGATGGTCTCTGCCGATAGTCCTTACAAGACTTATCAAGAATTTATTGCTGCTGCTAAAAAAGATCCAGGCAAGATGACTCTGGCTGGATCATCACAGTTCTCTGCGAACCATATGGCAGTAGAGCGCTTAAATAAATTAGCAGGCGTCAAAATTACCTACGTACCCTTTAAAGGTACGGGTGATTTAATCACCGCATTAATTGGGATGCACGTGGATGGCGCAATGGGATACCTGCCATTAGCGATTCAGCAAAAAGGTAAGGTGCGCACACTTGCTATTGCTACTGAAAAACGCAATCCTGCCCTGCCAGATGTTCCAACCTTTAAAGAGCTTGGTTTGAACTGGGTAGACGGTGCTTATCGTGGTGTAGCTGTACCAAAATCAACGCCACTGGTATTGCAGCAAAAGATGTCTGACTACTTTGCCAAACTCAATGCCGATCCTGAAACTAAAAAGAAGTTGGAAGATGCTGGATTTGTGATTGTGGATGTTCCTTTAGCAAAAATGCCAGCCTTCATGAAAGAGAAAATTCCTCAAGCAATGGAAGATGCCAAGAATGCAGGAATGATTAAGTAAATATTATAGAAATTTTTCTTTTTATTGATTTTTCTTTAATCTCTAATAAAAAACCACCGAATGCGGTGGTTTTTTATTTGGCATAGCAGGATAACAAAAGGTTTTACGTTAAACATCACTCATAAAATCACCGCCGCCATCGTCCCAAGAACTTGCACCGCCATCATCCCAGGAGCCTGTATCCTGCACACCAAAATTAGGATCTGTAGATGCTGGGCCGCCGACTTGATTCATATTGGGGTTAGCATTTGAATGACTGTTGTCGTGACCACCCATGAGATTGCTCGCTAATGCTTGGCCAGCATACATACCGGCACCTAAAGCTGCACCAGTTGCAAGACTACCCATTAAGCCACTACCCATACCGCCAGCTGCTGGTGCTCCAGGATAGCCAGCAGGGCCGCCTGGAGTACCAGGGTAACCAGCGCTTGGTGCGTTATAGACTTGCACTGCCTCAGCCTTACGACGTCTCATCACAATAATGATGCCCACTACCAAGATAGCAATCAAACCCCAGAAGATTGGATTACTAAAAATTGATGATGCGCCAATAACAGAACTGCCTGAACTATTGAGGAGTTGTGCCTGGAGTTTTTGCACAGATTCTGCCTGAGCAAAAGGTAAGCCTGGTGCTAAGTTCTCTGCTTGCGCAAATGCGCTTCTAGCAGCGTCTAACTTACCCTCTCTGATATAGAGCTCGGCAGCAATGTAATGTGCTTTGGCACTATTCGGATGGTTTTGGAGTACCTCTTTCATCATGGCGTCAGCTTTAGCTAACTGCCCAGATTGAATGGCCTGAGAAACTTCAGGTAATGTAGCTTCAGCTAAGGCAAGATTGCTTGTGAGCAATACTGCACTGGCGAATACACCAAGCACAAACTTCAGTACATTTTGCATTTTCATCATGACTCCTTATAGGATGTTTCACTGTGATTTTGATTATCGCCAGTTTAGGTATTTTTGCTATTCCCTATTGATATGGGGGCTTTTAAGAGAAATTCAAGGGCTTATAGCCTATCCAATTTGATGGATCTTGCCCTCTGCTGAAATTAAATAAGCTTTACTTGGCTTATCCCCACGAATGCGGCCAAGTTCAGCTTGGTAGTTTTGAAGTTGCTTACGGTACTTTTCATATTTCTGGCTACCTACCTCTGGAATCGTCAGCTTGTAATCAATGATGGCTAGATGATCATCTAATTCGACTAAGCGATCCATGCGGTAGCTCTTACCCTCTTCGCTCGCGATATCAAGCTCATTCCAAGCAGCAATCCATTCCCCAGATGTGAGATACCGTTTTAGTTCTGGTGAATCTAATACTGCCTTAGTTCGAGTAATTAGTTTTTTTGCAGGCGCTTGATCAACACCTAGCCAATTCATAATCTCCTGTTCACTTGGCATGGATGGTTTATGTAGATTATTTGAGTCTGCAGTGAGGAACTCAAGAAGCTTATGAAAGTTCGTACCCTCCTCTAAGATTTCTGGGTCGGGTTCATTTTCTACTGCTGCTTGAGTAGGCTGCACTGTGGCGCCGCTCTCAATATCTAGCAATTGTTGCTGATGACTTAGCTTGGCCTGCTCCCATGCGATCTGGAAATCTTCAATACTGAAATTTTCAGAAAGCGAAGTGCTTTCCAGGGTCTTAACCGGCTCTTTCACCTTATCGCTAGAAGTAGGCGCGGCATTCTTCATAGACTCTACTGTCGGCAGTTTGCCAAATTGAGCTCTGGCATACCAAGATTTCTGATCTAGGCCAATGGGGTTATTTGCCGTAGGCTCTTTTGCTACGCCGCTGATCCACAAACCTTGCTTAGCTCTGGTCATTGCCACATAGAGTAAGTTCCAATTTTCATTCTGGCTAATAAGCTCTTCATCCTCCCGAATTTGAGTGCGCGGTGAAGTTAAACCTGACTTGGTATACATCGATAGATGTGAGGGGCTTCTATCATTGGGTGACCACTCTAATAAAACGCCAGAATGATCAGAAGCTCCAGCCGTGTGATTGGCATCCAAAATAATCACAAAGGGAGACTCGAGTCCTTTGGCTCCATGAATTGTCATGAGGCGCACACGCTTATGCTTATCCTCTTCTGACATCTCACTGTCTTCATCTATCTCTGCAAGCTCTACTTCAGCCTCAATCTCCACATCACCTTCATCCGGTGTTTCATCATCATCGCTACGGCGCATAGCATTAATCTCATCAATAAAGCGACTTAAGCTTGGGTACCGGCCGCCATCTTGATTTAAAGAGAGTTCTAAAAAAGCATCCAAATTGGCAACTACCTGTGCGCGAGCTAAAGATTGAGCGCTCACTCCATATGCAAAACGCAAATTACTCTCTTGATAAATTTGATCTAACAAGTCATGTACTGGTAAGCGCTCTGCTAGTACGCGCCAATGCTCTAAAAAGCGCGCAGCTCTTTGGGCCGATGCGTCTTGACTATCTTGTAAGACATCCCACCAAGAGCGATATTGATAACTTGCCTTAGTAATACTTAAGTTTTGCATTTGCTGCTCAGTAAAACTAAAGATTGGGCTCCTAAGCACTTGCGCAAGAGGTAAATCACGGCGTGGCGATAGCAACACGGTTAACAAAGCAATCAAATCATCAATTTCAAGTGTATTTAATAAGCCACCAAGCCGAGAGCTGTCATAAGCAAGCCCTGCTTCACGTAATGCTCTCTCAAACTGCGGTAAATATTTACGGCGTTTGACAAGCAGTAGGAAGTCGCTCTCTCTAGCTGCACGCCAAAGCTTGCACCCATCCTGTTCATCCATCACCTGATGAGTTGCCATCACTTGATGAATCAGCTTGCCAATCTCTTGGCCCTCAACATAGCGCTGCGTAGCTGCAACTGTTTGGTTCACATCAGTAATAGGGGCATCAAAAGCATTTCCGTCTCTAGGGACTAACTCTTCTTTAACGTAAGGGATGAGAGGCAGTAGTACAGCTTCACCTTCTTTTGCGTAAGCTTCATTTGGCAAACCCTCTTGTAAGGGCTCCCACAAGGTATCTTGCTCATGAAACTCATAGGTAGGTGGTAATTGCGACTGAGCAAAAGTGTCATTCACAGCCGAGTTAATTTTATTGGCATTGCGCCGGGTTGTATCTTGATCAAGTGCAATGGCATGCAGATGTGTTTTTAAGAACTCTTTGGCACTAGCAAATAAGCGTGGGTCTGCCCTACGAAAGCGATAAATAGACTGTTTTGGATCGCCCACGATAAAGACGCTAGGCTTGCTTTCATCATTGCCATAGCCGTCTAACCAAGAACGCAGAATTTGCCACTGCAATGGATTGGTATCTTGAAACTCATCAATCAGGATATGTTTATATTTAGCATCTAAGCGCGCCTGTAAATAAGCTGCATTCGCGCTATTTGCCATCAGCTGACTCACACCAATTTCTAAATCATCAAAATCTCGTACGCGCATGGCTTCTTTAGATGCAGCAGCATGGTCCATCATACGCTCGCTCATAGCAAACCAGGCTAGGTTTAGTTCGTAAACATCTTTTTCGGCTTGCCAAGCTACATAATCCACAAATGCCTGTGCCCACGCTTGCTTATAAGCAATGTGTTCAGATTGAAGATGTGCTTGGCCTTCAGCATCTAGGTATTCCTCAACGGCTCCAAGAGCTCGGTTCGTGTTATCCCGAGGAGTAGCTTCGCTAGTTAAAAAGACTGTTTGCAAAGTCGCTGCAATTTCTATGACATCACCGCCACGCTGCATACATTCAAGCGAATTAACTAGTTGGGGCAAAAATGCCGACTCTTGCTTACTACTGTGAGCAAAGCAACGAACCAAGAATTCAAAGTCTGCTCTTGCCTGAGGCGCATTCCACATTCGCAATAAAGGATTTTCTAGGTTGAGTCTGGGTAAAAATTGTTTGAAGTGCTCTATGGGAGTAATGCCCTTTTCTTTGCAGGCCTGCACAAAGAAAGTCCAGGCACCGCGCTGCTTCATCAGGCCATAATTGCCCATTAAAAACATTTCTGTATTACTTGCACCTAAATGTTTGAGAAGAACGTCATAGTGCCCTTTGAGATCTGACGGAAGGTCACCCCACCAATCGTCCAAGCATTCCTCTAATAATCTTTTGCCATCCTCGCGCAAGCTAAATCCGGGCTGTACTTCTGCTGAAATGGGGGCAGCGCTTAATAGTCTGCCAAACCAGCCATGAAAGGTATCAATCACAATCGATTGAGGACTAGTAAGCACCTTGTTATATAGAGCTCTAGCTTGAGGTAGCAGTACTCTTGCTTGCTTGTCATCTAAACCTCTTTTGGATAGTTCCTCTAACAGCGCTGCATCACTCATCGTTGAAAATTGCTCTAGCAGACTATAGAGCCGATCGCGCATTTCTTGCGCGGCTTTGCGCGTAAAGGTTAAGGCCAGAATTTCTGATGGTTTAGCACCAGCAAGTAAAAGACGAATCATGCGGGCTACTAATAGCCATGTTTTACCGCTACCAGCACAAGCGGAGACAATCACAGATCTACGGGGATCACATGCTATGGCGTTATCAAACTTTTTCACCACATCCCCTTTCTACAAATTCCTCTTGCCTCACAGTATTTACAAACACCATCTGGCGCAAAAGCAGTCATCTCTTTTCTAGACCAAAGATTTTGCATATCCTGAGTCATTTGTTGATCAAACTGGGGCATCAAGTCGGGCACACTCTCTACCTCCAAAGATCTGAGTAGTTTTTTATCTCTCTTGAGATCTACTTTGAGCGAAACCCATTGGGCACGCTTAATCTGATGATTCTGAAGATGCGCGCTAGCAGGATTCTCGTTAGCAGCACGGGCATAAATCAGCAGCTGCGGATCATCTAAAACATGCTCAGCACGCTTTTTAATCTTGGTCATCGACTGATTTTTGTAATCGATCACCTCAGCTTGTTGCTCGTCTTGAACATTGACATCAAAACGATCGGCGCGCCCTTCAATCCGAATCACACGATTCTCGCCATCAAAGTCGACAAAATGTAAATCAAAGCCAACCTTGAGTTCAGCATTTTGATAACGCCATCCTTGCGCCTCTCTTTGGAGTTGCCAATCTACAAAGCTCGGGATTTGTTTTTGCCAATCACGTAAGGTACCTAGTACCCTGCCATCACCCTCAATCAGTCGTTTAAATTCTTTTTCAGAAATAGCAGATAGCTCACGCTCCATCCATAAACGACGAGCCTGCGTATTTTGGGTAGTTGATGACCCAGATTTTTGCTCTTCAGTCTTTAGTGACTGATAAAAATTTCGTAGTAAAGCATGAAGTGATTGCCCTGCTAAAGAAGCATCAAATCCATCCTCAAATACTTTTGCTTCTCGTAGGCCCAATAAACTGCGAACATAGTATTTGTAGGGGCAGTCTCTTAAAGCCTTATAGGCACTTGGACTCATGGATAGCGGTAAAGGCAAATTTTGATCTGGCGTAGCAACCGCCTTTTGCAGTGGTCTTGCTTTTCCAACATAAGAGTCAGGCTTGGCAATAATCGCTTTCCAATGAGGCAACTGCGTCTGTAAACGCTGTATCCATGCTGACGGCCTTAGTGGCTCGCCACTCTTACTTTTACTCTGCCAGAGCAAATCAACACTTGGGCAAGAAACTAATAGTTGCGAGAAATCACGTGCTTGTTGAATATATTGAGCATTAATCGTCGATGTTTTAAGCAGGCGATTGAGTGCATCTGAGAAAAATAAGGGTGGCTCGGAAAACGCGGGTAATTGCTGCTCATCACAACCTACAACAACTACAGCATCAAATTGGCGAAGGCGTGTTGAGCTGAGCGGCAAAATACTCAGGTTTGCTTGCGCCTCTTTGCCGGCCTCCTCATATGAGGCCTCTTCTAGAACGGATTTAATTAAACTAATCCACTCAGGTAGACGCATCGCAACATTTTGGTAATTGCTAGAGCGCAGATCAAAGGTTTTAATTACTTCTAATAATTGCTTGCCTGCAGCATCCTTCTCTAGGGCGGGGGCCATTCCGGTATCTTGCAAATTTTGTTCTAAGAGCCCATATGCATTGGAACAATTGAGATCCAACCCTTGCCAGGCATAGTGCCGTTCTCTAATAAATTGCAGCAGTTTTAATAAGGCCTCATTGGGGGTAGCCTCATGTGTAGATGCATAGTCATTAGCCCGTTCAATGGCCATGTAAAAGGTTTCCCAGCCGGACTTTGCCTGACTAGCAATCAAAATATCTTCAAGCTGCGCGAGTAACCCAATGCAAACCTCGGGAGGCTTTTCGATACAAGCAGGAATATTTAAAAATGGATTTTGTAAAAATTCTAATAAAGCGCTGGCTGTTGGCCCTTCCTTAGGAGCGCGAATGAGCTCTAACCAACTATTGATCGCTGCTGCTGCCCTTGTGGTGTCTATCTTCCAACCAGTTTCATCACGAATATTTAAGGCTGGTCCTAAACGCGCTAACAACGCTCTTACTCGTCTTGCAGCAAGACGATCTTGCGCCACTAAAGCAATATTCGTTTTACCTGCAATTAAATATGACTCAATTGATTTAGTGGCAGCCCAAGCCAATTCTTCAAAACGCCTTGCTGAAATTAAACGCCAATCTTGATAACGCGCTGCATGAATATTGTCAGCTAGTTGCTGTTCTTGCTCTGCATTGAGCTCGGTTAACTCGCCTGCGCCACTTTCCCCTGCAAGAGCCTCAGGCCACAAGGCAACTGACTGCCAATCTAATGCAGCTTCTATTACGGGAGCATATTGCGCATAATCATTTAAGTACTTATCTATAACTACTCGATCAATAGGCTTGGCGTCTGCGGTCTGAACCCAGATCAATGGGCGCGCCTGATGCTGATTGGCTTTTGCCAAATCTAAGTGGGCCGCCATCGCAAACTGCTTTCGAAAAACAGCATCGCCAGCACTACTCAAGTAACGCCAGAAAGTCAGTAATACTTCAGACTCTTGATCAACTACTTTTCGAGAAAGCTCTGGAAACGCTTGAGCGATAGTTTTCTCTAACATTGGCTCTAATTTTTTAGTCCATGCTTCTGCATCAAGTGCGCCACACTCCACTAAAAGATTTAACTCGTCATGTAACTGCGGAATAATTGCTTCAGACAAAATATCGCAGGCATCAATAACCGACTTCGCTAAACCCCATGCACCTGCTTCACTCTCTGCCTTAAACCAACTTTGCAACACTTTGTGTTTTCGTAGATTCACAAAGACGGAGAGCCATCTTTCTAAATCGGTTCGCTTCTTTGGAAACTTCCATGCACCTGGTGCTGCATCTAACCAATCAGCAAAACTGATGACTTGTGGCAAGAAGGCAATATTGTTTGCCAGATCCTTTGGTCGGTTTTTCTCTAAGGCTGCCCTCACCCCAATCAGTGGTCCCGCAGTACTGAGGACGACTAAGGGACGTTTTTGGGTTTGTTTCGCACAGTCCCAAATACCTTTAGCCAATTGCGTAAGCGCATGGCTATTGGGCGTAATTGTCCAAGCTTGAGGCTGCTTTTGCTCTGAAATGGTTGGAAATGGCTGGGGCATTACAGGGGCTGTTGAATTGGTGTTTTAGGGTTTATTTTGAAACTTATTTGGGAAATAAGGCAGAATGTTTAGCTTATTGCTAATATAAGCTTTGTAACGCCAGAATCAAATAACTCGCTAAATAAGGAATTTTCATGAGTGCCGGTATTAAATATGTAACTGACGCATCTTTCGAACAAGACGTCCTCAAGTCCGATAAACCTGTTCTCCTCGACTTCTGGGCCGAATGGTGTGGTCCTTGCAAAATGATTGGCCCAATCCTGGAAGAGCTCTCCGGTGAGTATGGCGACAAGTTGCAAATCGCAAAAATGAACGTAGATGAGAACCAAGGTGTT
>Ga0208496_1000479_pt1 | contig 14539 bp, 19 predicted proteins | sample CryBogmetaGMA2M_FD_184552 | JGI IMG/M metagenome (GOLD analysis project Ga0208496, IMG submission 184552) | Freshwater microbial communities from Crystal Bog, Wisconsin, USA - MA2M (SPAdes) | ecosystem: Environmental > Aquatic > Freshwater > Lake | place: Crystal Bog, Wisconsin, USA | collected... | reverse complement strand
GTGGCGCCGCGCCGAACGGCGCGGCGCGACTGGCCCAAGACGAAAGGCAGAAGCGTAAGGCTAAAAGCCCCCTCCGGGAAACCGGAGGGGGCTTTTTTTTGCCAAAAAGAAACCGAGGGAGTGGAAAAAATGAATTTTCAGCGATTTTCCCGGTCTGAAATAGCATGTTAAAATCAGTTAGTATCTTGGTGGGTTAGGAGGAGAGAAATGGTTAAGCTTTCTATTACTGGTTTGATTAATTGCTATTCCCTAGTTTCTAGCCATTTTGGCATTAGAAAAAATATATTCGATTATGACAAAGCAATATTCTGCATGCGTATTGCCCTGCTGTGGGGCTGCGCCGGGGTTGGTTTGATTGGCCTGATTTTTGGCTTCGATCTGGTTGGAGAGGGAATAAAAGATGGTTTGACATTATTATTTGAATTTGTGCAAGAAAAGCTTGAAACTCTTTATCGTGTAGGTTTTAAACTAAACCTCTACCATGCACAAATGGCTACAGCTTATACTGGATTTCTGGCATTATTGGGATTGGCATTCTTGGTTTTTAAAAAGTTTTCCGGTATCTTTAAAGAGATTCAGGCAAACTTGATTGATGAACGCCAAAAAGCTCATGAATTATGGTTGAAACATTGTGATAATATTACAAAATGGTGGGAATCGTTGGACGGTTTCAATAAATTTTCCACGGTAATAGGCGTGACAGTTGTGGCCTTACCATTTCTTTCAATAGTATGTTTGGTGTTAGGGAAAATAGTTGCTGAACTCATATGAATATCACTCTAAGGCAATTGAAAGTTTTTGAGCGGGTAGCTAGGCGTTTGAGTTTTACCCGTGCGGCTGAAGAGTTATTCTTGACCCAACCTGCTGTGTCAATGCAAGTCAAGCAATTCGAGGAAACTATCGGGTTGCCTCTGTTCGAACGGCTAGGCAAAAAGATTTACCTGACTCGGGCTGGTGATGAGTTGTACGGCCTTAGCAAAACAATCTCCCGCCATTTAGACGAAGCGGAGGAGATGATCGAAGAACTGAAAGGGACTGATGGCGGTCGATTGGTTGTGGCTGTCGCAAGCACGGGACACTATTTTGCAATTCGCCTGTTGGCGGAATTTTGTCGGCGTTATCCGAAGGTGAAGCTTAACTTTAAAGTGACCAATCGGAAAGGCGTGTTGCAGTTGTTGGAAGACAATGAAGCTGACATTGTTTTAATGGGGCAGCCACCTGAAGAATTAGACCTAGTGACCGAGGCATTCATGGACAATCCCTTGGTGGTAATAGCCCCGAAAGGCCATCATCTGGAGGGCAGGGCAAGAATCGATCTTGAGGAATTGATGGCGGAAACTTTTTTAATGCGTGAGCAGGACTCTGGAACGCGAAGCTCGGTTGAGCGTATTCTTGTAGAAAGGGGGGTAAGCCTATCTATAAGCATGGAAATGAATAGCAACGGAGCCATCAAACAAGGTGTGGAAGTTGGACTTGGCTTGGGCGTGGTATCTCTGCACACCATAGAACGCGAGTTGGAGGATGGACGCCTAGTAGTATTGGATGTCGAACCATTTCCAATTATGCGTCAATGGTACATAGTACACCGGTCAGGAAAGCGCCTTTCCAGCGTCGGGCTGGCTTTCGAGGAGTTTGTAAGGTCCGAGGCATGCAATTATGTTAAAGTGGATTTGCAGCATTTCAAGCCTAATTAAAATTTCTAATGCTGCGCATTGGAAATTTTAAATACTTAAAAACATAGATTTTTTTAATTGTGCTTTCGTGTTTCTCGATTAATGCGCATCTTTCGTCGGCACATCCTATGCGTTTTTAATAACACTCGATACTAACTTTTTGGAGCAAAGGACGACTAAAATGGCATTTTTAGCAATGGTTTTTTTGCCCGCAATAGCGATTGCTGTACAGACAAAAGAGAGTGATGGATACTGTGAGATTAATGGCATTTCAGAAAAATATGAAGGGCAGCGGATCGGAGTTTTTAAAGAATGGGCTATTGAGATAGGGGGAAAAAGTAAACTTGGAGACAGCATTCATTTTTAAGAAAGTGCAACCGCTATAGCATTTAAAATTGCTTTGGTGTGTGATTTAAAAAGATCAGTTGTTCTAGTCCAACCTGGTAGTGTTGTATGTTCCTTTGCGCCACATCCTTATTACAAACCAACTGATTGAAATATGGAATACTTACGTTTTTCTCGTTCCCAAGCTCCCGCTTGGGATGGGGTTTTGAAGTTCCAGCTACCCTAAGAACGGCCAAGCAGGAGCTTGGGAACCAGCCAGAACAGGGAAACGAACCGCACCAAGTCCCACGGGGCTAGTCGCAGAGTTCAAGCCTTTTTTCGATGCGCCCCACCCGCTCGGCCAGACGGTCATATTGAATTTGCTGGCGGTACACGTCTTCTTGAGTGTCTAGGTTGTCGCTGCGGGACTTTAGCACGGCCTTTTCCACGCTGAGCAGCCGGGCATTGACTTCGACCAACTGCGCCTCCATCCTGCCCATACCGGCCCGGATGGCGCGTAGATGCTCAAGAACTAGGTTTTCGACGTTGTCGTTCATTACAGTCCCCAAGGCTATTGGCTTTAATTGCCATAGAATCAATCATACATCACCGATTGAAGAGACGCAACGTTAAGAACCATGCATGGGTTTGCTTCATGCCGAGCATGCCCAACGATCCTCTATCCCGGCTTGCTCAAGCCCGGTATGCCTATGCGCTGAATGCGCATGGCATTGTCGCCTTCCTCATAGCGCGGAAGATGCCCCTCGACCCGGTACAACCGGAATGCCAGAGACGCGGTAAGCACCCGGATGGGGTAATCGCGGGGCAAGTTTTGCAGATAAGGCTGGATGGTCGCGAAGTCCCTAGCGCCGTATTGGCGCATGATGGAAATCAAGCCGCCGTTTTTTGGGCCTATATTGTAGGCAAGCAGGCTCAAGAACAAATCATTCTTCATTTCCTTAAGATAATACCGCCAAGTCGCAGCACCGATCAGTGAGTTATGGCGGGTATTCCGCCAATCAAGGGATTTTTCGCCGAGTTGCTTGCCGACTCGTTCCAGAACTTCCTTGGGGGGCGCGGTGATTTGAAATAGACCGCGACCGCCGTCTTTGCTGTCACGGGGCAGGAATGAAGACTCCGCCGCCCCCACGCCCATTAACACTTCCGCATCCACGCCATAAATTGATGCCGCCTCGCGGATAGCGGATTCATAGGGCTTTGCGCGTTCAAGCAAAGTTTGCAATTGAGCGAGGTCGGCGCGCCGGTATGCAGCATAAACCTGATGCGAGAGGGTAGTGCGTTCCGCCTCCTGAACACCACCTACCAATAGGCGCAGATTGGCCAACTCGTGGTGAAATACCAAACCGGTCGAAAACCAACCCGCGCCCAGGGCAATCAACACCGCCAACAGGCTAGGAAGATTGCCTGTCCTTGCCACCAAAGTCGGGCGAACTTTCATCCACAGCTTAAAGGCCAAGAACAGAATTACGGCCAACACCAACACCACGAAGGCAAAGGGAATCAAGCTCGACCATAAGCCCACACCAGAAAACCGTTCCGCTGCTTGACCCAATGCGGCGATGACGGCAACTAGGGCCACCCCTGTCAAAGCCATGATTTCCCCGCCCAGCAACAAAGCCTTGCGTCCGTGATTTAGGAGAAATCCTTGCAGCAAGGCTTTTGTTGAAGTTTTAGGTTTGATTCTTTTAGTAATCTTGTCAGGTTTATTCTTAATTGTCTGTTTAATCACTTTAACCTGTTGCCCGTGACTTCTGCCGTCGATATTATTTTTGATGCCATGACCCTAACCCTTTAGGGTATTCAATTAAGCCGTTCATGGCGAGCTTGTCGAACAATGAATGGCTGTGTTCCTGAAGTTGGATTTTCCGTTAACCCTTCGACAGGCTCAGGGCGAACGGAAGAATCCTTAATTCAACAGCATTGACTCTACCACTCTCCCAAAGGAGAGAAGGCATTATCCGTCAGAAGGCTTGCGCCAGCCAAGGAAATAATGGAATATTAAACATTGTTTTAAGCATTTTGCCTGAACCTGCCCATGTAGCTGAAACTGAGGAATACCATGTCTCAAATCAAGAGCCTACCCCCTAAAAAAGCTTGGACATTATTGTCTGGCGACTCATCCTCCGTGCTGTTGGACGTTCGCGACCGCACAGAATACTCCTTTGTAGGACATCCCAAAGGTGCCATCAACATTCCTTGGAAGGAAGCCCCTGATTGGAAAGTAAACCCCTTGTTTGTCGATGAAGTGCGCCAGCGCATTCCTAGCCACGAGACTCCAGTTTTTCTGCTTTGCCGCAGCGGGCAACGTTCACTGGATGCCGCCAAGGCACTGGCGGGCGTAGGGTACAAAGACCTGACCAATGTGGAGGAGGGCTTTGAGGGTCCGCTGGATGTCACTAAACACCGGGGAACCTTGGGCGGTTGGCGCTTCCATGAATTGCCTTGGGAGCAAAGCTAAGTTGAGCGTAGGTCGGTTGCAATGAAAGTACGGTATCCCAGTAGGGTACGCTGTGTGTAGCATTGTAAGCCCTTGGAAGGTACGCACAGCGTACCCTACTTGGTTTGGCTTTCATTGTCGGGGATGCAAACCAATTTGCATGAATGTTAGGCGCACATAGCGAAATCCCGCCCCCAAACTTCAACCTTGTGTGCGCCGTAAACCGGCTAAGGGGCTGCTGGCGGGTAAGGTGCGTACGCTGACAATGATTTCGGGCAAAATATCCTTTGGGCACCTAACCCGACCTACGGTCTTTTGCCAAAATGAGAATTGCAGAAGAATGCCCGATGAGTTAGCTAAACTCACCTATAAACGGTATAATATAGCAACAAATCGCGTTACAGGCACTGTCGTTTCGCTTTTCCCTCTCCCCGCATTCGGTTATTGACACAATACCGTAGCACAGGTTGGGTTTAATGGTCGTTGCTTCGGCCTTACACCCACCCGTGCTCTAGGTGCGTCCATATTCCCAAAAGTATTTAAGGTTTTATGATCCACAAGCTCAGAAATATCGCCATCATCGCCCACGTAGACCATGGCAAGACCACCCTCGTCGATAAGCTTTTAAGGCAGTCAGGCACCTTTGCCGCCCATGAAAAACTGGAGGAACGGGTAATGGATTCCAATGCGCTGGAAAAGGAGCGCGGCATCACCATCTTGGCAAAGAACACAGCCCTTGATTGGAAAGACTATCACATCAATATCGTCGATACGCCCGGCCACGCTGACTTCGGTGGCGAGGTGGAGCGTGTACTATCCATGGTTGACTCTGTGTTGCTGCTTGTCGATGCCGTTGATGGCCCGATGCCGCAGACCCGCTTTGTGACCCAAAAAGCTTTTGCTTTGGGGCTTAAACCCATCGTTGTCATTAATAAGATCGACCGCCCTGGTGCCCGTGCCCATTGGGTGCTAGACCAAACTTTCGACTTGTTTGATAGGCTGGGGGCAACCGAGGAACAACTGGATTTTCCTGTGATCTACGCCTCTGCATTAAACGGTTACGCAGGCCATGACCCGGACATACGCGAAGGTAACATGGAGCCGTTGTTTGAGACCATCATTGAGAAGGTCCACCCGCCCCTAGTGGATGAAGAGGGAGGCTTCCAGATGCAAATCAGCCAATTGGATTACAACTCCTATGTCGGCATCATTGGCATAGGACGCATCCAGCGCGGCGTGGTTAAAACCAACACCCAAGTCGTGGTTGTCGGACGTGACGGCAAGCAGCGCAATGCCCGCATCCTGCAAGTGTTCGGCTTCAAGGGTTTGGAGAGGGTCGAAGTGCCCGAAGCCGATGCCGGCGATATCATCGCATTCACCGGCATCGACTCACTGGAGATTTCCGACACTATTTGTTCGCCGGATGTTGTCGAGGCGTTGCCGCCATTGTCAGTTGACGAACCGACAGTTAGCATGACCTTCCAAGTCAATAATTCGCCCTTCGCCGGCCGTGACGGCAAGTTTGTCACTTCCCGGCAGATCCGCGAGAGGCTTCAGCGCGAACTGTTGCACAACGTAGCCTTGCGCGTGGAAGACACGGAAGACCCGGACAAATTCAAGGTCTCAGGGCGCGGGGAGTTGCATTTGTCCATCCTCATTGAAAATATGCGCCGGGAAGGTTACGAACTCGGTGTTTCGCGTCCTGAGGTTATCATAAAGGAAATTGACGGCGAGCCTTGCGAACCCTACGAGTTCGTCACCATTGAGGTGGAAGAGGGGCATCAAGGCACTATCATGGAAAAGATCGGCGAACGCAAAGGCGATCTCCAGAACATGGTTCCTGACGGTCAGGGTCGGGTGCGTTTGGAATACAACATGCCTTCTCGCGGTCTTATCGGCTTCCAGACCGAATTTCTCACAGCCACCTCGGGAACCGGGCTTATCTATCATGTTTTCGACCGCTACGGCCCGATGAAAAAGGGCGACATCGGCCAAAGGCAAAATGGCGTGTTGATTTCCAACACTGCCGGCAAGGGTGTGGCCTTCGGGCTGTTCAACCTGCAAGAGCGCGGCCGCCTGTTCGTCGAACACGGCACCGAGATTTACGAAGGCATGATCGTCGGCATCCACTCCCGCGACAACGACCTTGTCGTAAACCCAACCAAGGCCAAGCAGTTGACTAACATGCGAGCCTCCGGTAGCGACGAGGCTATCATACTGACTCCCCCCATACGGCTCAGCTTGGAACAGGCTTTGGAGTTTATTGATGACGACGAACTGGTCGAAGTAACACCGAAAACCATCCGCATCCGTAAAAAGTTGCTTTTGGAACATGAGCGGAAGAAAGCTTCGCGATAAATATATAATAGGACTTACAAGAAAGCCCCGAGACATCCTATGTCCGGGGCTTATCGCCGTTTGGTTGGCTAAACGGGTCCATTCCTGGGCAACATCACTGTTGAAGATTCCTCGAATTCCTTATCCGCTTTTGAAGGCAACGGCTTAATTCTCCACCAAATGAATTGCCGTGTCATGACAGGAATGGATTATTTTTGTGTAGGATTATCCCTACACTAGACAGAAATGACGAGAAATCATAGGTAAGTGTTTATCAAATTGCGGTTTGGATTTATCATATGGCTAAATAATTTTCCAAACCGGAATCCCTGATAATGGCAGATCGAATTGCCGAAGTACATCGCAACACTTTGGAAACGCAAATCCAAGTCCGGCTCAATCTGGATGGCATCGGAACAGGAAGATTCGATACCGGCGTGCCATTTCTGGAACACATGCTTGACCAGATTGCCCGGCATGGCATGATTGATTTGGATATTCACGCCAAAGGGGATTTGCACATCGATGCGCACCACACGGTGGAAGATGTAGGCATAAGCTTGGGGCAAGCCTTCGATATCGCAACAGGCGATAAAAAAGGCATCCGCCGTTATGGCCATGCCTACGTTCCTCTAGACGAAGCACTGTCACGAGTTGTGATTGACTTTTCAGGCCGGCCCGGACTTGTCTATAATGTGGGATTCCCACGCAGTCATATTGGCAATTTCGATGTGGATTTGTTTTCGGAGTTCTTCCGTGGCTTCGTCAATCATGCTAAAGTCACACTACACATAGACTGTTTAAAGGGTGTAAACGCCCATCATGTGGCGGAAACAATCTTCAAGGCATTTGGTCGGGCCTTGCGCATGGCTCTGGAGAGGGACGAACGGATGCAAGGTATTCTCCCGTCGACCAAAGGTGTACTCTAGTCAATGGTAACCAACCATTTTCCCCTAGTCCCACTCATTCCCATTTGACCGCTGCGGAGCCTTACTATGATCGTTTTGATTCTTGGCCTTGTAATTTTTCTTGGCGCTCATTCAGTACGTATTTACGCCGATGACTGGCGTGAATTACAAATCGCCCGATTGGGTGGCAATGGGTGGAAAGCTTTGTTCTCGCTAGTGTCCCTGGTAGGCTTGGCTCTAATTGCCATTGGCTTTGCCCAAACAAAGTCAAACCCCATAGTTCTCTGGTTTCCTCCTATCGGCCTGAGGCATTTGGCCGGACTCATAACCTTGCTTTCTTTCATTTTGCTTGTGGCAGCCTACCTCCCTGGCACTCGAATCAAAGCAAAACTAGGGCATCCCATGGTGGCCGGTGTCAAAGGCTGGGCCTTCGCACACTTGATTGCCAACGGCAACTTGGCCGATGTATTGCTGTTTGGCTCGTTTTTGATTTGGGGTGTGCTGGATTTTAGTTCGGCTCGTCGTCGCGACCGCGCTACAGGAACAGTTTACCCAGCCGGGACATGGAGCCGTGATTTGACGGCAGTTGTCCTTGGTTTAATCGCCTGGGCTATCTTCGCGTTTTATTTGCATGGATGGTTGTTTAACATACGCCCCTTCGGTTAAATTCACGCAACACCGAAGTTCACCCCCACCATTATTCCGTTTTAGCTTATGTCCTCAGTGGCAGTTATTGATTATGGAATGGGAAATCTCCATTCCATCGGCAAGGCACTTCAACACGCCGAACCTCAAACGCGAGTCTTGGTCACCTCCGACCCAGGGCAACTTAGAAATGCTGACCGCGTGGTATTCCCTGGGGTCGGGTCCATCCGTGATTGCATGGCTGCCCTGCGCGACCTCGGTCTTATACCCCTGCTGGCCGAACTTTCAGCCACCAAGCCATTTTTAGGCATTTGCCTAGGGATGCAGGCATTATTGGAACATAGCGAGGAAAATGACGGCGTTACCTGCCTAGGGTTGCTACCGGGACGGGTGGTGAAATTTTCTGATGACCTGATGGATGGTTCAGGGCAGACGCTTAAGATTCCACATATGGGTTGGAATCGCGTCCACCAGACAGGCGTTCACCCATTATGGGAAGGCATCCCGCAAGATAGCCGGTTTTATTTCGTACACAGTTATTACGCGCAGCCGCAAAATTCTGCTCATATTGCAGCAACCAGTGATTATCCCGAGCCTTTCACCGTTGCCTTGGCGAACAAGAATTTATTTGCCGTCCAATTTCACCCGGAAAAAAGCCAAGCTGTGGGGCTTCAATTGCTCACCAATTTTTTGCAATGGAATCCGTGAGTACAGCGTTTTCAACATCACACGTTACTTGATAGATTTTTCATTCAAAAATTGTACGCTTGAATTAATGGCTTGGTTTTCTGTCCATAATTATTGTAGTAATTATTAGAATATGAAAACGCTGTAAATATAATATTGGGCATCATCTTACCTGATTAAGAAGATGCTTCAGCTAAACCCAAAACGTCGTCGTTCCGGCATGGATCGCCGGAACCTAGGCTCCATGGACGGGTATAGTTTGGTGGCATCCCTGCAATCTGGATTCCGGCGATCCATGCCGGAACGACGGGATAGCTGAAGCATCTTCCTAATCAGGTCATCTTATGATCGTGTATTTCGTGGATCATGGTTTTTTGTCCACTAAATACACGAAAAACGGCGTTTGGGCGGTACACTTTCATCTAATATAAAGTTGGGCTTTTAAATATTGCTGATTAAACAGTTTAAAAATCGAAGTAAGGCAGCTTAAATTGGTGAAAAAGTGAAGATATTTTATTTGGTTATTGTATCAGTATTTATTGGCTATAGTATTACTTTTATTGATACGTTTGATACTATTTTTAATGATATTTATCCAAATGGCAATTGGTTCGAATTTCATGGAGAAATTGCTCACAAAATGAACAATGAAATTTTTGAAAGGCTTTTTGATGTTATCCATTACAATAATTTTTATTATCTTGTTATAAGAAACTCAGCAAGAGTAATACTCTTCTTTATGATTATTTATGGCATTGCTACTCTGGCAGCAAAGAATGAAATAAATAAAAAGTTTCCGTAAACGCAAATACGGAGCCAGCGGTGTAGGGCCAAGGGCGCAATAGCTGCCCCTGTTCTGCTCGTTCCCAAGCTCCATCTCTCGGCGTTGGGCATTACCTTTGTTTACAACCGATAAATCTTGTAGCAACAGCATTCGTACTTGAAATCGCTAACAAAGTTCCATGGATCGTTACCAATCGTCATGTTATTGACCTCAACTACAGGCAGTTAACGGCAAAATATAAAGACTTCAGACTGAGTAAATTTTTAATTACTGGCCGACGTGCAAATGACACAGTTTATAATTTTCGATTACATGAAGATGCAAGATTCTACTTTCATGATAATGACGAAAACGATGTTGTTTTAATTGAAGCCCGTATATACCTTGATGGAGCAGAAGGTTTTCATTGGCATTTTGGTCTGGAACACCTAGCAGATTCAGAGGTTATCAAAATGCTTGATCCTTTTGATCTAATTTGTTACTCTGGCTTTCCAAACCAGCACGATAAGCTTGGAGGTAGGCCAATTATAAGAAGTGGGCATATCGCAAGCGATCCTCAATATGATTACTCCTGGGATGACAGATACCGTGGTAAATGCATTGCATATGAAGGGTTTTCATCTGAGGGTGCTTCTGGCAGCCCGATATTTGCTCCACCGCGAGGAATGCATGGCATTCTAAATTCGAGGCATGGTTATCTCGTTGGCGTGAATGCTGGTCATATTCCAAACACTACCGGACATAGCGGAATATCTTACTTTTATAAATCCACCGTAATACTTGAAATAATAGAGCGACATGAACTAAAAAGTATTTGCCTTCCAACGCGGTAAGGCGCATTAGGCGTAAGCCGTATTGCGCCGAATGGGTAATTAAAGAGAAAGGGTGAAAGCCATGCGTCCCAGTTTCCTCCTCTCTAGTCCGGTAGCCCAACCCGGCACTCAAGGGGACCCGGGGTTACGCTTTGGTGTATTTTCTCGGAGTCCGTCCGCACACGCCCCTTAGCACGGGCGTTATACGCAAGACCAGATAAACCGGAAAATCCGTCATTTCGGCATGGATGCCGAAATCCAGGCCATGGACGGTAACCAGATGGTTGTGCAAGTGCTTGAGTCAGGAAACTTGCCAAGCCTTAGTTTACCGTCCGTGGATACAAGGGCATCTGTTGTGACCACAGTTTGCCATCCTTGGACGCTGGATTTCGGCATCCATGCCGAAATGACGGGCTTCGGCCTACTTGAGTATAACGGCGAGAGTTCCAGCTTGGGAATACAGTCTTAATGAATGCCATAATTAAACCCATATTCTTAATCAATGAAAATGCCACCAACATTTTAATTAACGAAATTGGTGTAGTGGATACCATCCGGTTTATCAATCAGTTCTCCACCGGACATGGAAATTATACGGAGGAACGAAGAAAGATGGTCGATACAATGACGCTAGAGGAAATTATTGCCGGTATCGAGACTATGAATCAAAAATAACATGTTAATTTTTGTTTATTTCCCGTAAATTAGTTACTGGAAATGGTGGACAAATATGCAACCCTACCTGATTGAAACATTTTGGAGCGAGGAAGATCAGGCTTATCTTTGCCTAGCACCGGATTTGCCGGGGTGCAGCGCAGCGGGCAACACCCCTTTAGATGCGATACGGGAAATGCAGGATGCCATGTCTTCTTGGCTGCAAGCCTGCTCAAATATGGGCCGAGAGTTACCTATGCCTCTGGCTAAACCTCACAAAGCAGCTTAGGCTTTGGCGATGGGGCGATGGACACAAAAACAAACCATTGATTGAATCACTTACAGTGTTTTTAATTTCAAATGATTACTTGTTTGGTTATACTATTTTACAAAGCAATTCACACAATTGACGATTTGACTAAGTGTCCTTTATTATTTTTCTTTGTTAAGATAAAAACGCTGTATATAGCAACCTACCATGGCTTCTAGCTACTGCAATCCCTGCCGGAACGACTGCTTTGCAGAGGGTAGACCCATCTTAGAGGCTACAGCTTCGGGTATTACAGCGTTTTCATCTTTAAAATAGACCTAAAAATGAATATTCAAACAATCTCTGATTGGAAAAATATCTAGCACGACCATACGCCTATCTAGTAACTATTTGATGTTGAAAACGCTGAATATGAGGATTCAAACATGCTTTTAATACCTGCTATCGACTTGAAAGATGGCAAGTGCGTCCGTTTGCGGCAGGGGCGGATGGATGACAATACAGTATTCTCAGATGACCCGGTGGCAGTAGCCGGACGCTGGGTGGCCGCAGGGGCGCAACGCTTGCATCTAGTCGATTTGGATGGGGCATTTGCCGGTGCGCCACGCAACGGGGATGTCATTGCCTCCATACGCGAAACCTATCCTGATGTGCAAATTCAAGTTGGCGGCGGCATTCGTGACTTGGAAACCATCGAAGGCTATATTGATGCCGGGGTCGATTTCGTCATCATTGGAACCAAAGCAGTCAGCGCCCCGCATTTCGTCAGTGACATCACACTGGAATTCCCCAATCATGTCATCGTTGGATTGGATGCGAAAGACGGCAAGGTCGCCATAGACGGTTGGTCCAAGCTCTCCCACCATGACGTGATCGATCTGGCAAAGAAATTCGAGGACGATGGTGTCGATGCCATTATTTACACTGACATCAGCCGCGATGGCATGATGGGTGGAGTCAATATCGAAGCTACATCGCGTTTGGCCCGTTCGATACGCATTCCGGTCATTGCTTCCGGTGGCATCACCAACCTCGACGACATTAAAGCCTTAGGTGGTATTGTTGCAGATGGCGTGATGGGTGCCATCACCGGGCGGGCTATCTACGAGGGCACACTGGACTTTGAGGAAGCCCGGAAACTGGCGGAAACCTATTAATATGTTGGCAAAGCGCATTATTCCTTGTTTGGACGTAGACAATGGCCGTGTCGTCAAGGGTGTCAAGTTTGTCGAAATACGCGATGCGGGCGATCCAGTTGAAATTGCCCGCCGCTACGACTTGGAAGGTGCGGACGAACTGACCTTTCTCGACATTACCGCCAGTTCCGACAACCGTGAAACCATGGTGCATGTGGTGGAACAAGTGGCGGGAGAAGTGTTTATTCCACTGACCGTAGGCGGGGGCATACGCACACTCGAAGACATACGCCGGATGCTCAACGCCGGAGCCGACAAAGTCAGTATTAACACGGCAGCAGTGTTCAATCCCGAGTTTGTGCGGGAAGCGGCGGAGAAATTCGGCTCGCAGTGCATCGTTGTCGCGATTGATGCAAAAAGAAATCTCCCCTACCCCACTTTGCAAAGGGGTGCAGGGGGGGGGTTAAAATGGGAAATCTTCACCCACGGCGGACGCAAGCCCACGGGGCTGGACGCGGTGGAATGGGCTAGGAAGATGGTGGATTATGGCGCGGGGGAAATCTTGCTAACCAGTATGGACCGGGACGGCACTCGCGTGGGATTCGACTTGGAATTGACAAGGGCCATCAGCGAGGCGGTGACAGTCCCCGTAATTGCATCGGGCGGTGTCGGCAACCTTCAACATTTGGCGGACGGTATCATAGAAGGCAAGGCCGATGCCGTGCTTGCTGCCAGTATCTTCCATTTCGCCGAATACACGATCCGGGAAGCCAAGGAACACATGGCCTCACGCGGTATCGAGGTGCGTTTATGAGCAATTGGCTGGATGAAATCCGTTGGACTGCCGATGGGCTAGTTCCGGTCATCGCCCAAGAGGCAGAAACCGGGAAAATATTGATGTTCGCTTGGATGAACAGGGAATCTTTGCGCCTAACTGCCGAGGAAGGTTATGCTGTTTATTGGTCACGCTCCCGCAACCGCCTGTGGCGCAAAGGCGAAGAGTCCGGCCATCGGCAGAAAGTGTTGGAAATACGCTTTGATTGTGACGAGGATGTGGTGTTAATTCAAGTGGAGCAAGTGGGTGGAATTGCTTGCCACACAGGCCGGCATAGCTGTTTCTATCGCCGATTGAAAGATGGGCAATGGGAAGTGGCGGAGCCTGTTTTGAAGGAGCCTGAAAATATTTATAAATAGCATTGTAGCCCGGATGAAGCCGCTTGCGGCGTAATCCGGGAGAACATGGTCACAAATCCGGATTTTCTCTCGCCAAGCGGCTCCATCCGGGCTAGGGCCTTCACGTTTGCGTAACATCAGTTATTAACTTAACAATATTGGTAACCGTGGAGGTTTGGTTAGGGGCGATAACGTGAAAAACTTGATTCTTAAACATCTAAGGATATTACGTTCTGAAATCCAGACATTGCGTACCGAAATGCATACCGAGTTCAAAGACGTGAAGCTTCGCATGTCAGGTATTGAAAATGCGATGGTGTCAGTGAAACATGATTCCGCCGACATTCGCGGAGATTATGTCCGCCAGCAGATCAGCATCGACAACATTGTCGAACGTATTCAGCGCATTGAGAAGCGGCTTGAGTTGGTTTGAACTTCAAAATGAGATAGGAGTAATCAATAGGGATAACATTACCAATGATTATCCAACTAATATCGCAATGGTTCAGAGACCATAAAGGTTGTGCGCTGGATTAAAGGTAAGTATCATCTGGCTGTTCATACAGCGTTTTTAATATCACACGTTACTTGTTACGTTATATTTTTCTGCAAGGCCATTCACACAATTGATGGTTTGATTGAGTGTTCTTTACTATTTTTCTTTGTTAAGATAAAAA
>Ga0208496_1000478_pt1 | contig 14544 bp, 14 predicted proteins | sample CryBogmetaGMA2M_FD_184552 | JGI IMG/M metagenome (GOLD analysis project Ga0208496, IMG submission 184552) | Freshwater microbial communities from Crystal Bog, Wisconsin, USA - MA2M (SPAdes) | ecosystem: Environmental > Aquatic > Freshwater > Lake | place: Crystal Bog, Wisconsin, USA | collected... | reverse complement strand
GCTAAAACAGCTGAGAAAAAAGCTGCTGCTGCAGAAGCTAAAGCTGCTGAAAAGACAGCTAAGAAGAAGGCTTAAAACACTTCTATTCGCAGGGTATGTGAAATACCTTCTCTGCGAGATAATCAAGGCAGCGTTTGCTGCCTTTTTTATTTTTTGCTTTACCTATAGCTATACCAATAGATTCGCCCTTAATAAAGTCCATGGTTAAACTCACCGCCGCCGCCACTAAATCGATTCCACGCATCGTTATCTTTGCGCTGACATTGGTGTATGGTTTTGTGGGTCTATTCTTTCGGGATCCCTGGAAGAATGAAGACGCGATTGGTTTTGGCGGTATGTGGACTTTATTTCGTGGCAACACGATAGATTGGGTTGTTCCACACTTAGCAGGCCGTGATATTTCCTTAGGCTCACCGCTACCCTATTGGATAGGTGCCACTCTCATTAAATTATTTGGCCCATGGATTGGTGCTGCTAATGCTGCGCGCTTGTATTCAGCGATTTGCTTCTTTGCTGCTGCTCTTGCCATTTGGTATGCCACTTATCTTTTAGGTCGTCGTCGTGAAGTTCAACCAATGGCGCTTGCGGTTGGTGGTCAACCAGACTTGAAGAGTTATGGCATGACTTTGGCTGATGGCGCCCTACTCATCTTCTTGGCTTGTGTAGGTCTTGCTCAGCGCGCTCACGAGACCACGCCAATGATGGCGCAACTCATGGGCATCAGCATCGTCCTCTACGGCACAGTCCGGGGCTTAGATAAGCCATGGCAAGGCGGTCTTTGGACTGGCCTGGGAATCGTGATTGTTACCCTCTCCAGTAATCTCACTCTCAGCTTAATCATTGTGAGCTCCACTATCATTGCCGTTATTGCTAGTAATGCAAAACTCCGCTTTCGTTGGACCCTTACAAGTACGGTGATCGGTTTAATCGGTTTTGCTATTTGGCCAATCATTTGGTATTTAGCAGATCTTCCCCTTCAGTGGCGACACATTGCTGAAGAAGGTTGGCGCAATATGCCAGAGATGCGCGCAAGCCCTTCTATTGAATCTCTTGGCTTTTTGAGTGTGAACTTCTGGGCATATGCATGGCCAGTATGGCCGTTGGCGATCATCTCACTAGCCCACTGGGGACGCGTTAAGGAATCAGGTTCCTGGCGTGCACCGCACCTCTGCATTCCATTAAGTCTATTTATTGGAAGTTTGATTTATGTTCTGTTTCGCTTAGAAGCAAATGAACATGACTTATTGATTTTAATTCCGAGCCTATCAATCATTGCAGCCTTTAGCTTACCTATACTAAAGCGCAGCATGATCAGCTTTATTGATTGGTTTGCGATGTTCAGCTTTACGGTCATTGCGCTAGCGATTTGGATTATTTGGTTTGCTAAAGTGACTGGTTACCCAGAATCCACTGCTGCCAACTTGGCTCGCCTCCTCCCAGGATTTGATTTTCAATTTAATTTCCTCGCATTTGTAGTGGCGCTTGTGATTACGGGTATGTGGCTGGCAGTAGTTCGCTGGAGAACCTCGCGTGCGCCCAAAGAGATCTGGCGTTGCCTTATTATCTCCGCATCAGGCACTACCTTGATGTGGGTTTTATTGATGACCTTATGGCTGCCAACAATTAACTACGCCAAAACCTATCGTCAAGTTTCTGCACGCTTAGCTCAGGTGGTGCCTGCTGACGATGGTTGCATCGATACCAGCAATATCGGCTTTGCACAGCTCGCATCCTTTAAATACTTCACAAAACTGAATTTACGTGATGATCCTAATTGCCCTTGGATGTTAACCCACACCCAATCTGAAGCGAAGGCCTACGCCAAGCTCAATAATAAAAAACTCAATCTCATTTGGGAAGATCGTCGCGCTGCCGACCGTGATGAGCGTCTCCGCCTTTACGAAGTTATTCCGGAATAGTTCGTGCTGCACTTTAAGTTATCGCGCCTTCGCGAGGATGTTCCCTCTTTACTAAAACTAGCCGGGCCTTTACTCATTGGCCAATTGGCAGTCATTGCCTTTGGTGTTTTAGATACCGCAATGACGGCACGTTACTCTGCCGATGACTTAGCTGCCTTAGCAATGGCATCAGCAATCTTTATTAGTATCTACGTAGGCTTAACCGGCGTAGTCTCTGCGCTAGCTCCTATTGCTGGGCAACTCTTTGGTGCTAAACGGTATTCCGAAATCGGCGAAGAAGTAAGGCAAGCAACTTGGCTCGCCCTGGGGTTAACTATCTTAGGCTGCTTTATTTTGCTCAATGCAGAGCACATACTGGCCATCTCCCACGTCAGCCCTGAGATCGAAGATAAAGCAAAACTCTATCTCAATATCTTGGCGATTGGTCTTCCAGCAAGTATGGCTATGCGGGTCTTAATGGCACTGCATAATGCCGTATCTCGTCCGGGAGTGATTACCGCCGTCCAACTCATCGGCTTAGCACTTAAATTACCACTGAACTTACTGTTCATTTATGGTGGCTTAGGTATCGAGGCGATGGGTGGGCCTGGCTGTGCCGTAGCAACTGTCATCATCAACTGGTCTTGGTTACTCATGACCTTAGGGATTGTCTTATTTGCTCGCTTTTATCGACCCTTCAAAATATTCGAGCGTTTTAGCTTCCCAGACTGGCATCGTATCTGGACACTCTTAAAGTTGGGTACACCCATTGGCTTTAGTTATCTAATTGAGGTGACCTCATTCACCTTTATGTCGCTGTTTATTGCGCGCCTTGGTACTACTGCATTAGCTGGCCATCAGATTGTTGCCAACATGGGTACAGTGATTTATATGGTGCCACTCTCTCTGTCGATTGCGACGATGACGCTAGTCTCTCAATCCATTGGAGCGAATAAACCCGAGCGTGCTGAAGAGATCGGCTGGTCTTCTGTTTTATTCACGACTATTACCTGCATCACCATTGGTATTGCCGTCTGGATTTTTAGAATACAACTACTCGATTTATATGATCCGCCAGCAGAAGTCAAAGCATTTTCGATACCCCTCTTTTTATTTATCGCCTTTTATCAAGTCTTTGACGCTTTGCAAGTGACAGCCGCCTTTATTTTGCGGGCGTATCGCATTGCGTTTTTACCGATGATCATTTACGCAGGATCGCTTTGGGGTGTAGGCTTGGGCGGCGGCTACTTGATGGGATTCAATGTCTTTGGCAATACCCCGGAATTCTTACAAGGTGCCAATGGATTTTGGGCTGGCAATAGCATCAGCCTAGGTTTGGCTGCCTGCTTTCTGCTTTACCTCTTTAGAAGAACAGCGGAGCGCTATGAGAAAACGCATCCGCCAGTTCAAGCCTGAAACCACTAAGGGTATGTTCTTCTCTTACTTATAGACTTTTACAGTAGAAGCATCATCATCTAAGCGACGCTTGAGATTGCGTTCATAACCAGCTGAGCCCGGGTTATTGGTAATGAAATTTTGTGCAGCTAAGTTCTTACGCACATCTTCCGCCAAATCTAAGGAGGCGAGTTTCATTAATTTCGCCATGCTCGGCTTGAAAGCATTGTCTTTTCCGTCAATTCTGACTTCTTTACCTTCGCCAGAAGCAATAAATGAAGCCACAATCTGAGTAGACTGTGTATCGACCACATTAAAATCGACTATGACATCCAAGACAACCTGTCGAGAAGAAGACCTGGTGCCCGGTATGTCATCGATGTTATCTACTACTGAAATTTCTGCTAGAACTCCATAGAGTACATAGTTAGCATCTGGAAAATCACCTGCCTTAATCCGTTTCACAATATCAAAGTACTCATCACCTTGATTTGGCGTGGCAACCGATGGTTTGGCCTGCACTACCTTATAACCAGACTTGATCAATAGGCCGCGAATTGGGTTAGCTAAGTAGCGTAGCTCCCCGTATTCCATCTTTGCCTCATAACCTGACTTTTTCTGACTTTGTACTTCAGTATTCGAAGAAGACTTGCTGTTGTTGGGTGGTTCCACTGGCGTAACGATGGGAGCAGTTGCATTGGGATCCGCTAAATTCGTGAACTTGACTGGAAATGCAGAAGAATTTGGCCCGCCATTTAAGACGGAAGAATCTGCCTTATCTGGGTCGACTTCAATCGACTTTGGCGTAATCGTTGTATTTACATTGCTATTCGTCTTATGACGAGTCTCTTCAATAAAAATCAGGTTCTTACCCTCTTTTTTGAAATAGATATCCGTCACAGCGATTGTCTTGGAGTCCGCTTTAAGGACTTCAGCGCTAATCACTGGATTCTTTGGTGGATCTGCTGGTACCTGACCAACGATAGCTTGCTCCGGCATTGCAGCAGGTGGTTTAGAAGCGCAGCCAGCTAAGCAGGCTAGACTAACTCCAACACTTACTAGAAACGTTTTCTGTATCAATTGCATGAATTCATATCCTTAATTAGCGAGTGACAGTCTTACGAATCTCTTTTTCATCAGACCACTCTAATAAGCCAGACTCGTTATTGATCAGATTTAAGTTAAAGACGTAGTAAACATCCTTGACGTCCTTAGTACTCTTCGCGATAGATGCAATCGAACCCTCGATACGATACTGCGCTCCCTGCATATTTCCAGATTTGGCAACGCTGGAGCTCTTATATAAACCAGACTGGTTCTGACGCTTTAACTCTTCAGTTTGATTCTGCATTTCAGAAACGCTCACTGCGAAACGTACCTGTCCACTCTTCATTAGCTGAGTCCGAATCTTATCGGTGATTACGCGGGTATCAATATATTCAGAGGTCTTGTTCTTGACATCAGCCAGAGTCACAATTGGCGCATCCTTACTACCCGAGATAGGCTTAGATTGCAGCAAAGATCTTGTCATTGCCTCCGCAATCATTTGGAGATCAGTTGAGCCATAGCTTGCATTAACAGTCTCAACGGCTTTCGCATCACCATAGCGAACTTGTGGGCCAGAGCATGCTGCAAGCAATACTGCTAAGAGCGCAAGTGAAGATAATGGGATAGTTTTAGGGTGCATTTTCATGATCATTCTCAATAAGTTTTTAGTTTATTTGTATTGATTTAACTCAAAACGGAAATCGGTTGCATCTGGCGTGGGGGCAATACCCATGATAACGGTCGTCTGCCCTTTGCCAACAGTCACCGGCTTCCAGGCCTCTTCATCAGTCACAGTCATTCCATTCTTGCCAATCCATTTGAAGCGATAGGCTACTAAATTAGATTTACTATCATTTTGAATCGTCACCTGCGCTGTAAGAACTCCATTACGCGTGAGGCTACGCATATCCGTAATTTGAATACTATCGGTATCCCCGGTACGCAAAGTCATGTCCTTCATAGAAGGGGTGGAGTTACAGGCAACGAGTGCAAATGCTGCCAATAGGCTTAGGAGGTATTTTTTCATTCTCGATTTTCCTAATTAAAAAAGCTGCTGAAAGCTGGTGAGTAAACTGGGCGGCTCATAGGGTTTCAACCCTTCTATATTACTGCTTGCGGGAATAGATGGGGGAATGCTGACAGGCGCTACAGGTGCCGGGGCCACGACTGGCAAAGGCTCGGTAGGCACCACGGGTGCAGGAGTGGGTACTGGAATCACCTGCGGGCTAGTGGCTTGCGGTTTGGCAGGTAATGCTGCTGGGTCATTGGAAGTGATGACGCTTGCTTTATTTCTGAACATGCGAATGTAGATGACGTTATAGCCACCCACTAAATTGACTGCTTGGCTTTGAATCACGCCCGATGGCAAGGTGAATTTCAGTATCGTTGGCCCAATAGGTAACCCCATTCGGGTCATATAGGTCTGAGCCGGCAAAGTCGACCAATGACGCACATCCGTCACATTAATTGCTTGTAATCCGAAACCGGTAATTAATCCAGCAATTGCACCAATAATGGCGGCAGCATTATTGGCTTGATTATTTTGACTATTTCTCCTGGCTGCCTGCTGTGCAATTTGATCAGCTGCATACTGCGCGGCTAATGAAACCAGCGCTCTAGTACTTGCCCTTAAGACGTAACCTGGCATCTCGTCTTTTAGATTCTTCCTGGCCATGGAATCAATATTCGCCACTAATTCCGGATTAGCGGCACGGTCACCCAGCTGCACAAAAGTCGGCGTATATCGCTCAGTAGACTGCTCAATCGACGGCAATGTAAACGTTACTAATTTGGGATTACCCCCAAACATGAACGTCTGGCTAATCCGTTGAGAGGTAATTTTAGGGATATAACCTGTATCAATAATGATTAAGGTATCTGCAAAACTTTTTTTGCGTTGATTGGCAATATTCGAATCCAACTTTGCAATACTGGTTTTGAAAAAACCCACTGAGGGACGCAATTCAATTGCAAGACGATAACCAGGGGCAGCTAAACCGGCCTCCCCTTGTGACTCATGAATAAAGCCTGATAAGTAATAAGCACCCGGGTTTTGATATGAATTCTTCAAGTTGCGCGTATCTTCATCATCCAATAGATTGACGGGATAGCCACTGATATCCTGAATACGGCTAGTAGCGCCTCTAGTGTTCTGATTGTTTTGCTGCTCCTGCTCAACTCTTGATACAGCGCTGACTTTGCTTTGAATGAGCTCCTCTATTACCTTTTCGCGCTGAGCCATCTTTTTTGCTTCAACCATGGCATCGCTCCAGCGCCCTTGCGAGAGATGGTTCACGGCCAGCGTTTGACTGAGAAGACTCACCTCATAAGGCTTAGGCTCATAAGTACTACTCAGGCCTTCGGACAAAATATAAGAACTGATATCAGTGAATGAGCGCTTGAGCTTTTCACTGGTGGCCAATTCCCATTGCTCAACCTGTTGATCTGCTATTAATAAGTTTTCAGTACTGTTGGGAATCTGCCCTGGACCCTGAAGTCTTTGCACTCCACCGATCTCTAAATAATAGAGCGTATTTTTATCTTTAAATACCGTCTGAATCACTGCAGTTGTATTTTGCAGATCGCCATTCTTAAACTGATCCTTAGACTCATTCATCTTCAATTGCTGAGTTTGTGTTGCGCAACCCACCAATAAAAGTACGCTCACAATCAAGCCGAATTTAGAAAAGTCTAATACTGAATATTTAGGCAAATTTATCCACCTAAGAGAAGGCGTTTGAATAATGGGATTTCATTCGAATGTATTGGGTTCTTTTAAGCCTATCCTATTCCCTTTCTTATATAACGCCCTCAATTGACTTAGGCTGACAAGAAAACTGCTTATTTAGGGCTCTAATTTGGCGCCAGATTGAATGACGATCCGACTCCACTTACGAGACTCTGAGGCTATCAGCTTAGAAAGCTCCTTGGGACTACCAGGGGCAGGCTCTAAACCCCCTGCCAGGAGCCTATTTTTGATTTCGGGGTTCTCCAGGGTCTGGCGAGTTAACTGATTCAGGCGTTTTTGCGTTGCTAGAGGCAAGTTTGCCGGAGCCATTAAAGAGAACCAGGAGACTGCTTCAAAGCCCGGTAAACCCTGCTCTGCTAACGTCGGAATTTCTGGGGCTGCAGGAGAACGCTTTAAGGTAGTAAGCCCTAAAGCCTGTACCTCGCCTGCCCTGATCAAAGGAAGGGATGAAGATAGATTATCAAAGAGCATAGAAATGCGTCCGCTAATGAGATCTGGCAAAGACTGAGCGCGACCTTTATAGGGAATATGGCGTATTTGTATGCCAGCCATCTCTTTAAATAATTCTCCCGACATATGTAATGAGGTGCCTACACCGGATGAGCCATAAGTGAGTTGATTTGGCCTAGCTTTCGCAAGCTCGATTAACTCATGAACATTAGTAATACCTAATTGCTTATTTACAATTAAGACATTGGGAGTGCTTGCTAAAAAACTAATAGGTGTGAAATCCTTAACTGGATCAAAGGACATCTTTTCATATAAAGCACCATTAATTGCATGTATCCCTACGGTACCAATCAGCAAGGTATAGCCATCAGGTTCACTTTTGGCAACCAGATCAGCGCCAATATTGCCGCCGTACCCAGGGCGGTTTTCTACTAACACTGGAACACCTAAACTTTGTTGCCAACTTTCCGCTAATACGCGTGCCAAGATATCGGGTGCTCCACCTGGGGTAAAGGTAACAATGATCCGAATAGCCTGCTTGGGCCAAACATTCCCTGTTGGATTGCTTTGTGCATGGGCAGTGCAAAGACTCAGCCAAGTAATCCAGAAGAATAAGAGGCGCTTGGCCACTATTGAAAATTGCATTACCAGAGCCTAATACTGAGTAGCTGGAATTTAGAAAGCAAAACGACTACGCAACCAGAGCAAACCTTCATACTGAATAGGATCATCAGCACATTGACCAATACCGCACTCAAGAAGTGTGGATAGTAAATTAGCAAAAACCAACAGCATAAAAAGAATTACCAAAGCATTAGCGAAGAGGGATCGAGAACGAACCTCGCGATTAGGCAGCATCAATAAAATCGCTTGGCCTACCAACAGACCTAAATAAGCAACGAATGCCCAGGTATAAAAATGCATCTCCAGGAAGGTTGAACCAAAACCCTTGTCGCCCGGCAATATATGCAAAAGGACTTGGCGTAAAGAAACCATCATGCCCACTAAGCCACCCATCATTCCCCAGCCATAATGGGATGAATGAGCACCACAGCGAATATTGAGTACCAGAGCAATGCCAATAATGACAAAGCCAACGCGTTGCATTAAACACAATGGGCAAGGTAGTTCACCAAAATACAGTTGATCTACAAATCCATAAGAGAGCACTCCTACAACCATAAGTAATCCAATTTGATTACCCAGCGCAGCCAAAGAAGGAAATGAATATTTACTCACGGACGATTACAAACTGATATTGAGATGAGTGGTTGCATGAAAGCGGAACCAGAAAACCAGAATGCCAACTGTGACAGCTAATACAGTTAATCCTGCTAGGCGCTTCCCGAACCAGACTAAGACTAGTCCGATGAAAGCCGTCAGAAAAGGGAGGAACATATACATAGGAGAATTTTAGCGCAGGATACCTAGGGTGCAGCGCAATTAACCTATTTTGTAGGGGGTGTTCTGCCTCAGCTCACCCCCACGAATAAGGTGGTAATTAACTAATTTTGGTCCTGAGGTTTACGAGCCCCTCAACACTGCCCTCAAGCACATCACCCTTTTGCACAGGACCCACTCCTGCTGGAGTGCCGGAGAAGATCAAGTCGCCTGGCTCCAAGGTAAACAATGTAGAAAGGTAAGCAATTGTGTCAGGCACATTCCAAATGAGTTGATTCAGATCGCCCTCTTGACGAACCTCACCATTCACTAAGAGTTTGACGCTTCCTTTTGCTGGGTGGCCACATTGTGTTACTGGCGTAATCTCACCACAGGGTGCAGCCTGATCAAATGCTTTGCCAGTATCCCAAGGTCGGCCCATCTTCTTCGCTTCGCCTTGAAGATCGCGTCTTGTCATATCGAGGCCCACGCCGTAACCATAAACATGTTCAAGTGCCTTATCGGCTGAAATGTTTGCGCCGCCCTTACCAATGGCAACTACCATCTCGATTTCATGATGCACATCTTTAGATAGCTTTGGATAGGCCATGTCTTTGCCATCAGTCACGATCGAATTGGCTGGCTTCATAAAAAAGAAAGGAGGCTCACGATCTGGGTCATGACCCATTTCGCGTGCATGATCAGCATAGTTACGACCAACACAGTAAATGCGATTCACGGCAAAACGTCGGGCATCTCCCGTTACCGGCAGTGAAGTTACCGCTGGTGGTTCAATAACGAATGCTGTGCTCATAAAATTCCTTCCATTCAGTACGATGATTAATGTTTTATTTGTGACGTTTAGAAGTATGACGCAATTTCAGTAACAAGATACTAAGAGCCAAACCAAAAGTTAGTGCATTCGCCAGTATCAAGGGCCACTTCTCTGTAAAGAGGCCATAAATCAGCCATAACCCTACCCCCGCTGTAAATAATGAATACATCCCCAAAGAAATCCCAGACAAATCTCGGGTACGCCAAGACTGGATGGCCTGAGGTAAAAAAGCTGCCGTGGTTAAGAATGCAGCGCAATAACCAATGATTTCAATGTGGTGTAGCTCAAGAGTCATTTTGAGATTGTAGTTTGCAAATGCCAGAATTCATTCATAATGAGATGGTCATATTAACCCCATAAAAACAAGACCATGAGACAAAAAATCCTTCAATGTATTGGCATCAGCCTGTGCTTCAGCTTCATAAGCATCCCTATATTTGCGCAATCCACTGGTGAGGCAAGCAAAAACTATCCAGATAAGCCAATTAGACTAATCATTCCTTTTCCACCAGGTGGAGCCACAGACGTCATTGGACGAATCATGGCTCAAGAGCTCTCTAAATCCTTGAACCAACAAGTCATTCCCGATAATCGCGCTGGGGATAGTGGCAATATCGGTGCAGACATGGTGGCTAAATCTCAGCCAGATGGCTATACCTTATTAATGGGGGCGTTGACCTCCCATGCCATCAATACCAACCTGGACAAAGATAAGATCAAGTACAACTTAGAAAAAGATTTCACACCAGTCGCCATTGTTGGGGTTGTTCCTTTGGTATTTGTAGTGAATCCATCAGTTCCAGTGAAGAATATGAAAGAGTTCATTGCTTATGCCAAAGCCAACCCAGGAAAACTGACATTCGCTTCGTCTGGCGCAGGCGCACCACAACGACTGGCTATGGAAATGTTTCGTTTTCAACTAGGTCTGGATTTATTGCACGTTCCTTATAAAGGCAGTGGTCCTGCCATGACAGATTTGGTTGGCGGTCAGGTTCTCACAATGTCTGAAACTGTTCCTGCAGCCTTGCAGTTTATTCAAGGTGGTCAGCTAAGGCCTTTAGCAGTGACGACTGCCAAACGGATTAGTCAATTGCCTGATGTACCAACGGTAACTGAAGCTACTGGATTACCAAACTTCGATGTTGTGAGTATGTTTGGGATAGAAGCCCCCGCAAATACGCCTAAGTCAATTATTGATAAATTAAGTGCCGACATCAAAGTTATCTTGCAACGCCCCGATGTGCAAGAGCGCATGCTTGCAGCTGGCGTTTACGTCAACTACTTATCCCCCACTGACTCTACTAAGCGCATTCAGCGAGAGTTAAGCATGTGGAGCAAAGTGGTTAAGGATGCCAATATTAAGGCAGATTAATTCGCCTGATGAAATCCAGACCTACTGATAGGTCTGGATTTTTTAGTTCTACTACTGACTTATTCAGCTTCGATCTTGGCCTGTTGAGCTACTAGCTCCCACTTTTTTTTCTCAGCCGCGATAAATATCTTGGTATTAGCTGGTGTATCGCCTACAGCCCAACCGCCTAAGTCTTTCCAGCGTTGCTTGATCTCTGGAGTTTCGAGGGCTTTTTTGACAGCCACATACAAGCGGTCAATCACGGGCTTAGGAGTTCCTGCTGGAACAAATAAACCAAACCATGCCGTCACTTCAAAGTTGGGATATCCAGATTGAATCATCGTAGGTACATCTGGTAAATCAGCAACCCTATTCTTACTAGTTACTGCTAAAGCGCGTAACTTACCAGCCTTGATGTATTGCATGGAACTTGGTAGGTTATCGATCATCATATTGGTCTGTCCAGCCAATAGATCAGCCAATGCTGGTCCTGCGCCCTTATAGGGAACGTGAATAATATCAATGCCAGCTTGCGTTCGGAATAGCTCTCCAGACATATGAATCGATTGTCCTCGGCCTGAGGATGCAAATGAATATTTACCAGGATTTGCTTTGGCTAAAGCCACCAGTTCGGCGACTGTCTTTGCTGGTACTTCTGGGTTCACTACCAATACATTCGGATTTGCAATCACAATAGTGATGGGCTCCATATCTTCCATCTTGTATGGAAGATTCTTATACAGGCTGTAATTAATTGCATTCGGGCCAATATTTCCCATCGCCATGGTGTAGCCATCGGCAGGAGCCGATAACAATGCCTGAATACCGATAATTCCGGCGCCACCTGCTTTGTTTTCAATAATCACTGTCTGACCAAGCTCTTTTCCCAGAATATCCGAGAGTGCCCGTGAAGCAATATCCGTTGTTCCACCTGGGGCTGCAGTCACAATAATCTTGACCGGTTTATTTGGAAAAGGCTGTGCCCAAGCTAAATTCGTTGCCAATGCTGTTACTGCAATAGCAAGCAGGTATTTCTTGCGCAGAAAATTCAAGTGAATCATGGTTGTCTCCGAGTAATTTATATTTTTTATTGTGCTACTAGACTACTTAATTACGACTGTTCTATTTCTTATTTGAGCCTGCCTTACGTACCTCAATTTCTTTATTAATTGCAGTGATGGTTTTTGCATCTGGCGACTTCCAATTACCACCAGAGTTATTCACCATATACACCAAGGCATCCGCAAATCCTTCAATGCTGAGATTCGGGTTTCCGCCTTTGGGCGGCATGCCACGTACCCCAAAATAGGCATGTGCAGTCAGAGTTACTTGGCCTTCAGCAATGAGGGGGGCCCACTTTGCTTTGTCACCAAATTTAGGCGCATTCAGAACGCCAGCTGCATGGCAGCTTACACATATCTGTTTATAGGTATTTTCTCCGGACTCTGCTTTTGCTATCCCAAGAAAGGTGAGACCCGAAAAGGCAGCTAGTAAAACATCTCTTTTTAAATTCATCCTCATATTTCCCTGCATATTAATTTCCGTGTATCTATTACTGCGCTTTCCTTACGCGCTCACTCCAAAGCTGCCATGGTCGTCCGATAGTTTTTTCAATTGTCTCTTTAGAATTAGCAGCTTCACCCGGGGTAAGGTATTGAACCTGACCCATCTTCATTGCTTCCGATTGTATGCTCGCATTTTGAATTGCGTACACCGTCCTAAATACTGCTTTTTTGATTGAATCTGCTCCAGCTGCATAGCCATGACCACGCATCAAAACAAAATACTGCAAACCCATCGTTTGAGATAAGGCATCTCCAAGGTCTGAGCTACTCACAAACATATCCGTATCAGGGTTAGGTTTGGCAAAATTACGAATCTCAAAAATGGGGGCTCCCTCCCCTAAGAAGGCGCTCATGTGATAAACCGGCTTAAGCGTAGTACCCGTCAAACCGTAAGGCAGGATTGGGGACGCATGACCATGAATCACAGAATTAATATCTGGGCGATTGCGCAAAATACCACTATGAATAAAGCGTTCGCCATAGGCGGTACGGGTGTCGCCATTAAGCGCTTTACCATTCATATCAAATTCTATGATGTCATCGACCTTCACTACCGATGGGGCTACACTGCGAGCTAAAAAGAAGGTATTGGTATTGGCTGGATTGCGTACACTAATATGACCATAGCCATCTACTGCATTTTGATCATACAAAATATGATTGGCCAGAACCAATTCCTCCACTGCTGCCTTAACAGCGGCATTCTGCTCCATCTGCTCTTGAACGCTAGCTGCACCAGCTTGAGTGGCAATCATGAAGCTTAAGAAAATCATTGCGCGTTTCATTACTCAACCTTTCCGATCTTCTTGACTACTTCCCCCATTTGTGCAGATTCTTTATCCCAATATACTTTAAATTCAGGTGCATCCATATACTGAATGGGGCTACCAGCGCCATTGATTACCGCACGTACTCGTTCATCATTGGCCGCCTGCTTAGCTGCCTCACGCAACTTGTTGGTGATGTAATCCGGAGTGGCGCTGGGCACGAACAGACCAGCCCATTGAGAAAACTCAATCTTCACACCCATCTCTTTAAAGCTTGGAACTTCAGGCATGCTTGCAAGCCTTCCATCCCCCCAATGCGCTAGAGCGCGTACTTTGCCCGCCTTAATTTGTTGAACAATGGATGACGGTCCGGTTGCGATCGCATCGACTTGACCTCCCAACAATCCCACAATCGCTGGGCCAGCCCCGGTATAGGGAATATGCACCATATAAAACTTTTCTGAAGACTTCAGCATTTCCATTGGAACGTGCATGGTGCCGTAGTTTCCTGAAGAACCAAAGTTGTACTTGCCTGGATTTGCACGCATATCCGCTACAAACGATTTGTAATCTTTCCAAGGGCTATCGGCGCGCACTACTAAGACTGTAGGATCGGCCGTAAATCGTGCAATAGGTTTTAATTGATTAAGCTGAAAAGTTTGTTCACGCCCCACTATCTTGTCAGCTTCAGGAATGATGGAGATGGAAGAGAGAGCCATCAGGATGGTATAGCCGTCAGGTTTAGATTTGGCCACTGCTGCCATACCAATACCTCCTCCAGCCCCGGCTTTATTCTCAACAATGACAGGTTGACCCAAGCTTCTTGATAAAGCTTCTGCTACAGGTCTTCCTACAGTGTCAGCTACCCCACCAGGTGGAAATGGCACAACCATCGTAATTGGCCTAGTAGGCCAAGCCTCCTGACTCTGAGCAAACACGGAAGCGGCAAAAAAACAGGCTCCCAAAAAGGCTAGCGCACGCAAAAGTTCAATTTTTTGTCTCATATTTGTTATTTGGTTATTATTTATGCTCTTAATCCTACTACAAGATTTATCACAATAAACAAGGGTTTGCTTAGACATAACCCCCACTGGAGATACCAAACAT
>Ga0208496_1000464_pt1 | contig 14721 bp, 18 predicted proteins | sample CryBogmetaGMA2M_FD_184552 | JGI IMG/M metagenome (GOLD analysis project Ga0208496, IMG submission 184552) | Freshwater microbial communities from Crystal Bog, Wisconsin, USA - MA2M (SPAdes) | ecosystem: Environmental > Aquatic > Freshwater > Lake | place: Crystal Bog, Wisconsin, USA | collected... | reverse complement strand
GGCGAGGGGGCTGTGGGGAAGCGCATAGATTCAGTCAATTGGTTTACGCTGGTTCCCAAGTTCCCGCTCTCATCGTCATACACAAGAGTTGGAGACCCGTCATTTCGGCAGGGATGCCGAAATCCAGCGTCCAGGGATGGCAACACAGGGCAACGACAAGTGTTTGTATATCCAAGGACGTGAAACCGCGGGCTGGCAAGCCATCTAAATCAGACACTTGTACAATCGGCACATTACCGTCCATGGCCTGGATTTCGGCATCCCTGCCGAAATGACGGGTTTTTTTGGCTTGGCCGGACTTGTTTATAACGATGAGAACTCCCGCTTGGGAACGAGAAAATTCTAATTTTGCACCGGCCCTGGCTTGATTGCGTCAATGCGTAGTATAAATTCTTCTACTGAAAACCACCAGTTCTCGTGTGTAGCACCCTCTGGCTTATTCGAGTTTGTTTCATAGTCGACTGTTCTCCATTTCCCGCTGCTCATATCATTTTTAGAATACTTTCCCTGCGGTTTAACGGCAGTCCGTCCCTTAACATTTCTTCTAGTGACATCATGGTTATCTACCTAATTCTTGTGTTGTGTTGTTAAGGATTGGCTTACCCAGCAACTCTTTCTTCCTTTTTGCACTCTCAGCCTTTTCCAATTGCTCCCGTTGCTTGCGCTCTTGCCTGGCTTCATAACGTAACCGGGCATGATCGGCCTTCAACCGTTCTTGTTCTTTTGCGGCGACTTTGCTTTTGGCTGACCGGAAATGCTGCACCAAAGGGATGTGGCTGGGGCAGACCACATCGCAACATCCACACTCGATGCAATCAGGCAAATGGTAAGCCATTGCCCTATCCAGGCTATCGGCGCGTGAGTGCCAGTATAATTGTTGCGGCAGTAGGTTGACCGGGCATGCCGTCGCGCAAGCACCGCAACGGATGCAAGGCATGGAATGCTTTTCGCCGACAACCTCGTCCCGTCCTGCCACGAGTATGCAATTGGCGGCTTTAGTAATGGGTATATCGTCCGTAGGCAACGCAATGCCCATCATTGGACCACCCAGAATCAAGCGCTCTGCGGAATCTGTGTACCCGCCACAGTGTTCCACCAACTCTGCAATCGGGGTGCCTATTCGCACTAGCAGATTTTGGGGTCTGCGAACTCCTTGACCCGTAACAGTGACAATACGCGAAATCAATGGCTCGCCCGTGGTGATGGCTTGGTAGACCGCCGCCGCTGTCGCAACATTCTGGCAAACCACTCCGACCTCGGCAGGAATTCCATTGGCAGGCACTTCCTTTCCTGTCAGGACTTGGATCAATTGCCGCTCCCCACCCATAGGGTAAATTACCGGCACGGGCACGATTTCAATTTGCCTATAATCGCCTTCCGATTTGGCCTTTTCCAACGCGGCTATGGCCTGCGGCATATCTTCCTCTATAGCCAACAAACAGCAGGCAACCCCGAGTATGTGCGCCAGTATCTTGGCACCCCCCAACACGGCATGCGGGTAGTGACGTGACAGGCTGTCATCACAGGTGATGTACGGCTCGCATTCCGCGCCATTTAACACCAAAGTTTCAATTTTAAGTTGCTTGGGAGGTTTCAACTTGACCATGGTAGGAAAAGCCGCACCGCCTAATCCGACGATGCCGGCCGCGTGAATCCTAGCACATAAGTCAGCCGGTTCCATCTCGGCATAATTGGGAAAACCCTGAAATTCGACGGATTCCTCCAATCCGTCCACATCAATGACGGCACAATCACCCGTCAAGCCGGAAGGATGCGGCAATGGCCGTTGTTCGATGCACCTCACCCAGCCAGAACTCGCAGCATGGACTGGAGGAAGCATAGGGTTATCAGAGACAACAATGGCTTGACCCTTTAACACCCGATTACCCGACGCAACCAGAATTTTACCGTTTCCACTTTTAAGTTGTGGCAACGGATAAATCAACGTCTTGGGCAAGGGAGGAATTATTAAAGGTGCAAAATTAGATTCCTGCTTATGGCCTTCTAGTTGAACCCCGCCGAAAAACGGCCGGGGCCTTAACATGAGGTTATTCCTGAGAAAGAAAGCCCCATCATATAGGTTCCATAACGATGCAATCCACGGGGCAGGGCGGCAAGCACAAATCGCAACCGGTGCATTCCGATTGTATGACAGTATGCATGAATTTAGGCGCTCCGAGTATGGCATCAACTGGACATGCTTGAATACATAGCGTACACCCGATGCATTTTTCTTCATCAATGACGGCTATGCGCTTGGATTTCGCTATCCCTAGTTCCGGGTTTAAGGGTTTTGCTTGAAGCCCTAATAAATCGGCGAGCAACTTCACCCCTTCCTCGCCACCCGGTGGGCACTGGTTAATATCGGCTTCTCCTTTCGCAATCGCTGCGGCATAAGGTCGGCATCCAGGATAATTACACTGCCCACACTGGCTTTGCGGCAGAAGCGCGTCAATTTTATCAACTAAAGGATCATCTACCACTCTTAAACGAATGGAGGAATAGCCAAGAATCAAGCCAAAAAAAGCGAATATTGCACATAATACAAAAAATGCTAACATCAGAAATCACATCATCCCTAGCCTAGACCCGAGAAACCCATAAATGCCAGGGAAATCAAACCGGCGGTAATCAAAGCGATAGAACTGCCTTTAAATGGTTTGGGCACATCCGCTAGGTCCACCCTTTCGCGGACGGCTGCAAAACACACCAATACCAGCGTAAAGCCTACAGCCGCACCGAATCCGTATAAAAATGATTCAATTAACCCGTGACGGGCTTGAACATTTAACAGTGCCACTCCCAACACGGCGCAATTGGTGGTGATCAGGGGAAGATAAATGCCTAATACTTGGTGGAGTAAAGGACTGGTTTTATGCACTACCAATTCGGTGAACTGCACAACCACTGCAATGACAACGATGAAGGTAATGACGCGCAGATATTCCAGTCCCAGCGGGACCAATAGGTAGGTTTCAACTAGATAACTCGACACTGCGGACAAGGTCAGCACAAAAGTTGTTGCCAAACCCATGCCCATCGCAGTTTCAAGCTTCCTCGACACACCCATGAAAGGGCATAGTCCTAAAAACTTGACCAGCACGAAATTATTGACCAGTATTGTACTGACCAATATTAGCAAGTAGTCTTTCATCAGCTACAGCGTTTTCTATATCCATAAGTTACTTACTTAATGTATATCCATGTCGGCAAAGGGTTGCCGACCTACTGCATTTAAGGGATCGTAGGGCGGCAACCCTTTGCCGCTAACTATTTCAAAACTTAAACAATGTAATTAGTGACATCAAAAACTACTTACTATAATACATTCATGGGCTTCCTTCAATGGCACGTTACAGCTTTTCCACAATTGCAAACGCGAAACGGTAGGGCTGCGCGGAGTTCGATTTTGTCGGTAGTGTTGTTAATCACTTACATGGAAAACTGAATTCCCGCCCGAATGCACCCAATTGACCGTATAATTTCAACATTCGTCGCAATATGGCCTCTTAATTGTCGGAATTTACGTCATGAACTACCCCACTATAGAATCCTTCGTCGGCAACACGCCTCTAGTCCGTTTGCAACGCTTGCCGGGCGACACCTCCAACATCATTCTCGCCAAGCTGGAAGGCAACAACCCAGCGGGTTCGGTGAAAGACCGTCCTGCATTGAGTATGATCCAACAGGCCGAGGCACGGGGCGATATCAGCCCTGGCGACTGTCTGATCGAGGCCACTAGCGGCAACACCGGCATTGCCTTGGCGATGGCTGCGGCAATCAAGGGTTATCGCATGACCCTCATCATGCCAGACAATATGAGCGAGGAGCGTCGGGCGACGATGAAGGCTTTCGGCGCAGAAATCATCCTCACTCCCGCCAAAGGCAGCATGGAATCCGCCATAGACTTGTCCCGCGAAATGGAGGCCAAAGGAGAAGGCAAGGTGCTGGACCAGTTCGCCAATCTGGACAACCCCCTCTCCCACTACCTCGGCACCGGCCCAGAAATTTGGCGCGACACACAGGGCAACGTGACCCATTTCGTCAGTTCCATGGGTACTACGGGCACTATCATGGGCGTGTCGCGCTTTTTGAAAGAGAAAAACCCCGCCGTGCAAATCGTTGGCGTACAACCCGAAGGCGAATCGAAAATCCCCGGCATTCGCCGCTGGCCGGAAGAATATCTGCCGAAAATTTACGAAGCCAGCCGAGTGGACCGCATCATGGATGTGGACCAGCAGTTGGCGGAAGAAACCACTCGCTTGTTATCGGCCAGGGAAGGTATTTTTGCCGGTGTGTCCTCCGGCGGGGCGGTCGCGGCAGCATTAAAATTGTCAAAGGAAGTTGAGAATGCGACGATTGTGGTGATTATCTGCGACCGTGGGGACCGGTATCTTTCGACGGGTGTTTTTCCGGCATAATGTGATTTACAGCGTTTTCAACATCGGATAGTTACTTGATAGGTCGTATGGTTGTGCTAGATATTTTTTTCAATCAGAGATTGTTTGAATATTTATTTTTAGGTAATTTTTAAAGATGAAAACGCTGTAACACCTCAAACTAAATACACAAATAAAGATTTAGCACCTTTAGTGTAATATCAATAAAAATGCCTATTTTGATGCAATTACACTAGACACTAATTTCCCTCCATTGCCCCGGCTCCAATCCCTCACAAGTCCATTTTCCAATGGCATGTCTAATCAAGCGCAGGGTGGGGAAGCCCACGGCGGCGGTCATGCGGCGGACTTGGCGATTACGCCCTTCGCGCAATGCCAGTTCGACCCAACTCGTCGGAATTGCGGCCCGGTAGCGAATGGGCGGGTTGCGTGGCCATAAGTCATCCGGTTCTTCAATTAGTTGCGCCTGCACAGGACGTGTGGGCCCATCGTTTAGCATCACGCCTTCGCGCAGGGTTTTCAAGGCGGCTTTGTCTGGAATGCCTTCAACCTGCGCCCAATAGACTTTTGGGGTTTTATGCCTTGGGTCGGCGATGTGGGCCTGTAGTTTTCCGTCGTCGGTGAGTAGTAATAGCCCTTCGCTGTCAAAGTCGAGTCGTCCCGCGACATAAATCCCCGGCAGTTTAATATAATCAGCCAGGGTAGGTCGGTCTTGCCCATGGTCGGTAAACTGGCTTAGCACGCCGTAAGGCTTGTTGAATAATATGAGTCGGCTCATGAATTTATCGTTTCTGACCCAAACTGAGAATACTGGTGGTTCCCGCAATAAAATTGACAATCCAACCGGTCAGGACTACTCTTACAAGTTAATCTTTTCACTCTTAGACAGGAAATCCACTGGCTCTATTCAATCCGCAAGGTAGATGATATACCAATGGATTGAATTCGGAAGCAAACACAGGCACCCCATGACCACACCCGACAAAACGAAAGCGCCTTCGCGCAAAACCTATGGCAACCCTCATCGTGACGATATCGAAGTTGCCCGGCCTTTCGAAGAACAAAACAAAACCCCGTCTGAAAATGCCGATTTTCATGAAAAATTGGCCAAGATTGCCGGTTATCAAGCGGTTTCAGCGGTGTTTCACCGCGATCCTCATCGGGTGATCCGGCTGTATTTCGATGAGAAAATGAAAAAGTCGGTGGGCAATTTTTGCACTCAAATGGCAAGGATGCAACGGCCCTACCGCCTAGTGAATGAAAGTGAGTTGCAAAAAATCTCCGGCACCGTGTTGCATGGTGGCGTGGTTGCGGCGGTAGTGCCCCGCACCGTGCCGGATTTTGACATTGAAGAGGCCAAAGACTGGGCGCAAACAGGTCAACCCTTGGTTATTTTGGACGGCATAGGCAACCCGCATAATCTCGGTGCCATCGCCCGTACCATGGCTTATTTCGGGCTGAAATATCTGTTAATTTCAGACCACCCGGCTCAGGCCGGATTGTCAGATGCAGCCCATCGCGTCGCAGAAGGCGGCTTGGAGCACCTTGAAGTTTATCGGGCGGTGGGTTGCGCTAAGGTTTGCAAGCGTCTCCACGACATTTACCGTGTAGTTGGAACGTCGTTGGGTGCAAGGGCAGTGGAGTTGGAAAAACTACCTGTCGATACACGCCCACTGGCTTTGGTGTTGGGCAACGAGGAGTTCGGCCTGCCCTATGAAACGCTTAACGTATGCGAGGCGACCGTGCTAATCCCCGGAGCGGGGCGGATTCAATCGCTTAACGTGTCCGCGACTGCCGCTATCTTGATCCATCAAATCACCGCCAAGCAAACCGCCATCAGCCCGAGGAGCCGTACCCAATCCCCGGATGACGGTGGAAAAGGCCAGCACAGGCGCAACCGCTATCCCGACGTTGGAGCGAAGCCCTAGGGCGATTTCCTTGTCAAATTAAGCTGGCAACTAGGTTTCCTAGGATTAAGGAAACCAGCAGCATCACGGGAATGCCGATTAGCACCATGAAGATTACAGCAACCACCTTGTTGTAAAAATCCAGCGAACTCCACCAGACAGTAAACTTTTCCTGTGCTTTCGCTTTGATGGTTCCATAGCATTCATTCCAGGCACTGGCATAAGTATGGCTGGCTTGTAATTTTTTTGACTGGAAGTTTCTGTATGCCTTCCTGCCCTTGAGCGACAAAAAGTATATGATTGCCAATACCAGCACGAAACCAGTATAAGCGGTGGCCATGGGTGCAAAGGCCGCACTGACCCCGACCAGCAAGAAAAAGCTATCAAGGGTCTGCTCGGTAAATTCAAACAGCGTCCCCAGCCCTGGTATCACCGTGTTGACCAGGCCATTCCAGACAATTTCGTAGTTCATCCCAAGGGCGACCAGTACACCTACTATTAGTGCGAGCCATAAAAAACCCTTTAAAAGTATCAGTGCCGGGTTACCGCGGGTCCAGTCCGACGCTTTGCCGTTGGCGGTTTGGTTGGCAAAGTTGCTGCCTTTTTGTGTGTCAGGTGATGTGCTCATAAATGATTACCTAGGATGCTTAAGTCGTGGACTGTCAACACGGGGATTATATTTGTTAGTATGACTTCGTAAGGGCTTGATAAATTCCGATCTCCCAATAAACAATGTAACACATTAAGCAATCAATTTTGCTGCATTGTGGGCGGCTCCCAGAAGCCCGGAATCTTGATTCAAGGCAATCTTAACCGACAAATTGCCCATCCATTCGGAAAATCGTCCCTTGTCTCGGAAGCTTGCCATGAAATCGCCATTGGTCATGGCTGCTAGGTTTTTCGCGGCTATTCCCCCGCCAATCAGCAAACCGCCATAGGCTAGAGTCTTTAATGCCCAATTGCCCGCCTCCGCACCGTAAACGCTGACAAAAAGACGCAGGGCTTCGTTGCATAGGGGGTCGTTTTCCTTTGCGGCAAATTGGCCAATGAGTTTGCCTGGGTCTTCACCTGATATTAAAGCGTCGCGGAATGCAGCGGATTCCGGTGCTATGCGCTTGTCCGCCAGAAATTGGTAGACGTTGTAAAGCCCGGGGCCGGAGAGGATTCTTTCATAACTCACATGGCCGTCAAATTTGGCCCTCAAAAAACGCAACAGGCCATCTTGCTCCGATGAATTGGGTGCGAAATCGGCGTGACCTCCTTCGGTGGCAATCGCATGATGAGTTTGCCCATCCCAGTAGAGCATTGCTTCCCCACAGCCAGTGCCGGCGGCGATGACGGCAATGTTTCCAATGCTGGCCTGGGCAGCAGGATTCAGTTCCACTAAGTCTTCTTGGGGTAGCCTTGCAAGTCCTAATGCCATGGCTTGCAGATCGTTAAGCAAGCGCACGACGGGTATGCCAGTGTGGATGGAGATCTCGGATTCTTCAACCACCCATGGCAGGTTGGTTGTCCGGCAGCGCCCATCGTTGACTGGCCCGGCAACCCCGAAAGAAGCCGCTGCGGGAAGGGTTTCCGACCCGGCTAGGAAATCCAAGATAATTCCCTCTAGACCATCATGGTTTGTGCTTTTATAAGTGCCATCCCGCAAAGGGATCAAACCGTTTTCACTCGATTGATACAGTGCCAATTTCGTTTTTGTTCCGCCGATATCGCCGGCTAGTAGCAAATTTCCAAGCTCCATTGACGTTACCTTATGTCAGTGATTCGAATATTCGTGAAATGAGTTGACGTTTCCCTGTTTGTCGAAGACCAGTACAGAGAAGTTGGGCTTCTGACCGCCCATCTCCATGCCGGGGGAGTTGGCTGGCATTCCCGGTGCGGTCAATCCTGCCGCTTTGGTTTTTGTGGATAATAATTTTTTTACATCGCCTGCTGGTACGTGGCCTTCCACCACATAGCCATTGACCACTGCCGTATGACAGGATTGCAAAGTTTTGGGTACGCCAAATTTCAATTTGAGCGAGTCCATTTCTTCTGATTGTATTTCATTGACCGTGAAACCATGTTTTTTAATATGCTCTATCCATTTTCCACAGCAGCCGCAGCTTGGGCTTCGATACACGGTCATTTCGACGGGGCTGACCAAGGCAGGTGTGGGTTTATCCCAAATGCTGATTTCGGCGCAGGCTGTTTGGATCAGTGCTAACAACAAAAAAATGAAGGTGGTTGTTTTCAAGTTAGTCGTATGCCTCTTACAATTCTTAAATCTGTTTTTTTAAGTTTCGCCAAAAACGGTGGCGATGACTGAACGCGATCCCCCTCGATCCCTGTGCTCGCCCAAATAAATGCCCTGCCATGTTCCTAACAACAACTTGCCCGCTCCGACGGGAATGAGTAGCCCTGAGCCCATCAGGCATGACTTGATATGGCCGGGCATGTCGTCAGGTCCTTCGTCGCGGTGGATGAAATGTGCCGCGCCGTCGGGAACTAGGCGGCGTAAATGGTTCTCCAAGTCCACACGTACATCGGGGTCGGCGTTTTCATTGATAACCAGCGATGCGGAACTGTGTTGAATGAAAAAATGCGTCAAACCAACCCGTAACTGCGAAAGTTCGGGCAATTGGGGCAGTAATTCACCCGTGACGAGATGAAAACCTCGCGGACGGGGCTTAAGAAGGATTTGATGTTGAACCCACATTTTCTGGTGCAGTTTGGCAGCAATATGTACTTACCCTACCATAAACGACCATGTTTCCCAAAATAGATTTTCATTCGCCGAATTTACCGTATTTTCACAAGAACCGGAAAATTCAGCCCCGTACCGACAAATCGTGTAAAATTTACATCTGTTAAATCATAAAATGCGGAATTTATAAAGTGGAGACTTTTCACGGCACGACGATTGTTTCAGTGCGCCGGGGCGACCAAGTGGTCATCGGCGGCGACGGTCAGGTGACTTTGGGCAATACCGTCATGAAGGGCAACGCGCGCAAGGTGCGTAGGCTTTATCATGGGCGTGTAATCGCCGGATTTGCCGGGGCGACTGCAGATGCTTTCACCCTGTTCGAGCGCTTCGAGGGGCAGTTGGAAAAACAGCGCGGCAACTTAACCAAGGCCGCAGTGGAACTGGTCAAAGACTGGCGCACCGACCGCATGTTGAGGCGGCTAGAAGCCCTTCTGGCGGTGGCTGATTCCAAGGCATCCCTCATCATATCCGGCACGGGTGATGTGATCGAGCCTGAAAATGGACTCATCGCCATCGGTTCCGGTGGCCCTTTCGCCCAGTCGGCGGCCCGCGCACTGTGGGAAAACACTGAATTGTCGGCACACGACATTGTCGAAAAATCCCTGCACATTGCTGCTGACATCTGTATTTACACCAATCACAATCTGACCATTGAAGAATTGGATACGCGAGAAGAACAAGCCCAACCATGACCCAGATGACCCCCAGAGAAATCGTCCACGAGTTGGACAAACACATCGTCGGACAAACCAACGCGAAGAGGGCTGTTGCCATCGCCTTGCGTAACCGTTGGCGGCGTTCGCAAGTGGAAGAATCCTTGCGCGATGAGATTACGCCGAAGAATATCCTGATGATAGGACCCACCGGTGTCGGCAAGACCGAGATCGCCCGCCGCTTGGCACGGCTTGCCCACGCACCGTTTATCAAGGTCGAAGCCACCAAATTCACCGAGGTAGGCTATGTCGGGCGTGATGTGGAATCCATTATTCGTGACTTGGTGGAGGCCGCTGTTAAATTGACGCGGCAGGAGGAAATGGCCAAAGTGCAGTCACGTGCGGAACTGGCTGCGGAGGAATCCGTCCTTGACGTGCTGCTGCCTTCCGCCGACAATTGGTCAAATTCAGAAGGAACAGGCGAATCCGCGACCCGGCAGAAATTTCGCCAAAAATTGCGCAACGGTGATTTGGACGACAAGGAAATCGAGATAGAGCTTGCGGCAAACCCCATCGGTGTCGAAATCATGGCGCCTCCGGGCATGGAAGAAATGAGCAGCCAGCTTCAGGGGCTGTTTCAGAATATTGGTTCAGGACGGAAAAAGACCCGCAAGCTTCGTGTCAAGGATGCCTTGAAAAACCTGCGCGAGGAAGAAGCCTCGAAGATGGTCAACGAAGAAGATGTCAGGCTGCGTGCAGTGGAGTCTGTGGAGCAGAACGGCATCGTCTTCATCGATGAGATTGATAAGATTTGCAAACGTTCCGACTATGGTGGACCGGACGTGTCACGCGAGGGTGTGCAACGCGATCTGCTGCCTTTGGTCGAAGGCTGCACGGTCAGCACCAAATACGGCATGATGAAAACCGATCATATCTTATTCATTGCCTCCGGCGCGTTCCATTTGTCCAAGCCCTCCGACTTGATACCCGAGATGCAAGGCCGCTTCCCCATCCGAGTAGAACTGGAAGCCCTCACAGCCGCCGATTTTGTGCGTATTCTGACCGAGCCCAGCGCATCGCTCACTGAGCAATATGTGGCTTTGCTTGCGACCGAGGGTGTCACGCTCGAATTCCGCGAAGATGGCATCGCCCGCCTCGCCGAGATCAGCTACGATGTCAACGAGAAGACCGAGAATATCGGTGCGCGTCGCTTGCATACGGTCTTGGAACGGCTATTGGAAAACATATCCTTCACCGCCGCCGATTTGGACAGTCAGGCTGTGGTGATTGATGCCGCCTATGTCAACCAACAATTGGGCGAACTGGCCGAGGATGAAGATTTGAGCCGGTATATCCTTTAAAAGTAATAGCTCCTTTCCAACCTTAAGAGGCCGAAGCGGTTTACATGTGCCGAATGCAGCCTAGCAGTCCTACATACCGACTCGTTTTTCAATACCGAATCGGTCTGTGGGGTTTTCGGTGCTGGGTAGCCCTTTAAGTACGGTGTCTAAGTAGGATACGTTGTGCGTACCTTACGCCCTTGATGGTACGCACAGCGTACCCTACTTGGCTTTGCTTTCATCTTCGGGGGTGTCGGCATATTGTCATGACTGTTAGCGGTTCTCAAATTCAGCGCAAAGTGTAAAACTCATGAGTACACCTGTTCCAATCGACATCAAGCTCCACCAAAAATCTGCCATCCTCGAAATCAGTTTCGACGATGGCTCCCATTTTGAGTTGCCCTGTGAATATCTGCGGGTCTACTCGCCTTCCGCCGAAGTCAGGGGCCACGGACATGGCCAGGAAGTGTTGCAACTGGACAAGGAAAACGTCACCATCACTGACATACGACCTGTCGGCAATTACGCCATCTGTCCGACATTTAGCGACGGTCATAATAGCGGAATCTACACTTGGGAGACGTTGCACGATCTAGGCATCCATCAAAAGGAATTGTGGGGGGAGTATTTGAGGCGGTTGAGGGAAGAGGGGATTGATCGGCGGCTGCAATAAAATAAAATTCCAGCAAGCTGGAATTTTAACAAACATAAGCATTAGGTTAGCATCATGGGTTTGACTACTGCGATCATACAGTTAATAAATCCCCGTAATCGCGAGTTAGAACCCGTTGAGGTGGAGGCCTTGGCTGACACGGGTGCAGTCCATTTGTGCATCCCGCAACATATACAAATACAATTGGAACTTGAAGAAATCGACAGAAAGGAAGTTACCCTAGCCGATGGAAGCCGTAGGCTAGTGCCTTATGTGGGGCCAATTGAATTACGGTTCAAAAACCGCACTGGCTTTGCCGGTGCTTTGGTGATGGGCGATCAAGCCCTGTTAGGAGCGATTCCAATTGAAGACATGGATTTAGTGGTAGTCCCCAAAACTCGGGGAGTGATGGTGAATCCGAATAGTCCGAATATTGCATCCTCTATTGCCAAATGAAAAAAACCGCTGCCTACGAAACTGATTTTCACGCTTGGGCCATCGAAAGCGCTTGTTTAGTCCGTCAAGGCCGCTTAGCTGAGTTGGATTTGAACCATATCGCTGAGGAGTTGGAAAGCATGGGGGCCAGTGAACGGCGGGAACTGCTCAACCGCTTGCAAATTCTTCTGATGCATTTATTGAAATACCAGTTCCAGCCGGAAAGGCGCGGTAAAAGCTGGAAATTAACGATCATTCACCAACGCACAGCCATTGAACGCTTATTGAAGCAATCGCCTAGTTTGCGTCGTTTGTTAGAAGACCAGGAAGAACTTTTGGACATTTACCAGAAAGCTGTGCGGGAAGCCGTGTTGGAAACGGATTTGGACAGGTATATTTTTCCGGTAGAGTGTCCCTATAGCGTTATGGATATGTTGGATGATGGGTTTTGGCCGGAGTAAGATTATTAAATGCCAAAGAAAATTAGGGAACTTATCCGTGAACTTGGCAACGCTGGGTTTTATGAAATTTCTGGGGCAGGAAAAGGCTCGCATCGAAAGTTTACCCATTTGAACTATTCCGGTTCGGTGACCGTAAGCGGAAATTCCGGCGACGATGCCAAACCCTACCAAGAAAAGCAAGTTAGAATAGCCATTGAGGTGACAAAGCCATGAAAGAATCCGATCTATATCATAAGTGGATTGAATGGAGCGATGAAGATCAAGTCTATATTGGAAAATGTCCCGATTTGATTACCGGCATCCATGGTGACGATCCAGTCAAGTTGTATGGCGAGTTATGTGAAGTGATTGAAGATGTTGTCGGTCATTTCAACGAACAAGGCAGACAGCTCCCAAGTCCGCGTGTTCGGCCTATGAAGGAAGTTGCATAAACAAATCAAGCATGAAGCTTGTATCATATAAATAAGGCAAAAAATGATCCCGGTAAAACTTGATGATGCTAGGGTTGAACATATTAGCCGGTTGATAGATGCAGGAGCATCAGAGTCGAAAACTCTTGAGTTTAAACGGGATATTCCGGGGAAAGATGGTAGTGCCAAGCACGAGTTTTTGGCGGATGTTTGCGCGTTAGCCAATGCGGCTGGCGGTGACATTATCTTCGGGATTGATGAAAATGATGACGGTGTGGCAACCGGGATTGTAGGGCAAGCGGTCAATCCAGACAATGAGTGTCTACGGCTTCAAGATATTGTTCTTCATGGGCTTGAGCCTAAACTAACTGGCATTCATGCCCATGCCATCATGGTAGAAGAGGGGAAATATGTTTTCATACTCCGGGTTCCTCAGAGTTGGATGCCTCCCCATAGAGTCAAAACTAATCAACACTTCTTTATTCGGGAAGGTCGTCGTAAACGGCAGCTTGACATGCCTGAAGTTCGTAATGCCGTTATACAGAGCGAAAGCTTGCGGGAACGGATTCGTTCCTTCAGAGCGGATAGGATAGGAAGGCTAATTGCTGGGGAAGTGCCTGTTCCTTTGGTTGACGGGGCAATCGAGGTTCTGCATGTGTTGCCTTTGTCTTCTATGTTGTCCAGTAAATCAGTCGATGTGATAGATTATCAGCGTAATCATTTTATTCCAGTTATTTCAGGTGGAATGGGTGGTTTATGGAAGATCAACCTTGATGGCGCGTTGAACTGCCGAAATATTACCACACAAGGATGTGATGCATATACTCAGATTTTTCGGGACGGAATGGTTGAGGGTGTGCGAGTATTCGCTCAAAGGGGGAGTGGGCTTTATCAGATAAACACATGCAAGTTAGAGTATGAACTAATTGATTTCCTTGAAAAGCTTAAGCCAGAGTTGGAAGTTTTAGAGTTGAACGCTCCAATTACGCTGATGTATACCTTACTGAGAGCCAAGAGTGCCGAATTCTATATAAGGGATCGCTTTCATCTTGACGACCATCAGGGTAGGTTTGATCGGGCAATAATCACTTTGCCCGAAGTGGTTATAGAAGACCTTTCATTACCTGCGGAAAACCTGTTAAAACCAGTCTTTGACCTAATTTGGAATGCAGCCGGATTTGCAGGATCACCGAATTTTGATGTGGATGGCGAATGGAAACCGAAATAACTGATTTGACAGATTCCCCTTTTTAAAATTTAGAATAAATATACAGCGTTTTCATATTCTAAAATTAACTAAAAATAGTGGTAGGCAATACAGCAAGGCTATGATTTAATTAAATTCTTCGCAAATATACAAGCTTCATCAAGTAATTATTTGATGTTGAAAACGCTGTAGCTAATTAATCTACATCTATCTTTCCGCTTCGTTTCAGGAGTGGAATATACAACGAGAACTAACCATGACAGACAACACCACACATTTCGGCTTCAAAGATGTACCCATAGGCGAAAAGGCCAAACTGGTCAAGGGGGTATTCGACTCCGTCGCAGGAAAATACGACATCATGAACGATTTGATGTCGATGGGCATACACCGAATCTGGAAGCGCATTGCGATTCAACTCAGCCATGTGCGGGCGGGGGAGCAAGTTCTGGATTTAGCGGGCGGGACCGGTGACATGACTGCGCTGTTCCAAAAAAGGGTGGGTCC
>Ga0208496_1000455_pt1 | contig 14851 bp, 13 predicted proteins | sample CryBogmetaGMA2M_FD_184552 | JGI IMG/M metagenome (GOLD analysis project Ga0208496, IMG submission 184552) | Freshwater microbial communities from Crystal Bog, Wisconsin, USA - MA2M (SPAdes) | ecosystem: Environmental > Aquatic > Freshwater > Lake | place: Crystal Bog, Wisconsin, USA | collected... | reverse complement strand
TGCTGATCCAGCAAAGATCTTAGCGGTGATGCCAGACACAAAAATGAATGGTTTGGTCGGCAATATCGCCTTTGACAATAAAGGTGATATGAAAGAAGGTGTGATCACTTTGTATGACTTCAAAGATAAGAAGAAAACAGTTTTAGACGTCATTAAGATGTAAAGAACGTTAATGAAAGAGTGCCGCTTCTGCGGCGCTCTTTTTTTACGCCTCGCCAATACAGCAACTTAATGGATATCTTCCTTCAGCAAATCATTAATGGTTTAGTGCTCGGCAGTATCTATGCTTTGATTGCGCTAGGCTACACCATGGTTTACGGTGTGCTGGGCATAATTAATTTTGCTCATGGTGAGGTCTTGATGATTGGCGCCATGGTGTCGCTTTCATTACTGCGCCTGATACTGGGTTTAACTAGCGAACTACCGGGTTGGTTAACGCTTTTAATTGTTTTGCCAATTACGATGGCTGTTTGTGCGGGGCTCAGTTATTGGATAGAGCGTATTGCATATCGCCCTTTGCGTAACGCACCGCGCTTAGCCCCTTTAATCTCTGCGATCGGTATGTCTATCTTGCTCCAAACCATTGCGATGATGATTTGGTCACGAAATCCAATGACCTATCCACAGTTATTACCCTCATCTCCGATTGACATATGGGGAAGTGGCGCAACCATTACTGGAAAGGAAATCATCATCATTGGGGTTGCTTTGATAGTGATGTGCGGCTTGTTGTTCTTGGTAGAAAAGACAAAATTAGGCAGAGCAATGCGCGCTACTGCTGAGCAGACTCAAATTGCAGCGCTCATGGGAGTTAACCCCAACCGTGTTATTTCAATTACCTTTATGTTGGGTGGAGCACTGGCTGGCCTGGCTGGAGTCATGATTGCAAGCAACTATGGCAATGTACATTTTTATATGGGGTTCATTCCCGGCCTGAAAGCTTTTACGGCAGCCGTTCTAGGGGGTATTGGAAACTTAAAGGGCGCGATGTTGGGCGGTCTCCTCTTGGGTTTAATTGAATCTTTGGGGGCGGGCTATATCGGTGAATTAACTGGTGGTGTCTTTGGTTCCAACTACCAAGATATTTTTGCATTCTTAGTATTGATATTAGTGCTCGTCTTGCGCCCAACCGGACTCTTAGGTGAAAGGGTCTCGGATCGTGCATAAGGAAGGGCTATTTCATCGACTGCCGCGATCTGCTTATTTATGGATTGGCATCATCGCTTTAATTCTGATGCCTTGGGTAGTTGGTGCTAGCGGCGGTAATTACTGGGTGCGCGTTCTTGATTTTGCTCTGCTCTATATTGTTCTCGCGCTTGGCCTGAATGTAGTCGTGGGCTTTGCTGGTCTGCTGGATTTAGGCTATATCGCGTTCTACGCGCTTGGCGCTTATAGCTATGCATTACTGGCATCTCCACATTTACCGCAGCAGTTTGAAGCCATTGCGACAGCTTTTCCGCAAGGCATGCATTTTTCGCCTTGGATGGTTGCAATGTTCTCAATCATTCTAGCTGCTCTATTTGGGATCGTTTTGGGATTTCCAACTTTACAGTTACGGGGCGATTATTTAGCGATTGTGACTTTGGGTTTTGGAGAAATTATTCGTATCTTTATGAATAATCTGGATCGTCCATTGAATCTGACTAATGGACCAAAGGGCATCAATGCAATTGATCCTATTCATCTATTTGGCATTTCATTTGCAAAGCCCTTGGATTTAGGTTTTATACAAATTCCGGGTCTTTATTTAGTGTTCTATTTGTTTTTACTCTTGGCAGTCTGCGTAGCAATCGTTTGTTTACATCTACAAGACTCACGCATTGGTCGTGCTTGGGTAGCTATTCGTGAAGATGAGATAGCGGCTAAGGCGATGGGTATTAATACTCGCAATATGAAATTATTAGCTTTTGCGATAGGCGCATCTTTTGCTGGTGTTGCTGGAGTTCTATTTTCAGCCTTTCAAGGTTTTGTTTCCCCTGAATCATTCACCCTTTGGGAGTCGATTGTTGTCCTAGCGATGGTGGTTCTGGGTGGTATTGGCCATATTCCTGGAGTCATTCTGGGCGCAGTTTTGCTAGCCATATTTCCAGAAGTATTGCGTGGCATTGCACAGCCTTTGCAACAAGCCTTATTCGGCCATGTGGTTATTGATGTAGAAATTATTCGTCAACTCATTTACGGCTTAGCACTCATTCTGATCATGCTTTATCGCCCTGGTGGTATTTGGCAAAAGAGTGGGGCAAGCTCATGATGGATCAGATGCTTTTAGACGTCACGGATGTTTCTAAACACTTTGGAGGTGTACATGCGCTCGAATCGGTGGGTTTGAGAGTGCCTCATGGCTCGATTGTTGGTTTGATTGGTCCTAACGGCGCAGGCAAAACCACTTTCTTTAATGTGATCACCGGACTATATCCAGCCGATTCGGGGATATTTTTGTTTAATGGAAAGCCTTACTTTCCTCAATCCGTTTCTGAAGTGACTCAGTCTGGCTTGGCGAGGACTTTTCAAAATATCCGCCTTTTTGGTGAAATGACTGTGCTCGAAAATGTGATGGTAGGTTGTCACTGCCGAACTAAAGCTAGTGTGTTGGGCGCCATTTTTCGCTTTCCTTCAACTCAACGTGAAGAACAAGCTATTCGAGCAAAATCAATCGAACTCTTAGCGTATGTTGGACTTAGTGAGTTTGCCAATATTGAAGCGCGCAACCTCTCTTATGGCCATCAACGGCGCCTTGAGATTGCAAGAGCATTAGCTACTGAACCTAAGCTCCTGGCTCTAGATGAGCCTGCTGCGGGTATGAACGCTACTGAGAAGTTGGAATTGCGTGAGCTCTTATTGCGGATCCGTGCCGATGGCAAAACGATTTTGCTCATTGAGCATGATGTGAGTTTGGTAATGGGTATTTGTGATAGCCTTACTGTGCTCGATTACGGCAAAGTCATTGCTTCAGGCAAGCCTTCCGATGTTCGTACTCATCCAGAAGTTATCAAAGCTTACCTTGGGCAAGGAGCGGTGTGATGAGTGCGCTACTTCAGGTAAAGGGTCTCAAAGTTTCTTACGGCGGGATCAATGCTGTCAAAGGAATTGATTTACATGTTGATCAAGGAGAGTTAGTGGCCTTGATTGGCGCTAATGGCGCTGGTAAGAGCTCAAGCTTGAAAGCGATTGCGGGGGTATTGACTCCGTCAGCGGGGGGGATTCATTTTGCAACTCACAGTGCTGACACACTTCCAGCCTATGAGTTGGTCCGCCTCGGATTAGGTATGGTCCCTGAGGGGCGAGGCGTCTTTAAGCGCATGACTATTTTGGAGAATTTGCAAATGGGAGCTTACTTAAAGTCAGATGCTAAAGCAATCGAGCACAAGTTAGATGAGGTCTACTCTTACTTTCCCAGGCTGAAAGAGCGTCTTTCGCAGTTAGCTGGGACGCTCTCTGGCGGCGAGCAGCAAATGGTTGCCATGGGGAGGGCGATGATGGCCGAACCTAAACTTTTGTTACTCGATGAACCGTCTATGGGTCTTTCTCCCATCATGGTAGAAACGATTTTTGACGTTATCCGCAATCTTTCAGCTAAGGGTATGACAATTCTATTGGTCGAGCAGAATGCACGCTTAGCGCTGCAGATGGCTAATCGCGCTTATGTCATGGAGAGTGGATTAATTACCTTGAGCGGCTCAGGCAGAGAATTGCTGGAGGACTCTAGGGTGCGAACCGCCTATTTAGGCGAATGAGTACGCGTGTGAAAACAACCTTAAGCAGTTTGTTTTAGAAGCTCCCGCAACATATTACACATCTGACGAATCTCATCATCACTCACATTGAGAGCGGGCATAAAACGTAATAAGTTTGGCCTTGGTGAATTAATCAATAAACCCTCTGGACTGCGTTCACGAGCCAGTGCAACTAGTTTCCCGCCAATATCTTTACCAAGCATTAGTGCGCGCAATAAGCCTTCACCACGCTCGCCCTCAAGATTAAATTCAGCGGAGAGTTTGAGTAATTCTGAACTGAGCAACTCACCTTTAGCTTTCACACTATTGAGGAAGCCTGGAGCGAGTAGTTGTTCAATCACGCTAATACCAACTGCAGTCATCAATGGGTTGCCGTTATAGGTACCGCCTTGATCACCCATGACAAAGCAAGCCACCTCATTAGTTGCCATCAGGGCAGCCAAGGGAACGCCACCACCAATGCCTTTACCTAAGGTCATAATGTCCGGCTCAATTCCGTATTGCTGGTAAGCAAAGAGGGTGCCAGTACGGCCACAACCAGCCTGCACTTCATCGGCGATGAGAAGAATATTATTTTCTTTAGTGAACTTGCGCAATTCGTGCATAAATTCTTTGGTGCTTGGTATAACGCCACCTTCGCCCTGAACAGGTTCGATCATTACTGCAACTGTTTTATCTGTCACGAGTTTTTTGACAGACTCTAAGTCGTTTAAATCTGCTTTAGGAAAGCCACCCACTTGTGGGGCAAACATCGTATCCCAGCCGGGTTTTCCAGAAGCGCTCATGGTTGCCAACGTGCGTCCATGAAAGCTGTGATCAAAAGTAATAATTTCAAAAGCCCCATTTTTGTGAAGCTGACCCCACTTACGAGCTAGTTTGATGGCGCCTTCATTTGCCTCAGCACCGCTGTTAGCAAAAAAGACTTTATCAAAGCAACTATTTTCCGTGAGCAGATTGGATAAGCCAATCATGGGTTCGTTATAAAACGCAGGACTTGGATTAATGAGTTTCTTAGCTTGAAAATTGAGAGCCTCAATCATTCCAGGATTGCTGTGACCTAAACAATTGACTGCCCAGCCTTGTAAAAAGTCTAAATAGCGTTTGCCGTTGTTATCGGTTAGCCATGAGCCTTTACCCTCAACCATGATCACCTCAGGGCGTTGAGTAATAAACATTACTGAATGAGTATCAATGGCTTGGGCTGGCTTATTCATGCTGGTCTTGGTTATTAAAGGCTAATCAGGTATCTATTATCTAACTAATCAGGTGTATTTTGCGTGTTCTAGTTTGTGACCATATCAGCGGCACTGGTAAAGGAGTCTGCAAAGAATTCTTCCTCAGGCAAATGACATTTAGATGAAAAGTCATCGCGGGCTGCATTGACCATGACCGGGGCTCCACAAGCGTAGACCTGAAGATCTTTCATATTGGGATGATCTGCCATGACTGCTTGGTGTACAAAGCCAATGCGTCCTTGCCAAGCATCTTCAGCCAAGGCATCTGAAATGACGGGAATATATTGAAAGTCAGCCATTTCTTTTTCCCATGTCTTACAAAGATCATCAAGATAGAGATCGCTAGGGCGCCTTCCACCCCAGTAAAGATGAATCGGTCTGTGAATCTTTTTGGCCTGCATTTGCTCGATGATCGATTTAATGGGGGCAAAGCCAGTACCGGCAGCAACAAAAATGATGGGCTTTTTGGAGTCTTCCCTTAAAAAGAAGCTACCCAGGGGTCCTTCAAAGCGCAGAATGTCTTTTTCTTTTAGGGCAGTGGCGCTTACACCAAATACAAAATCTGTGAAGAGACCACCAGGTAAATGGCGAATATGTAATTCAAGTGGCCCCTCTTGATCGGGTGCATTAGCAATGGAATAAGCGCGGCGCTGACCGTCCTTGAGGAGGAATTCTAAGTATTGCCCAGCTAGGAACTGAAAGCGTTCAGCGGCAGGAAGTTGTAGTTTAAGGATGGCAACATCGCCGCTTGGCCGGTCAATCGTATTTACACGACAAGGAACTTTACGAATGGCAATATCGCCAGCACCCTGGACCTCACGGGCCTCAATCAGAAGATCAGACTGTGGGTGGGCGCAGCAAAATAAAGTACCGCCAGTAGTTTCATCAGCCTTACTTAGGGCGCTCTCGCTATGTTGCCCATGTGTGACTAGGCCTTCTACTACTCTCCCCTTACAAGAGCCACAAGCACCATTTTTGCAGCCGTATGGCAGATTAATGCCTTGGCGTAAGGCGGCTTCCAAGACGGTCTCATCTTGGTTAACATTAAATTGTTTGCCGCTCGCTTTGAGCGTGACCTGATAAGACACTCTCATTCCTTTCAATAAATCGTTACGATGTTACCTATGCAATCTTTTGGCAAACCTTCAATCCTGATTATTGGCTGCGGAGACATCGGTCTTCGGGTGGCCAAACAGCTGTCACGGAGTTATCGTGTTTTTGCACTCACATCACAAAAAAGTCGCTTTCAGGAGTTGAGGGAGGTTGGCGCGACTCCCATATTGGGTGATCTGGATAAACCAGAAACACTTTGGCGCCTGTCCGGTTTAGCTCAAACCGTCATTCATTTAGCGCCACCCCAAAATCATGGAAATCGTGATTGCCGAACCCGCAACCTACTTCGAATTTTAGCCCAAGGCTCTCATGTCGTCAGGCGCCTGATCTATATCAGCACCACAGGCGTTTATGGTGATCATCAAGGGGAGAGGGTGACTGAGGCTACCCCAGTGAGTCCTCAAAGTGAGCGGGCCCAAAGAAGGGTAGATGCAGAGCGGGTTTTACGTTTATGGGGGCCTGCAAATGGAGTCTCTGTAAGCATTTTGCGCGTACCTGGAATCTATGCGCTTGATCGTTTGCCAATTGAGCGTTTGCAGTCTCAGACACCAGCTTTAAGACCTGAGGAAGATGCGTACTCGAATCACATTCATAGCGAGGATTTAGCAAGATTGGTTTGCGCAGCGGTGTATCACGGCAAACCCCAGCGAATCATCAATACCTGTGATGGTGGAGAAACAAAGATGGGAGATTACTTTGATGAGGTAGCAGATGCTTTTGGTCTAGATCGGCCGCCTAGAATGTCTGCAGAGCAATTGCAAAAAATCGTCAGCCCAATGCTTTGGTCTTTTATGCGCGAGTCTAGAAGGGTAAGCAATACTCGTCTTCATGAATTAAAAACGACACTACGCTATCCGAGCGTAGGCGATTTTCTAAAAACTATTTCCAAGAATCCTTAAGGCCAACCGTACGATTAAATACGGGTTTGCCAGGTTTGGAATCATGCTTATCAGCAATAAAGTATCCGTGACGTTCAAATTGAAAACAATCTTCTGCCTTAGTGTCTTTCATGCAAGGTTCTAGATAGGCGTTAATCGTTTGCTTCGAGTTTGGATTAATCGCATCCAAAAAGTTTTTATCACCGCTATCAGGATGTGGATCAGTAAATAGGTGGTCGTACAAACGAACCTCAGTTGGAAGAGCCTCTGCAGCGCTAATCCAATGAATATTGCCCTTGACCTTATAGTTATTTGAGCCTGGGGTGCCGCTCTTGCTATCAGGGAAGTAATTGGCGTTTATCTGAGTAACATTACCATTGGCGTCGGTCTCAAACCCAGTGCACTCAATCACAAAGCCGTGACGTAAACGCACCCGGCTACCAGGCTGATCACCAATCGGCGGAAACAATCTAAAGAAGCCTTTAATTGGCTCTTTCATAAAGTCATCTTCTTCAATCCATAGCTCGCGGGTGAAGTTAAATTCGCGATTACCCCATTCCGGATGTTGTGGATGACGTGGTGCTGAGCAGGGCTCCTTCATTGCAGCATCAAAGTTCTGAATGACCAGCTTGAGCGGCTTTAGAACTGCAGTGGCACGAGGTGCTCTTGCCTCAAGATCATCGCGCAGCGCTTGATCAAGAGTGCTCATGTCAATCCAGCTATCTGCTTTAGATACGCCAATACGCTCGCAGAACAAGCGAATACTTTCTGGAGTGTAGCCACGGCGACGGATACCTACAATGGTTGGCATTCTTGGATCATCCCAACCATCTACATAGTTTTCTTCAACGAGTTGTAATAATTTACGCTTGCTAGTGATGGTGTAAGTCAAATTCAGGCGGGCAAACTCATACTGATGTGGAACAGGATCCTTAAAGACTCCCAAGTCTTTAAGAGAATTCACAATCCAGTCATACAGTGGGCGATTATTTTCAAACTCGAGAGTACAGATGGAATGAGAGACGTTCTCTAGCGCATCAGAGATGCAGTGGGTAAAGTCATATAGCGGATAGATGCACCATTTGCTGCCAGTACGATGGTGATCAGTATGGCGAATACGGTAAACCACTGGGTCGCGCATCACAATATTAGGGTGCGCCATATCGATCTTGAGGCGCAGTACGTGTTCACCATCCTTGAATTTGCCAGCACGCATCTCGCGAAAGAGGGATAGATTTTCTTCTGGACTACGTTCACGGTAGGGGCTGTTTTTTCCGGCTTGCCCAAAGTTGCCGCGATTCGTATGAATATCATCAGCACTCTGGCTGTCGACATAAGCCTTGCCGTTCTGAATCAGTACTTCGGCAAACTCATAGAGACGATCAAAGTAATCGCTGGCGTGATAAAGGTGTTCTCCCCAATCAAAGCCAAGCCATTTGACAGCATCCAAAATACTGTCTGCGTATTCAATATCTTCTTTGACTGGATTGGTGTCATCAAGACGCATATTGCAGCGCGCACCCCCAGCTTGACTGTTGTAGTCAGCGGCAAGGCCAAAGTTTAGGCAAATACTTTTGGCATGGCCAATATGTAGATAACCATTTGGTTCTGGTGGAAAGCGGGTAATGATCGACGGAATGGGCTGGCCCGCCAAATCAATTCTCTTGGCAAAAGCGCCACTTGCTAAGTCATGATCAATGATCTGACGTAAAAAGTTAGAGGGCTCAGCTATGGCGCCAGTATTTGCTTTGGAGGGTTTGCTATCTTGGGACATAGCCACATTGTAGAGAAAATGCCTGACTCATAAAGAAAAAGCCCGCAAACTGCTGCGGGCTCATTTCTGCAGAGGCTTTGAGAATTACTCCTCTACGAAGGCCTCTTCGCGAGTCTTCTTCACAGCGGGTAATGCCACGATCACTACTAACAAGGCGGCAGCGATCAATAGCCCAAGAGAAAGGGGACGTGTGAGGAAGGTTGTGAAATCGCCGCGGGATAGTAATAGGGCACGACGGAAGTTCTCTTCCATCATTGGTCCAAGCACGAATCCAAGAAGTAATGGAGGAGGTTCGCAACCCAGTTTGAAGAAGAGGTAGCCGATCAAGCCAAAGCCTGCGGTGACATAGACGTCAAACACAGTGTTGTTCACGGTGTACACACCGATACAACAGAAAACCAAAATCGCAGGGTAGAGGAAGCGGTATGGAATCTTTAAGAGCTTGACCCAAATACCAATCAGCGGCAAGTTCAAAAGAATCAACATCACGTTACCAATCCACATTGAAGCGATCAGACCCCAGAACAATGCTGGGTTGCTGGTCATCACTTGTGGACCTGGTTGAATGTTATGAATCGTCATCGCACCAACCATCAAGGCCATCACAGCGTTTGGTGGGATGCCCAATGTCAGCAATGGAATAAATGAGGTTTGAGCCGCAGCATTGTTTGCAGCCTCAGGGCCTGCTACACCTTCAATGGCACCCTTACCAAACTCATGGCTGTACTTGGAAGACTTTTTCTCAACAGAGTAAGCGCCAAATGCAGCTAATGCAGCACCACCACCGGGCAGAATCCCCAAAATTGAACCAATAGTGGTACCACGCAAAATTGAAGGAATCATGCGCTTAATATCAGTTTTAGTTGGGATCATGGTCGTGAGCTTATTGAGGAAGCCCTCATCATCACCAGTTTTCTCGAGGTTGCCCATAATTTCTGCGAAACCAAATACACCCATCGCAACGGCAACAAAGCCGATACCGTCACTCAGTTCTGGAATATCAAACGCGTAGCGAGATACACCAGAGTTCACGTCAGTACCAATGATGCCCATTAAGAGGCCTAAGATAATCATGCCAATTGCTTTGATCAAAGAGCCTGATGCCAATACCACCGCACCAATTAATCCTAAGACCATCAGCGAGAAGTACTCGGCTGGACCAAACTTAAATGCGAGCTGTGAAAGTGGGGCAGCAAAAGCAGCCAAGACTAAAGTGGCTACGCAACCTGCAAAGAATGAGCCCATACCAGCAGTAAATAAGGCAACCCCAGCTCGACCATTGCGGGCCATTTGATAGCCATCGATTGCGGTCACCACCGACGACGTCTCCCCTGGAATGTTCAGTAAAATTGCAGTTGTGGATCCTCCGTACTGTGATCCGTAGTAAATACCAGCCAACATGATTAAGGCTGCAATAGGAGGCAGGGCGTAAGTTGCTGGCAAGAGCATCGCGATGGTAGCGATTGGTCCCAGACCAGGCAATACTCCGATAAGGGTTCCCAGCACGCAACCAATGAGGCAGTACAAGAGATTCTGCAGCGTAAACGCTGTATCGAAACCAAGAGCTAGATTACTAAATAATTCCATTTTGTAGTGTCCCGGTTCTTTATTGTTGTAGGAATACTGGCAGGAGTGGGAACTGAAGTTTCAGACCCAATACAAATACCGAATAAGTAAAGGCCACTAAGAAGCCGGCATTAATCAATGAACCCTTCCAGGTAAATTCTTTACTTGCGCTTGCTGATACCAATACCAAGGTAACAACAGCAACTAAAAAACCTAAGCGTGGCAATAACAAGCCGTAAAGCACTACAGAGCCAGTAATCTGCGCAATGATCCGCCAATTAAATTTTGGAATCTTTTCAATCGCGGCTGTTGCACTAAAAGACTTCACGAGAACCAGGAGACCTAATAGGGTCATCAGGATACCCAAATAGAATGGGAAATAGCCTGGACCCATTTTGGCGGCAGTACCCATCTGGTATTGAGTTGCGATGATGGCGAAGAAGAGACCAATGACCATATACATGATCCCAGCCCCAAAATCCCGTTGATTGCGAATTTTCAAGTTGCACTCCTTATGTATCGACTTAGTTGCCGATCTATTTATTGATGTTGAGCGATTGTAAGGCACTAGGGGGGTCTATTGTCTAGGGTTTGCCCTAGAGGGGTGCCAATGCGATAATTATTGGCATGAAAGTCTCTCAAATTCGCCAAGCCTACCTGGATTTCTTTGCCCAAAAGGGGCATCAAATCGTTCCGTCCAGCCCGGTGGTTCCCGGGGATGATCCAACCCTGTTATTCACTAATGCGGGGATGAATCAGTTTAAGGATGTTTTTCTAGGGTTTGATAAGCGCCCCTATAACCGAGCTACCACTGCACAAAAGTGTATTCGAGCCGGGGGAAAGCACAATGACTTGGATAACGTTGGCTATACCGCGCGCCACCACACCTTTTTTGAGATGTTGGGTAATTTCTCATTTGGAGATTATTTCAAGAAAGAGGCAATTCAATTTGCTTGGGATTTATTAACCCAAGTATTTAAGTTGCCTAAGGAAAAACTGTTGGTCACCGTGTACGCTGAAGATGATGAGGCGTTTGAGATTTGGAATAAGCAAATTGGTATTCCAGTTGATCGGATTATTCGGATTGGTGACAACAAAGGTGCCCGTTACGCTTCTGATAATTTTTGGATGATGGGTGATACTGGCCCTTGCGGGCCTTGTACAGAAATTTTTTATGACCACGGTGAGCATATTCCTGGTGGTCCTCCAGGTAGTCCGGATGAAGATGGCGATCGTTTCATTGAAATCTGGAATAACGTCTTCATGCAATTCAACCGCGATGAAGCGGGTGTCATGCACCTACTACCTAAGCCTAGCGTTGACACAGGTATGGGTCTTGAGCGTATTGCTGCTATTTTGCAGAAAGTGCACTCCAATTATGAAATCGACCTCTTTGTCAATCTGCTCAAGGCTTCTAAGGATGCAGTAGATGCTGCGGGTGGAGGAAACTGTGATGTACAGAGTCCTTCACTTAAAGTGATTGCCGACCATATTCGGGCCTGTAGCTTTATCGTTGTTGATGGCGTCATTCCGGGGAATGCTGGGCGTGGTTATGTATTGCGTCGGATTGCACGTCGTGCGATTCGTCACGGTTACAAGCTCGGCGCTCGTAAACCATTCTTCTACCAATTAGTTCCTGCTTTAGTTAAAGAGATGGGTGATGCCTATCCTGAATTACGTGCTGCTCAAGATAAAGTTGGTGAAGTTTTGAAGCAAGAAGAAGAACGTTTCTTCCAGACGATTGCTAATGGCATGGAAATCTTGGATGGTGCATTGGCAGGTGGTGCAAAAGTCATTGATGGTGAAACTGCTTTCCGTTTACATGATACTTTTGGTTTCCCATTGGACTTAACTGCAGACGTTTGTCGTGAGCGTGGTGTGACAGTCGATTCCCAGGGTTTTGAAGTGGCCATGCAAAAGCAGCGTGATCAAGCTAGAGCAGCCGGAAAATTCAAAGTAGCTCAGGGCTTAGATTACAAAGGTAAGCCAACCCAATTTCATGGTTATGACACCCTAAAGCACGATGGTGCTAAGGTAGCGGCCCTCTATCTAGATGGCTCCGCTGTGCAATCGCTAAAGGCGGGTGATGCTGCGGTAATTGTGCTCGATAACACTCCTTTCTACGCAGAATCCGGTGGTCAGGTTGGTGATAAGGGCGAGCTTCGTAATGAGACTGTCCGTTTTGCAGTCGAAGATACCTTCAAGATTCAAGCGGATGTCTTTGGCCATCAAGGCGAATTGCTCGAGGGTGAGCTTAAGGTGGGTGATGCACTCAATGCTTTGGTAGACACTAAGCAAAGAACAGATACGATGCGCAACCACAGTGCTACGCATATCTTGCATAAGGCTTTGCGTGAAGTCTTAGGCGATCATGTACAGCAAAAGGGCTCTTTAGTGGATGCTATGAAGACCCGCTTTGACTTTACGCACAATGCACCCATTACGGCAGAACAGATTCGCAAAATAGAAGACATTGTTAATCAAGAAATTCTGGAGAACACTGCTACCTCCGGTAAGGTCATGTCATTAGATGATGCGCAAAAGACTGGTGCCATGATGCTTTTTGGTGAGAAGTATGGCGATGAAGTTCGTGTTTTAGAGATTGGCTCATCCAAAGAGTTATGCGGTGGTACTCATGTATCACGTACTGGCGATATCGGTAGCCTCAAGATTGTTTCTGAAGGTGGCGTAGCTGCTGGCATCCGCCGCGTTGAAGCGGTGACTGGTAATAACGCACTGCACCTTCTGCAGGGCATGGAAGATAAGATTAATGAAGCTGCAGCAATACTCAAAACCCATCCAGGGGATTTAGTAAACCGCGTTACCCAATTGCAAGAGAGTTTGCGGCAAGCAGAGCGTGAGTTAGAGAAAGTGAACTCTAAGTTAGCAGCAAGCCAAGGTGATGAGTTGGCTGGTCAAGCAGTTGATATGAATGGACTTAAAGTATTGGCTGTACGCATTGATGGTGCTGACGCTGGGGTCTTACGTGAAACTATGGATGCACTTAAAGCTAAACTCAAAACTGCCGCGATAGTCCTGGCATCCGTGCAGGGTGATAAAGTGAGTTTGATTGCCGGAGTGACTGCAGACTCTATTACGAAAGTGAAAGCGGGTGATCTCGTAAACTTTGTGGCGCAACAAGTGGGCGGTAAAGGTGGCGGTAAACCAGAAATGGCGATGGCCGGCGGCAATGATCCAAGCAAGTTAAACGCAGCATTAGAAGGTGTTAAGGATTGGGTGGCAAGTAAATGAGTGATCAAAATATTGCATTTAATGCCGAAGTAGATGCGATTGGCATGAATTGTCCATTGCCTATTCTACGTACCAAGAAAGTGTTAGCTACTATGCAATCTGGCGAGGTACTAAAAATTAAAGCAACCGATGCAGGCGCAGCGCATGACTTTCCGGCATTTGCCAAACAAACTGGCAATGAGTTGATTTTTACTACTACTGAAGGTGATGTACTGGTTTTCTTCCTCAAAAGAAGATAAGAAGAAAAGCCGAAGATAAGAGGCTTAGCTTAAAGAGCGACTCTTTAAGTAGGCAGCAAAATCAGTTGCTACTTCTGGGTGGCGCAAAGCAAATTCCACTGAAGCTTTGAGGTAGCCAAGTTTGCTACCGCAGTCATAGCGAACACCATCGTACTCATAGGCAAAGACAGGCTCTTGTTTAAGCAAGGAAGCAATCGCATCAGTCAGTTGAATTTCTCCACCGGCACCGGGTTTGAGATTGCGAATATGGGCAAAAATCTCCGAAGACAGTACATAGCGTCCAACAACAGCTAAGTTCGAGGGTGCGTCCTTGGGCTGAGGCTTTTCAACAATGCCATTGAGGCGGTAGATGCCTTTAGCTACTTCATTACCCGCTACGATTCCGTAAGAGCTGCTCTTGGCAGGATCGATCTTTTCTACAGCAATCACTGAACCGTTTTGCTCATTAAATACCTTGAGCATCTGTTTAAGCACTGGAGGTTGTCCGTCTAATAGGTCATCCGCTAGCATGATGGCAAAAGGCTCATCACGCACTAATTTTTCAGCGCAGAGAACAGCATGACCTAAACCTAAAGCTTCAGGCTGACGAACATAGACGCAATCAACGTGACTTGGTTTAACGCTGCGAACGATTTCTAATAACTCTTTCTTATTCTTGGCTTCAAGCTCAGCTTCTAGCTCATACGCTTTATCAAAGTGATCCTCAATCGCACGTTTACTGCGACCAGTTACAAAAATCATTTCAGTAATGCCCGCAGCGATTGCTTCTTCAACTGCATACTGAATCAGAGGCTTATCAACCACATTGAGCATCTCTTTGGGGCTAGCTTTGGTAGCAGGCAAAAAGCGTGTGCCTAAGCCAGCAACTGGAAAGACGGCTTTTGTAACGGCTTTAGTGGGTAATGGCATAGGGGTTCCGATCGCTCTGGATTTTGCTACTGTTTTATTTCAGACGCTCTAATTGTGCAACAAGCTTTTCATGATTTTGCTCAAAACCGGCAAGACGTTGTTTTTCTTGGGCAACTACCTCGGCTGGGGCGCGGGCCACAAAGCTCTCATT
>Ga0208496_1000453_pt1 | contig 14855 bp, 13 predicted proteins | sample CryBogmetaGMA2M_FD_184552 | JGI IMG/M metagenome (GOLD analysis project Ga0208496, IMG submission 184552) | Freshwater microbial communities from Crystal Bog, Wisconsin, USA - MA2M (SPAdes) | ecosystem: Environmental > Aquatic > Freshwater > Lake | place: Crystal Bog, Wisconsin, USA | collected... | reverse complement strand
TTCATGGGGTTGATTGCTTTCCTGAGGAAAGCGTGTGAAATCAGTATCACCGTCGCATAAGGAAACTATAAGTGTGCCACCACTCCACACTCTAAGCGTGCTCCCAGTCTTATCGCTGACCTTTTTGAGAGTTGCAGAGTTATCTACTCATATCCGGGTATGAGGGTATTCGGGGGATCGATTAGAAGCTTAGGCATCTGATCACTACTAAGGGAGTCACATGAGTAAAAAGACAATTGCAATGATTGTAGTTGCAACAACTGTTTCAGTTGCTGGGATTGGTGCAGCAGAAGCCGCAACCAAGAAGGCTGTTGTAAAGACAACATCTGTATCGAATTCAGTTCGCCCAATGATCGGTGGAATGGGTGGAATGGGTGATGACGAAGGAAACGGTGCAAACGTTCAACTTTCATCAGTCCTTGCAGGTTTAGTCACAAAGGGCACAATCACTCAGGCACAGTCTGATGCGATTAGCGCAGCACTAACCGCCGCTCGAACTGCAGCGAATGCGAATCATCCAATGAATCCAGGATTGCCTCCGATCAATAAGCAATCAATCATTCTTACAACACTAAATATTGATACTCCAACACTTCAAGCAGCTCTTCAATCTGGAAAGTCACTTGCAACTATCGCAGGTGCGAAGACTGGCGCGCTAATCACTGCTTTGGTGAACGCGGAGACAACTGCAATTGATGCTGCTGTGACAGCTGGAAAGATGACTGCAGCGCAAGCCGTAACACTTAAGGCTGGTTTAACCGCTCACGTCACCGCTGAGGTCAACCAAGTTGGCCCAGTTGCCGGAATGGGAATGGGAATGGGCCGTGGTCACGGTCCCGGTCGTCCATAACTAACTCGAAGCTCACAAGACCCGCGCCTCATCCGTGCGGGTCTTGTTTTTTATCTCGTCAATCTTTTGAGAGGATGTCACTGTGAACATCCACATTGGCAGCGACCACGCAGGACTTGAATTTAAGAATCGCATCGCCGATCACCTGACAAAGCAAGGCCATAACGTCACAGACCACGGCCCACATAGCTTTGATCCATTGGATGACTATCCAGTCTTTTGTATTCCCACTGCAGAATCAGTGGCAGCCGACTCAACTTCACTTGGAATTGTTCTCGGCGGCTCTGGTAACGGGGAACAAATCGTTGCAAACAAGGTGAAGGGCATTCGGGCCGCCCTTGTGTGGAGTCATGACACAGCAATTCTTGCTCGCGAACATAACAACGCAAATGTCATCGCAATTGGCGGACGGATGCACACCGAGGAATTCGCTCTTGAATTAGTTGATCTCTTTATTCGTACGCCATTCCCAGGCGATCAACGCCACTCTCGCCGAATCGGGCTAATTTCAAAGTACGAAAATGAAGGAAAGATTTAATTCTTAAAGAATCGAAAGTCATTTACAAGATGACCTTTTTTTAATCCTTGTCCTTCAAATTTTGAAATCGGCCTAAACGTTGGACGGTCAATAACTCCCCCACTAAACAAGGGTGATTTTTCAAATACTCCGGCGATCCATGTAGCGTACTCAACCCAATCGGTAGCGATATGAATGTAACCGCCAGTTTTTATTTTAGGGGCAATTAGCTCGAGGAATGGATTTTGAATAATTCTTCTTTTCTTATGAGGATTTTTTGGCCAGGGGTCTGGGAAGAAAAGATGAATGGCATCTAAAGAATCGTCGGCGATCCAATGCTGCAAGACCATATGCGCATCCTCTTCAATAATACGAAGATTTGTCGATTCATTCTTCGCAGCCATATTCATCAAAGCACCAATCCCTGGTTTGTGAACTTCAACGGCAAGAAAACCAGTTTGGGGATCCTCTTTAACTATTTGGGCAGTCGCCTCACCCATACCAGTGCCAATCTCCATAATGATGCGTTTCTCATTTGGAAAATAATCCTTCAAATTGAGCACTCCATTGGGAACAATTCCATATTGGCCCCAAAGCCTGACGTAAGCCGCCTCTTGTGCAGGCGTGGCACGTGCTCCACGTAACTTATAACTACGATTGTCCGGACGTTCCATCTCAGATAGCCTAAACCAAATAATGAAATTCTCTTAAAGGAGTCTCTGTGCCTGGAGTTAATATCGCTCGTTCCGAAGCCGCTGAACGTGCAAAACATCTGACAATTGAGTCGTACGACATTTCACTTGACCTCACTGTTGGAAGTGATGTGTTTCTATCAACTTCTCGCATCCTTTTTTCTTGCAATAAGGCTGGATACGACACTTTTGTTGACGCGGTAGGAAAGAGCATCAAGTCAGCGCTTCTTAATGGAGAACCAGTAGATATCTCGCGTTATGACGGAGAAACCCTTCACGTAAGTGGACTTGCCGCTCACAATGAACTCGTAATTGTTATGGAGGGTTTGTACTCAAACACCGGAGAGGGCTTACAGCGCTCCGTTGATCCGGCAGATAACGAGGTCTACCTATATTCTCAAGGCGAAACTGCCTACATCCGCAAAATGTATGCGTGCTTTGACCAGCCAAGTTTGAAAGCAGAATTTACCTTTCACGTAACCGCACCTGCGCATTGGGAAGTTATTTCGAATAATCCGGTTTCCACAAAAGTTGAAGCTGATGGAAAGACGCATTGGTCTTTCACCAAGACTCCGCGGATTTCTACTTATGTCACAGCAGTTGTAGCCGGCCCGTACGCATATGTTCACGATACCTATGTAGGCAAGAAAACGGTACCGCTTGGAATTTTTCTTCGTAAATCACTGCTTGAACATTTGGATGCTGAAAATATCTTCGAAGTTACAAAACAGGGTTTTGCATATTTTGAAAGTGTTTTTGGATTGAGTTACCCGTTTGATAAATATGACCAGATTGCAGTAGTCGACTTCAACTGGGGCGCTATGGAAAATGTGGGGGCTGTTACTTTTAAGGAAACTCTCTTTATCTTCCGAAGCAAAGTAACCGATCGAATGTACTTGAATCGCGCAAACACAATCCTGCACGAAATGGCACACATGTGGTTTGGAAATATGGTCACCATGTCGTGGTGGGATGACTTGTGGCTAAATGAATCCTTCGCCGAATGGTCCTCATACCTGGCAATGTTTGAAGCAACCAAGTACAAAACTGCATGGAGCGCTTTTAGCAGTGAGCGAAAGAACTGGGCTTATCGCCAAGATCAACTCATTTCTACCCACCCAATCGTCACCGATATGGTTGATATCGAAGCGGTAAATGCTAATTTCGATGGAATCTCATATGCGAAGGGCGCATCTGTCCTTCACCAACTTGCAGCATATGTCGGCAGGGAAAACTTCATTACGGGGCTTCAAAAATACTTTGCTAAGCACGCATTTAAAAACACCACATTGAATGACTTGCTCGTTGAGCTTGAGGCTCAAAGTGGACGCGATCTCAAGCCCTGGGTTGCAACATGGCTACAAACTGCTGGCGTAAATACCCTACGTCCAAGAACAGTAATTCAAAATGGCAAGTACAAGTCCGTTGAAATCCTGCAAGAAGTTCCTTTAATGCCCACTAATTCAAAAGAGCTTCGAATTCATCGACTTGCTGTTGGTTTGTATGACATCAAGGGTGAAGATGTTGTCTTGCGAAAGAGTGTGAATTTCGATTTGGAAGGGCCATCCACTCTAGTTTCAGAATTATCCGGTGAATCTGTTGCCGACCTGCTGCTGGTAAATGATCAAGATCTTTCCTATGGAAAAGTTCGTCTCGACGATCAATCGATTGCCACTCTGAAGACTCATCTTGGAAAGATTCAAGACGGACTGACAAGAACAGTCTGCTGGAGCGCCGTCTGGGACATGCTTCGCGACGCCGAACTCTCTGCCTCCGATTTCCTCGATATAACAATGTCAGGACTCGTTGGCGAAGATGACATCATCACCGTCACAACACTTGGCAATCAAATTTATAGCGTAATCGAAAATTACGTTCACCCAACAAAGCGAGATCAAAAGCGAGAACAACTGGCAGACTTCATAAAGAAACTTTTAATTTCCGCCCAACCTGGAAGTGACTTTCAACTCCAATATGCACGAATTTATATCACCGTGGCTCACACGCCTGAACAGGTTGGATACATTCGAGAGTTGCTTGATGGAAAACTCGTCGGACTTTCCGTAGACGTGGATCTGCGCTGGTCTTTCCTGAAGTTCCTTGGCGAAAACCAAGTTCTTACCAGGGAAGAGATTGATGCAGAGCTTGCACGGGACAACACTTTTACAGGGCGCCTAGCCTATGAAACCTGCTTGGCCGAGATGTATGACCCATCTTCCAAGAGAGCTATTTGGAATTCAATTATTCATGATGACTTGCCAACGGAAATTCGCCGCGCCAAAATCAGTGGATTTGTTTCCTATCGCCAACGTGAAATTCTCGAAGAATATGTTGATGACTACTTTGCAATCCTTCGCGATATCTGGGGAAAGAAATCTTTCGAAATAGGTGAAACCATTGTTGAAGGTCTATATCCAAGTTTCATTGCAAAAGAATCTACATTGGATAAAACAGATTCATGGTTAAACGGTATTGGAAAAGACGCTCCTGAAACTCTGCGACGTCTTGTTTCGGAGGGAAGAGATGGACTTGCTCGCGCTCTGCGCGTTCAAGCCATCGATGCTTAACTATTCGATGCGAGTGAGGTCACTTGCGACCTTGAACTTTTTTCGATCTGTTGTTGAAAATAGCACGACCACTGAAATCACAACGAATAAAGCAATGGGTAGGACGACGAAATAAATCAAAGAATGCAACATGGTAGAAGTTTAAGCAGAAGCTGCAGCAATACCTAATGCTTCGATGCCGTAAGGCTTCAAGTAGGTGAGCCAACTTTCATGGGTGCGCCCAGTTCCTAGAATTCGCCATGCAGCTCCAACAGGTTCGCGCGGGAGCGAGCGCAAACGCCAACCAATCTCCTTGAGGGTTCGATCAGCTTTCTGATGGTTGCACTTTGTACAGGCAGATACGACGTTTTCCCAGTTGTGTCCGCCTCCACGACTGCGAGGGATTACATGATCAATTGAGGTTGCAGCCGCTGTGCAATACGCGCATCGACCACCGTCTCGTGCAAAAATCGCGCGACGCGAAAGTGGTACCGCGTGGCGATAAGGGATACGTACAAATTTCGTGAGTCGAATAACTGCAGGCAAAGTGACTTGACCACCTGCGTAATGAAGAATCGTGTTGGACTCTTCCACCATTGTGGCTCGTTGATTTAAGACGAGAATAAGCGCTCGTCTATCTGTAACGACACCTAGTGGCTCGTAGGTGGCGTTCAGGACCAAAGTTTGTGGCACTAATGAACTCCCTTGTGTCCAGCACATGGCTCGTGCTGATTGGTAAATACTGCACTATTAACCTGCCATTTCTGGGTATTTTGTTGGAAACAACTTGTAAAGATTGAGTAAAGTCCAACCTATGAAGGTAAATCAGCACCTCCAGGACGCCTATAACTGGTTTAGCGGGGCTCCTCTGCACATCGTCGTCATTCTCATCGTCGCCTTCGTCATCCAGACCTTTGGGGGCCGGGCGGTCATGCGAGCAATGGACCGGATCGCAACAGCGGATTTCGTCCCTGGTCCACAACGCACAGTTGCCAGACAAAAAGAGCGGGCTCGGACACTTGGATCGATTCTCAAATCCACACTAAACGGCACCGTTTGGGTCATTGCCTCGGCGATGTTGCTGAGTGAATTTGGCTTAAACCTTGGCCCGATAATCGCGTCGGCTGGAGTGATTGGCGTTGCGCTCGGACTTGGAGCACAAACAATCGTTCGCGATATTTTGGCAGGTATTTTTATGCTTGTTGAAGATCAATATGGTGTTGGCGATGAAATTGAAGCGCTGGAAGTAAAAGGGCTAGTGGAGACCGTGGGTCTTCGTATAACCACATTGCGCGCCACCGATGGAACTCTTTGGTATGTGCGAAACGGTGAAATTCTTAAAGTTGGAAACAAATCGCAACCAAAACGTTAATTAGGTTGGTTTACTAAGAACTGAGCAGCACCTTCCATATAAGTCCACATTTCATCTTTAAGTACTTGATCGCAATCAATTTCATCAACCGCAGATTTCATGCAACGAAGCCATGCATCACGAGCAGCTTCATCAATGTGAAACTCTGCATGTCGCATACGAAGTCGTGGATGACCACGCTCTTCCCCATAAGTCTTTGGTCCGCCCCAGTATTGTTCTAAAAACAACATTAATCGTCTTGCTGAGCCCTTCAAATCTTCATCGGGATACATCGGGCGAAGAATCGGGTCCACGGTAATCAAGGCATAAAAATGTGATGCAAGATCTTCAAAAACTTGATGACCACCGATGCGGTCGTAAAAACTAACTTCTTGCTCTGTCATTACTGCCCGCCTATCGAGTTACGAACTCTTTGTCCTTAGCAATTTGTAGCACGAAGTAACACGTCACGATACAAAGAAGGCCTGAGATATAGAACGCAATGGAATAGTTCCCAAATTTTGTGCGCAAAAGAGCAGCGCCGAGAGCCGCAGTAGAGGCTCCTAATTGATGAGAAGCAAAAACCCATCCATAAATAACAGTCCCACGTTCAGGCCCCAGAATTGCTCTACATAAAACGATTGTGGGCGGAACCGTGGCAACCCAATCCAACCCGTAGAAAATTACGAAAACGAGAGTTGAGGGATGGACCGATTGGAAGAGAATTGCTGGCAATAAAAAGAGAGAGAGCCCACGAAATAAATAATACAAAAAGAGTAATTTACGTGGGTCAATCTTATCCGTGAGAAATCCAGATGCCATCGTGCCGACTACATCAAATATTCCAACAAGTGCGAGCAAGCTACCTGCAGTCACTTGCGACATTCCATGATCGTGCGCTGCTGCAATAAAATGTGTTCCAACTAAACCGTTCGTTGAAAGCCCACAGACAAAAAATGAACCAGCTAGATACCAAAAGTCACGAATTTTAGATGCGTCTTTAAGAGCACCAAGCGCCTCCTTCGCGGCGTTTCTTTTTACCTGAATGGGCGCAACATAACCTTCCGGCGCGCCATATGGAGTAAGCCCCATTTCAGCAGGACTTTCTTTAAGAAAAATTGCGATGAGTGGAACCATCACCCACGCTGCACAAGCCACAGTGATGGAAACTGACTTCCAACCATGATGCGTTGCAAGCCACGAAAGTCCGGGAAGGAAAATTAACTGTCCAGTTGCTGCAGCCGCCGTTAGAGCTCCAAGCACAGTTCCCTTACGTTCAATAAACCAACGGTTGGCGATCGATGCTGCAAAAACAAGAGCCATTGATCCAGTTCCTGCACCGACAACAAAACCCCATAATGCGATTAATTGCCAGGGCGAATGAATGAAAATTGTAGAGAAAGCTCCGCTGCCAACAACAGTGAGAGCTACGAGCACTACTTTTCGAATAGTAAATCTCTCCATGAGTGCAGCGGCAAAGGGCGAAATAAGACCATAGATCAAAATATTTACACTAATCGCGGTTGAAATTGATGCGCGCGACCATCCAAATGCCTCCTGAAGAGGAATCAGTAAAACAGATGGAGCAGCTCTAAAGCCTGCTGTTGCAGCAAGTGTAAAGAACGTGACAGCGGCTGCAATCCAAGCAGGATGTAACCGCCGATCGCTCTTCACTCTCATTTACGCTTTAAACCAGACAGCAGTATCTTTCGGAAGATTGCGACCCTTGAGTGGCTGTGAGGAGAGAATAACTTTAGAGCCTTTAGGAATCTTTACAGTCTTTCCAAAATTAACCCAGCACTGGAAATCTCCGGGACGAGAGAAAGCGATAACTTTCTTTCCCGCCTTGATCCATTCCAAATCTCCATCACCGAGGCCTTCCTCATTCTGGCGAATCTTCAAAGCCTTTCGGTAAAGCCATAACATCGAATTTGGATTCTTCTCTTGCTTATCAACAGCAAAACTTCCCCAGCCCTTTGGTTGTGGCAGCCACGCATCATCGGTGGAAAGTGAGCCTCGAGTTGAAAAACCATGTGCTCCATCTGAGGATTCGGTCCAAGGAATTGGAACGCGGCAACCATCGCGACCTGGATCTGTAAAACCGCTCATGCGCCAACGTGGATCTTCCAAACGATCTTTTGGAATATTTGTAACTTCGGGCAAACCAAGTTCTTCGCCTTGGTAAATGTATGCACCGCCTGGGAGCGCCAACATTAAGAGTGCGCCTGCTGCTGCGCGTTGAGTTCCGCGGGCAATAGAGAACTTCTTTATGTTTCCATAACGTTCTTTTGGATTACTCACTCCACCGCCGCCAAGATTGCGATCAAATCGATTTACTTTACGAGTGACATCATGATTCTCATAGACCCATGAAGCAGGGGCGCCAGTACCTTCAAGATTCTTGAAAGTCTCTTTTATGTTCTTTTTGAGAATCTTTGCATCCCACTTTGAATCTAAGAATTGGAAATTAAATGAGTTTGCTAATTCATCTGGACGTAAATAAAGAGGAAGGGATTCTACTGGAACCCACGCTTCGGCAACACCCATGCGATCACCAGGATATGAATCGAAAATCTTCCGCCATTCACGATAGATCTCGTGGACACCTGGTTGATTCCAATACGGGCGAGCATCTTTATCCAACATTTTGGATTTAGCTTTGACATCCGGAAGGCCTGCTTCTTTCACCATTCCATGTGCAACATCGATGCGGAATCCATCTACTCCGCGGTCTAGCCAGAATCGCAAAACCTCTGCGAAGTGCGCGCGGACTTCTGGATTCTCCCAATTGAAATCAGGTTGGGATTCTGCAAATAGATGCAGGTACCACTGGCCTAACTTGCCATCGGCTTCAACAATTCTCTGCCATGCCGATCCGCCAAAGACAGCTTCCCAATCATTTGGGGGAATATCTCCGTTATCGCCTTTTCCATCTCTAAAGACATAACGGTTACGTGCAGCAGATCCTGGAGCAGAACGAAGTGCTTCTTGGAACCAGGCGTGCTGATCGGATGAGTGATTTGGAACGATATCGACAATAAATCTAATGCCAAGTGAATGCGCTTCATTAATTAGCTCCTGCGCGTGATCCAAAGTTCCATAATCTGGTTCGATGTCCATGTAATTTGCAACGTCATAACCATGATCATTTTGAGGAGATGGATACCAAGGGGTAATCCAAATTGCATTAATGCCTAGCGCCTTTAAGTATGGAAGTCGCGAACGAATACCTTCGACATCGCCTTTTCCGTCGCCATTTGAATCAGCATATGAACGAATATAAATTTGGTAGGTAACGGCATCTCTCCACCATGGACGTTCGGCGCGTGGGGCTAGTGACATTATTTTGACTCCTCGAGGTATTCATTGAGAAATAACTTTTCATCGTCATTGATGCGTCTTGCCTTGTAGGTATTTTCAGTTACTGCAACTTGCACTGTCTTTGCTTTTGCATGAAGACCAAGGCTACTTGAAACCTCATAAGAGAGATCAAAAGAAGAATTCCCAATTCTGGATACCCAAATTGCAATATCAACTTCAAAGCTTCCCTCGTAAATTGGTGCTAAATAATCGACTTCTGCCCGAGCTACAACCATTAAAGGAAACATCGCCTCTAAGCCAAGAGGTCGACGGGAGTACCAAGTCCAATCCGCACGAGCCTCTTGAATTATGGTGAGATAAGCAGCATTGTTGAGATGGCCAAATGCATCAAGGTCATCCCACCGAATCATCTGCTTTGAATGGTGTCGCATTAACGAGTTAGTTTTCTATATGTAACTCGGTGAGGGCGCGCGGCATCTGCTCCAAGTCTTTGAATCTTGTTTGCTTCATAAGATTCGAAGTTTCCTTCAAACCAGAACCATTGTGAATCACCTTCGTAAGCCAAAATGTGAGTCGCGATGCGGTCCAGGAACCAGCGATCGTGAGAAATCACTACTGCGCAACCAGGAAATTCCAGCAAAGCGTTTTCAAGTGAACCAAGCGTTTCAACATCTAGATCGTTTGTAGGCTCATCGAGAAGCAACAAGTTGCCGCCCATTTTCAAGGTAAGAGCAAGATTCAAACGATTTCGCTCTCCACCAGAAAGAATCCCTGCTGGCTTTTGTTGATCCGGGCCTTTAAAACCGAAAGTGGAGACGTAAGCACGTGAAGGAATTTCAACATTTCCGACCTTCATAAAATCTAATCCGTCTGAAACAACTTCCCACAAAGATTTCTTTGGGTCGATACCTTCACGAGACTGATCAACGTAGGAAATCTTGACTGTCTCTCCAACTTTGACGTTTCCTTCATCAGCTGGCTCTAGTCCAAGAATTGTCTTGAAAAGTGTTGTCTTACCAGCGCCGTTTGGCCCAATTACTCCAACGATTCCATTTCGAGGCAAACTAAATGAAAGGTCATCAATCAAAAGACGATCTCCAAAACCTTTTTTAAGATGTGAAACCTCGACCACGATATTTCCCAGGCGTGGCCCAGGTGGAATTTGAATTTCCTCGAAATCCAACTTACGAGTTTTTTCAGCTTCGGTTGCCATCTCTTCATAACGAGCAAGTCGCGCCTTTGATTTAACTTGGCGTCCCTTGGCATTCATCCGAACCCACTCGAGCTCTTCGGTCAAACGCTTTGCACGCTTGGCATCTTTTTGGCCTTCAATTTTTAAACGAGCAGATTTTGTCTCCAAGTATGTGGTGTAGTTACCTTCATATGGATAAGCCCGGCCGCGATCGAGTTCCAAAATCCAATCAGCAACGTTATCTAGGAAGTATCTATCGTGGGTGATCGCTACGACGGTGCCAGGATATTTCGAAAGATGTTGTTCGAGCCATAATACGGATTCTGCGTCCAAGTGGTTAGTAGGTTCGTCAAGGAGAAGAAGATCCGGTGCTTCAAGGAGAAGCTTGCATAAAGCTACGCGACGTTTTTCTCCACCGGAGAGAACGCTCACATCAGCATCTGGTGGTGGGCAACGAAGTGCATCCATTGCTTGCTCAAGTTGTGAATCTAAATCCCATGCATTGCGGTGATCTAATTTTTCTTGAAGATTGCCCATCTCCGCCAACAACGTGTCGTAATCGGCGTCAGGTTGCCCCATCTCCTCCGAGATTGCATTGAAGCGATTCATCATTGCCATTGTTTCGGCAACGCCTTCTTGAACGTTTTCAAGTACGGTCTTAGTTTCATTTAATTTTGGTTCCTGCAGCAAAATGCCAACCGTATAACCAGGAGAAAGAAATGCTTCACCATTTGAAGGCTGTTGGAGTCCTGCCATGATTTGAAGAACGGTGGATTTACCCGCGCCATTTGGACCGACAACACCAATCTTTGCCCCTGGCAAAAACATCAGTGTTACGTCGTCAAGGATGACCTTGTCGCCGTGCGCTTTACGCGTCTTCTTCATCGTATAAATAAACTCAGCCATAAGGCGAGATTCTATCGTTCCTTGCTTAGGTAGACTTCACCCGTACAAATTCGCGCCCGTAGCTCAGTCGGATAGAGCAACCGCCTTCTAAGCGGTAGGTCGCTGGTTCGATTCCAGCCGGGCGCACATTCTTTCTTAGATCCAATTCTCCAGCCGATTTAAGGCATGAAAAAACCCGGCCACTCCCTCAAGCGGCCGGGTTTTTAACTTAGGTAGCTGTTACTTAGTTGGTAGCTTTGCGAGCAAAGAATCAACATAAGTCTTAACTGGGCCGCTCTCGGCTGCGTAAGAACTTACTGTCTTTGCACAATCTGCAGAAGCAACATACTTCAAGAATGAAGTCATTGCTGCAGCTTTTTCACCTGAAGCAGCTGAATCTACAAGTGCGTATGAAACGATTCCAAGGATGTATGCACCAGGTGCCTTTGTCTTGTAATCGAATTGGTAAAGACCGCCGCTTGAAAGTGTTGCACCAGCAACGAATGCTGCGGTGTTTTCAGCTGATGGAGAAGCGAAGTCACCATTTTCGTTACCAATAAATGCTGTACGAAGCTTTCCTGTTGCATATGAAGTTTCAGCATAACCGATTGAATAAGGTGTCTTTGCAAGACCAGCAGATACTCCGGTTGATCCTGAGAATTGTTGGATGCGGCCAATGTTGCCAGCTCCGTTAATTGAACCAGGGAATACGTTTGCAAATGTCTTATCTGCAGGCTTTGTCCACACATCAGAATTTGTCTTTGTGAACAATGTGACGAAGTTCTTTGTTGTACCTGAAGCATCAGAGCGAACTACTAGCTTGATTGCTTGGTTAGGAAGTGTGTAGTGACGTACAACTGAAACAGTCTTGAGAACTACTGGCTTTCCTGAAGCATCTTTCTTAACTGTTCCATCCGTATTTTTCTTGAAAACAACTTGATTAACTGAACGGTTGTTATCTGCTGCGATTTCTGGATCGTTCCAGTTTGTAACCTTGCCAGCGAAAATATCAGAAAGAGTTTTCTCTGAAAGGTAAAGATCTTTTGAACCTGGAAGGTTGTAGATAACAGCGATTGGAGCCATTACTAATGGAATATTCAAAACTGTTGATTTTGCAGGAGCATATCCAGAGTCAGAGAAGTTAGCCTCGAAAATACCGGCATCTTGGTTCTTTTGACCTGTACCTGAATCTGAAGAGTTGTATGTGAATGTATTTCCTGTGCTGTTCTGCCAAGCGACCTTACAAGCGTTTAGCAAGTTAGCATCAAATGATGATCCGCCAGCTTGGATTGTTACTGCTGCGAAAGCAGTTGATGTTGCAACAGCTGTAGCTGCAAGTGCGACGACCGCAACTTTAATGGAGCGTGAAAGCTTCATATGTTCCCCTCAAATATGGTCCACGTAATTGGACTTGTGGGGTAAAACTTATGTTGGCTAGGAAACTTGTGGTTGACCCACTCTTAATTGCGAGTGGGTTCTAGGTGAATAAATGGTGAACGAAATGGCTTAGCCAAAACGTCCAGTGACATAGTTTTCTGTGCGTTGGTCCTTTGGACGCGAGAACATTTCGTTTGTTGAGCCAACTTCAATCATCTGACCTGGACCACCGTCCGACAAGAAAAATGCCGTGTAGTCCGAGACGCGGGCCGCTTGTTGCATGTTGTGAGTGACGATAATAATTGTCACACTCGATGAGAGTTGACCGATCGTTTCTTCGATGCGAAGTGTTGATCCTGGATCAAGCGCTGAGCAAGGCTCGTCCATAAGAAGAACTTGAGGGCGGACGGCGAGGGCACGAGCAATGCATAAACGTTGCTGTTGACCACCCGATAAAGCCCCGCCATGTGTGTTGAGTCGATCTTTAACTTCAGTCCACAATCCAGCACGCTCAAGGCACTCTTCAAGCAAATCATCTTTGTTTTCGGTTTTCAGCTGAGCAAGTTTTAACCCTGCTAAAACATTTTCAGCAATCGTCATAGATGGGAATGGGTTCGGCTTTTGGAAAACCATTCCGACTTTTAAACGAATCTTTGTTACATCCACACCATGTGCGTAAATATCTTCACCGTTGAGCAAAACCTCTCCTGCCATCGCTGCGCCAGGAATGAATTCATGCATACGGTTGAGTGTGCGAAGGAATGTTGACTTGCCACAACCAGATGGACCAATGAGGGCAGTAACTGTTCCTGACCAAAAATCGAGAGATACATCAGCTAGCGCGTGCTTCTGACCGAACCAAGCATGGATTCCTCTGGCTTCTAGCCCAACACCGAGAGCCTGACTGCCTGGCTTCTTTTCTGAATGAAGCGCTGCAATGTCGGCAAGTGAGCCCGATCGCGATGTGGTTTCCATCTTCTCTCCCTCGTTGTTTTCAGGTTCCATGTTGCTCATTATTTTGCGCCTACCTTTCGATTGCCAAGAGTTCTGGCTGCTGCAAATAGTGCAATAACAATGACAAGCAAAACTAAAATTCCTGCCCATGCTCGTGTGATTGCTTCTGGGGTACCGGATGCAAATGCTTGCCAAACATAGTTTGGAAGTGATCCCATCGAGCCATTAAACATGTTGTAATTCTTCGCCCCACTGCCCCCTGTTAGCAAGAGAATTGGTGCTGTTTCTCCAGCGACACGAGCCACGCCCAAAATCATCGCGGTAATGAGACCGCTCTTTGCCGCAGGTACTACGACGATTGCTACTGAGCGCCATTGAGTTCCGCCAAGGGCCAACCCGGCTTCACGCAAATCTGCTGGAATGAGTTTAAGAACTTCTTGTGAAGTTCGCGCGACAGTAGGAATCATCAAAATTGCAAGAGCGAGAGATCCTTGAATTCCATTTACTGTCTTTGTGAGCGGTACCAAGATCGCAGCGTAGATAAAAAGACCTGCAACAATGGAGGGCACTCCCGACATCGCCTGGACTAGAAATTCGATTGGGCGAGTAAATCGGCCACGAATTTCTGTTAAATAGATTGCAGTCAAAATTCCAATAGGGACGCTAATTATCATTGCAAATACAACCAAGAGAAATGTTCCGATTATTGCGTGAACCAAACCGCCTTGGCTGACTGGGTCTGTGAATGCATTCGAACGCATATCGCTTGTGAAGAGTGAAAGATGAAGTCCATGATGTCCGCGCAGCCACACCGTTATCAAGATACTTGCGATTGGAGTGACAGCAGCGGCAATGGCCATTGTGACTAACCCTCGGAAAAGAGAATCAACCGCCGCAGGGCGACCTGCTTTCAAGTAATTGACTACATACTCAAGCACCAAATAGGCAATGAAGAACATCGCAAAGTATGCAAGTTTGCCTTTCATTGGAGTCACTGCAACCACAGCGAATGAAAAAACGATTGCCCCAAGTAGGACTAATCCTGTGTTTATGCGGTCACGAGGAGTTGCGCTCCATGGCTTACGTGGAGTTGCTTGAGGAACTGAAGTCTCAATTGTCATTAGCGGCCACTCTTTCCAGTGCGAGTAACAATTAAGTTCGCAAGGGAGT
>Ga0208496_1000452_pt1 | contig 14904 bp, 3 predicted proteins | sample CryBogmetaGMA2M_FD_184552 | JGI IMG/M metagenome (GOLD analysis project Ga0208496, IMG submission 184552) | Freshwater microbial communities from Crystal Bog, Wisconsin, USA - MA2M (SPAdes) | ecosystem: Environmental > Aquatic > Freshwater > Lake | place: Crystal Bog, Wisconsin, USA | collected... | reverse complement strand
AGTCGGGCAGTTGCAACGGCGCACTGGGCGTGTTTTGCAATACAAACATGACTTGGAACAGCGGATGGCGGGCGTGGTCGCGCTCGGGTTGTAGCGCCTCGACGATCAATTCAAACGGAAAATCCTGGTTCGCATAGGCATCCAAGGCCGTGTCCTTGACCCGGGCCAGCAATTCGACGAAGCGAGGGTTGTCGCTCAGATCGATGCGCATGACCAGCGGATTGACAAAAAAGCCAATCAGCCCTTCAATCTCTGCGCGGTTGCGGTTGGCGACTGGCGTGCCGATGCGGATGTCGGAAGCCCCGCCGCTTCGATGCAGCAGCGCCGCGAACAAGGCCATCAGGCTCATGAATAAAGTTGCCTCATGCGTCTGGCTGAACGCCAGCAAGGCCTGGTAGGACTCGCGTGGTATCTGGAAACGATGCGTTGCGCCTAGGCTCTTGGGCATCGCCGGTCGACGGAAATCACCCGACAACAGGTCTTGAGCCTCCACACTGGACAATTGTCGAATCCAATACGCCCGCTGCGCGGCCAATTCCGCGCCTTGCATCTGTTGCCGTTGCCAATGCGCGAAATCGGCATATTGCAAGGGCAAAGGCGGTAGCAACGGCTCGGTTGAAGCCGCGTAAGCTTCGTACAAGAGCTTGATCTCCTTGACCATGACGCCGAACGACCAGCCGTCGGAAACGATATGGTGCATCGTCAGTAGCAAGCGGTGCCGGCTTTCCGACCAGCGCATCAACACACCGCGCAACAATGGCCCGTGATGCAAATCAAACGGCTTGCGGGCCTCGGTTTGCACTAACGCCTGCCACTGCGCTTCCTGTTGCGGAGCGTCCAGCGCCGACCCGTCTTGTTGCGCAAGTTCAAACGGTAAATCATCAAGGATAATCTGGGAAGGCGTCTCGCCGCCGGCCGGGAACACTGTGCGTAAGGTTTCATGTCGGCGAATCAGCGCGTCAAAGCTTCGAATCAGCGCGTCTATGTTCAAATCGCCGGACAACTGCAAGGCCAGCGGGATATTGTAGGCCGCGCTGCCAGGCTCCAGCAAATCCAGGAACCACAGACGCTGCTGCGCATACGACAAGGGCAAAGCCTCGGTGCGCGGCACAGGCAGCAATTTGGATTCGCGCTCGCCAGTGTGAGCCTGGGCCTTGTCGATTTCAATCGCCAACGCATGGATAGTCGGATGGCTGAACACTACGCGCAACGGGATGTCGATGCGGAACGCGTTGCGCACCCTCGACACTAATTGCGTCGCTAGCAGCGAATGCCCGCCGAGCGCGAAGAAATCATCGTCGCGGCCCACTTGATGTAGGCCGAGCACCTCGGTCCACAGATCGCACAGTTTGCGCTCGGTGTCGCTGCGCGGCGGCAGGAAGCTGCGCTCGGATTCCATGCGCGTGGCCTCGGGCGGCGGCAACGCGCTGCGGTTCAGCTTGCCGCTCGGTGTCAACGGTAATCGCTCCAAGGTCACAAACGCGCTGGGCATCATGTAGCTCGGCAATTTTTTGGCGATATGTTGGCGCAGGTTCGGGATCAAGCGGGCCAGGAAGCGGCCGCGTGACACATCGTTTGCAAACGCGGCCCAATTTTTGACCGGCGCGGGCAGGCACGACAACGGCATCAACGGCAGCACGCCCGGCGCGTGGAAGCAAGCATCAAAGCGGCCCTCCTGATCGCTGGGTGTCCAAGCCAGAGTCAATTCAAAGCCGAGCTCTGCAGCAAGCGCCGCCAAATCAGCCGGATTTAAGCCCGCTTCGTCGGACTCGTTTTCGATGCCGCGACGGAATAGGCCGACGGTCGGATGGCCGTCAGTTTGCCCCAGCCAGCGCAAGCATTGGTTTTCTTCCCATAATCTCAGATTCGGGATGTTCTTGATCGCAAGCCTCGCACCTGCAGTCAGCTTTTCGCGCAGGTCATCCAAGCTAAGCGGCTCGTGCTGCCAATCCTGCCAAGCCGACTCGAAGAGCCCGACTTGCGCAGTACGCAGTACCGCATCGTAGCGGAACAGGCTCATCTCATTGCGAGCGAGGCTGAGCTTGGGCTGCGCCTCAATATGGCTGATTGCCGGATAGCGAGTCTTCAGTGCCGCGAACAAGGCCGGGTCGAGGATCAACTCCTCGTCGCGGTCAAACGAGCGGTTCACTCGATGGCTGAATGCGTCGCGGCTTAAATGGTCGTCGGCGTTGAATAATTCGGTCGAGACATGGAACGCCTTCAGCAACGGCAGATGGCGCAAATCACCCAAGAAAACCGAGCCGTCCTTCGCAAGACAGCGGAACACACCGTCCAGCATCGACAACAGATAGCCAATGCTCGGGAAGTATTGGATCACCGAGTTGATGATGACGGTGTCAAACGCCGCCTCGGGCAGGCCGTCGAACTGGCAGCCTTCTCGGTGCAGCAAGCGAACCTGTCGCCAATCGCGACGCTGAAGCTCGGCCTGCACCAATGCCAGTGCGTTCGCCGAAAAATCCGTCGCCCAATATTCCTCGGCATCCCCGGCCAGCCGATACAGCAACATGCCGGAGCCGCAGCCAATTTCGAGCACGCGGTGCGGTTTTAATTTTTTGATGCGGACAATCGTATCGTCCAGCCATTCGCGCATCTCCGCCGCCGGAATCTCTTGGCCGGTATAGCTGCTGTTCCAACCTGTGATGTTGAAAGTTTGGTTGTCCTGGCTCGACGGTTGCGCGTAAGTATCCTCAAATGTCTGGCCCCATTGCTCGATCCAATCGCGGACATTGTCCTCCCGAGCGGTGTTGAAATTCGGTACGATGTAGGCGACGAGCCGCTGGTCGCCGGGCTGGTCTTCGCGAACGATCACCAATGTTTGCGCGACGGCGTCAGACTCAGCCAGCACAGCCTCGATCTCGGCCAACTCAATGCGGAAACCGCGTATCTTGACTTGGTCGTCAGCGCGGCCATGGAATTCCAAATCGCCGTTCGACAAACGGCGGGCCAAATCGCCGGAACGATACAGCCGCTCGCCCGTGTCTGGCGAAAACGGATGCTGGATGAAGCGCTCGGCTGTCAGTTCAGGCCGGTTCAAATAACCGTGCGCGAGCCCGTCGCCGCCGACAAAGATTTCACCGACCATGCCGGGTGGAACTGGCTCGCGCTGCTCGTCGAGCAGGTGGATTTCCAAGTCGGGAATCGGCTCGCCGATCACGCTGCCCAAGCGGCGCTTCACATCGCCCAGCCGAATCGGGCGATAGGTCACATGAACCGTGGTTTCGGTGATGCCGTACATGTTCACGAGCAGCGGCGCGTCGTCCCCATGGCGGTCCATCCAAGGCTCCAGCATCGCTAAGTCCAGTGCCTCGCCGCCAAAGACGACATAGCGCAATGCAATGTCGGCCTCACGCCCTAGCCGCCGCTCGGCCTGGATCAATTGCCGAAACGCCGATGGTGTCTGGTTCAACACCGTGACGCGCTCGTCGCACAGCAGATGGTAAAACTCCTCCGGCGAGCGTGATACTTCATAGGGCACGACAACCAGCCTGCCGCCGTACAGCCACGCGCCCCAAATCTCCCAGACTGAAAAATCGAACGCATACGAGTGGAATAGCGTCCAGACATCGCGCTGATTGAAGCGGAACCACGCATCGGTCGCATCCATCAACCGCACCACGTTGGCATGGCTCACGACGACGCCTTTGGGCCGACCCGTCGAACCGGACGTGTAAATCACATATGCGGCGTTGTTAGGACGGACGCCGGTGGCTGGCGCGGATGCCTCGCCGACAAGTGCTTCCAAGCTGAACGCGATGACCAAGGCTTCATGCTGGGTCGGCAATGTGTCCGCCAGCGTCGTCGTTGTGACGATGACAGGCATGCGGCTGTCTTCGAACATGAACGCGACGCGGTCTTTTGGGTAAGTCGGATCGATCGGCACATACGCCCCGCCGGCTTTGAGCACGGCCAGCAAGCCAACCAGCATTTCCAGCGAGCGCTCTATCCACAGCCCGACCAGCACCTCCGGCGCGACACCTTGCTCGACGAGCCGGTGCGCCAACTGGTTCGCCATCGCGTCCAGTTCGCCATAACTTAAACTTTTCCCCTCGCAATGCAGTGCTTGGCGCCCAGGCTGCTTCGCCGCGATGGTCGCGAAGCGTTCATGCAGGCAGGCATTAACCGGGAAGCGCTTGCGCGGCACAGGCTGCCGCAACTCGTTCGCTTCGGCTGGAGCGAGCATCGCCAAGCGCATGATTGGCGTGGACGAATCGGCGGCGACGCCTTCCAACAGCCGCGTGAAACGTTGGGCCAGTGTCGCGAGGGTCTCGGGTTTGAACAAATCGGTGTTGTACGAAAACAAGCCGGCCAGCCCGTTTTCACTTTCATGCACGAACAATTCGAGGTCGAAACGGGCCGCGTTTTGGTTCGCCAGCGTCTCGACTTTCAATTCGCCCAAGTCGACCACCGGCTGTGGCGCATTCAGCAGCGTGAATGCGATTTGAAACAGCGGATTGCGGCCTTGCTCACGTATCGGCTGCAAGCGTTCGACCAGATTTTCGTAAGGCACGTCGGCATGGTCGAACGCATCAAGCACGGTTTTCTTGACACGCTCCAGTAATTCCAAAAAGCTTGGGTTTCCCGACACATCGGAGCGAAGCACCAGCATGTTCACGAAAAAGCCGATCAAGTCCTGCGTGTCGGCATCGTTGCGTTGCGCGATGGATGTGCCGATCACGACATCAGTCTGGCGGGTGTAGCGCGACAGCAGCACGAAAAACGCCGCCGACAAACTCATGAACAAGGTGCCGCCTTGCAAGCTCAGCCGCTTCAGCCCGTCAGCTATCGGTTTGGGCACCACAAAGTGGCATAAATCGCCTTTGAACGTCTGCATCTTGGGGCGTGGGAAATCGGTCGGGAAATTCAGCACCGGCAGGTCTTGCAACTGCGCCTCCCAATACGTCAATTGTACGGCCAGCCCTTGATCGTCCAGTGCTTCCTGCTGCCAGTACGCATAATCGGCATATTGGATGCGCAACTCCGGCAAGCGTGGCGTTTGCCCGATACAGTGAGCGCTATAACATTTCATCAATTCGCCGATGAAAATGCCCAGCGACCAGCCGTCGGCGATGATGTGGTGCATGGTCAACATCAGCACATGCTCACTCTCGGCGCGTTTCAGCACCCGCACACGGAACAACGGCGCGGTGGCCAAATCGAACGCGAACTGGCTTTCCCGTTTGATCAATTGCGCCAAATCCGCTTCGGATATTCCTGATTCCTCGTCCCACAGCACGACGGATTGCGCATCGTCCTCGACGACCTGCCAAGGCTGTCCGTCGCGGTTTTCAAAGCGGGTACGCAGGATTTCATGCCGCTTGGCCAACTCGGTGAACGCGGCCTGAAGGGCTACGCGGGCAAGCGGGCCTTCGAGGCGCAAGGCTGTCGCGATATTGTACGCCGCCGAACTCGGCTCCAGTTGATGCAAGAACCAAAGCCTACGCTGCTGGAACGAAGCGGGGGCCTCGGGTGCATGGCGGCGCGGAATCTTGGGCAATTCCGCGACCGGCGCGATGCCCTCGTCCAGCAACAAATCATCCAGCAATAACAGATCGTCTAAATCCACGGTTTGACACCATTAGTTTTCTTGCTCAAGTGTTTCTGTCTCGGCGGGATGGAGGGGCTTTGCAGCGGCAACGCAAGCCTTGCACTCCCCTCCAATGGATAGCGAGTGGCAGGAGGATCAAAATGCCATGCCGCCATCGACATCCACGACCCGCGCATTGAAAAACTCGCATTCTATGATGAATCTAAGCGCGAGCCAAATATCGTAAGGCTGCCCCACCTTTCCTAACGGCAGTTTCGCGATTAAGTCTTCCCGATGCCGACCGTCCATCGTCTCCAGCATTGGCGTATCGGTCAGCCCCGGCGCGATGCCGCCGACGCGGATGCCGTGCCGCGCTAACTCCAAACCCCAAGTTCGCGTCAGCGCGTCCAAGCCGGCTTTCGACGCCGCATAATTCGACTGCCCAGGATTCCCCTCGCGCGTGACTGATGAGATATTGACGATCAAGCCGGGGCGAATCTGCCGCTCCAGCATCGCGGCGGCAACCTCGCGGCTAACCAGATAAGGTCCGGTCAGATTAGTTTCAATGACGGCCCGCCATTGCGCCGTTGGCAATTTGCGCACCCAGCCATCCTCCGGTGTCGCGAGCAGCCCGTCGCGTAGCGTCCCGGCGTTGTTGACCAGCAGGTTGATGCCGTCCAGCTTGTCCACCGCATCCTTGACGAATGCATTGACGGCATCCTCGCGGCTGACATCGACGACCAGCGGAATCGCCCGGCCCGGCAAGCCTTTCGCCTCGCGGTGCCATTCCAACAAACCATCCTCGTCGATATCCCCGCCCACAACCGCCGCGCCGCCGCACACCAATTCCCGTGCCATGCACCGCCCTATGCCGCTGGCCGCGCCGGTCACAATGGCTTTTAGTTCGTTAATTTTCAAAGGAGCCTCGCATGATTCAATCTCTGAGTGTCAAGTATTTAGCAAATCGGTTGTTATTCAAGAACCCCTCGCTTTCAAGCGCCTAGCTTTTTCCTCCGGCGACATCGCTTTGATTTTCAAAATAGCATCGGCGGTTTTATTCAAGCGATCGGGGTTAGCCTCCAATTCGGTGAGCACTAGCGCCAATTGCTCGACGGTCGTCGCGGCGAACAGGCTACGCAGCGTGATATTGACTTTGAAGGCTTGGCGCAACCAGGCCAAAATCTGCGCGGCAATTAGCGAGTGTCCGCCTAGCGTGAAGAAATTGTCGGTCACACCGACGCGATCAATGCCTAGCGTGTCTTTCCACAAACCGGCGAGCACTTCTTCCAAAGCATTCCTAGGCGCGAGATAGGTTTCGACGGCATGGGCCGCCGCTTCGGGGGTCGGTAGCGCACGGTAGTTGGTCTTTCCGTTCGGCGTCAACGGCAGCGCGTCCAAATCCATATACACCGCCGGGATCATGTAATCAGGCAGGCGATTGCGCAGCATTGCCCGGATTTGCTCGATAAAGCCGGGCCGACGCTCACCACCCTTCAGTACGAAATAGGCGACGAGGCGCTGCTGGCCAGGCTGGTCTTCACGCACCATCACAGCGGCGGCTTGCACATCGGGATCGTCGCGCAGCGCGATTTCGATTTCGCCGAGTTCGATGCGGAAGCCGCGGATCTTCGCCTGTGTGTCAATGCGGCCTAGGAACTCAAGCTGGCCGTTATCGCGGTAACGCGCTTGGTCACCGGTGCGATACAAGACCGCGCCGGGCTTTGCGCTGAACGGGTCGGGGATAAATTTTTCCGCCGTCAGCCCCGACTGGCCCAGATAGCCCTGTGCGACGCCCGCCCCGCCGATCAACAATTCGCCGGGTACGCCGAGAGGCATCGGCTGTAATTGTCCATTAACCAGATAAACCGTCGTGTTGCCTACCGGCCGGCCAATCGAGCGGGCATCGGACTCGTTGGCGACGCATTGCACGGTGGACCAGATCGTGGTCTCGGTCGGTCCGTAGACATTCCACAGCACGTTGCCATGCGCAGTCAGCCGCTCGGCCAAATCGATCGGCAAGGCTTCGCCGCCGCACCACATCCTAAGCCCCGGATTTGGTGTCCAGCCCGTCGTCAGCAGTAAGCGCCACGTCGCTGGGGTCGCCTGCATGACCGTTGCGGCCTCTTCGCGCAGCAATGTCTGCAAGCGGTCGCCGTCGGCAGCGTCCTCGGCACTTGCCAACACCACGCGCCCACCGACCATAAGCGGCAGGTACAGTTCCAGTCCGGCGATGTCGAACGACAAAGTGGTGACCGCGAGCATCACATCGTCCACGCCGAAGCCGACGCGGTGCTCGAAGGTCAACAGCAGGTTTGTCAAAGCGCGATGTGGAATCTGCACACCTTTCGGTCGGCCTGTCGAACCGGAAGTGAAAATCGTGTACGCGAGGTTTTCGGGATGCCCATCAATATCGGTGATCTGACGCGAGCATTGGGCGATTTCGGCCCAGTCAGTGTCGATGCAAACGCACTTCGCACCTCGGCTGTCCAGCTTGTTGGCCAAGTCCGCTTGCGTCAAAATGACCGGCGTTGCGCTGTCTTCGACCATCATCGCCAAGCGCTCGGCGGGGAAGCGCGGGTCCAGCGGCACATACGCGCCGCCGGCTTTCAAGATGCCGAGCAGACCGACCAGCAAATCGGTAGAGCGTTCCATATGGATGCCGACCAGCGTGTTCGGTTTTACGCCCGCGCCTCGCAGATAATGGCTCAATTGGTTGGATCGGGCGTCCAATTCGCCGTAGCTCATCCGCTCGTCGCCGCTGACAACGGCAATTGCGTCTGGCCGCTGCTTGGCTTGCCGCATGAAGCGGAGGTGGAAATGCTCGTACCGGTCATAGGCTTCGACCGTCTCGTTCCAATCGAGGATTTGTTGCCGCCGCTCGGTTTCAGCCAATGGCGACAGTGCGGCCACTGGCGCATTAGGCCGATTGAGCAGTGCCTCGGCCAAAGTCTGCATCTGCGCGAGGAAACGCGTCATCGCACGGGCATCGAAACGTGCCGTCTGGTAAACCAGCTTGACATTCATTTCGCGGCCCGGCAGCACGAGGCAGGTTAGCGGGTAATGTGTGCGTTCGACCGAAATTACGCGGCGCACCAAGAAATCCGTCGGCGCACTCGCAGGGGCATCGCCCAACGGGTAATTCTCGAATATGAACAAGGTGTCGAACAGCGATTGCTCGCGCGGCATGTCGCTGTAGCCATGCACATCGACCAAGCGGCTGTATTCAAACTGGCTCAGCTCGGTCTGCCGCTGTTGCGTCTCGCGTAGGAATTCTAAGGCGGGTTGTGCAGTGGCGACGGACAATCGCAACGGCAGCGAGTTGATGAACAAGCCGGCGGTCAGTTCGATGCCAGGCAGGTCGGCGGGCCGGCCGCTGACAGTCACGCCGAACACGATGTCATCGCTGCGGCTGTACTGCGACAACATGATCGCCCACAGGCTTTGCATGACAGTGTTCAAGGTCACGCGCTGGGCTTGCGCGAACGCGGCCAGTGCCGCTGTCAGGTCTTTAGGCCAATCCGCTTCTACCTCGGCAAACTCGACACAGGGCTTGTCGATGGGCTTAGTCAACGCGAGTTCGAGCGGTGCCGCATATCCGCGCAAGGTCTCGCGCCAATACGTTTCTGCCTCGGCCAGATCGCGTTGTGCGAGCCAGGCGAGATAATCCGCGTAGGGCCTAGGTGGCGGCAAATCGCTTTCCGCGCCCGCCAAGGCTTGCCGGTAAAACGTCTGCACATCCTGCAAAACGACTGGCAGCGACCAGCCGTCGAGAATCAGATGATGATGCGTCCACAACATGCGCCAGCGTCGCTCACCGTCGTGGATCATTTGGATGCGCATCAGCGGTGCTGAGGCCGGATCTATCCCGTTGCGGCGGTCTTCGGCCAATAAATCCTGCCAGCGGGCTTCCCGCTCGGATTCGTCCAAGCCGCACCAGTCCAGCCACATGACCGGGCAGGCTACGTCGGCATGGATGATTTGCACAGGCCGCGACAGTTCCACGCCATGGAAAGAGGCCCTAAGCGCCGCGTGTCGGCCCAAGGTGCGCACCCAAGCCCGCGCAAACGCGGCAGGGTCGGGTTCGCCGTCGATCAAGGCGGTGATTTGCTGGATATATTCGCCATGGCCTAGCTCGTCCAGCGCATGGAACAGCAAGCCTTCTTGCAATGGCGACAAAGGTAGCACATCGGTCACCGCGCCGCGCCCGACTAGTAATTGATCGAGTGCGGTTTGCGACAGCCCGGCCAGCGGGAAGTCCGACGGCACATAGCCGAGTGCTTCGCTGACTGCGGCCTTCGCGATCAGGTTTTGCAGATTGCGCAAAAACGTCTGGGCAAGGCGCTCAATCGTTGCTGCGTTAAACGCCTTGCCGGCGTAGATCCAATCGACCGTCAACACGCCGTCAGCGACGCGGGCCAAGATGTCCAGCAGGCAACCCCGCTGGTTCTCGGGGCCATGATCCAGGCCGATGGGTTCGATGGCCTGTCGGAATGTCGCCTCGGAGACTTCGATGCTGTCGAAGCGACCCAAGTAATTGAAGCTGATGTCACGCGGCGGCAGCACGGCGAGGCACTCGCGCAAACCGGTGTCGCCGGACAAATACCGCGAGATGCCAAAGTCCAGCCCTTTGTTAGGCACCGCCCGCAGAGAGGATTTGACACGGCTCAGCAGCGCGTTGGCACGCAACCCCGGCTCGCCGACAAACAGCATCGGGAACAAGCTCGTGAACCAGCCCACCGTGCGCGACACATCCGGCGCATCGGTCAAATCCTCGCGGCCATGGCCTTCCAAATCCAACCACAGCGGCCCGCCGGTCCAGTCCCCTATGGTTTCCAGCAACACGGCGAGCAATGCCTCCCCAACTTGTGCCCGCGTCAGCCTCGGCAATTCGTGCAACAACGCGCGGGTGTCATCGGCATCCAAGTGAACGCTGATAGAACGTGCGTCGGCTTCGGTATTGTCGGCGCGGGCTTTGGGATGATCGACCGGCAAAGACCGCACCCGGGCCGTGTCCAGTCCCAGCCAAAACGCCACGTCGGCGCTTTCGGCGTGGGCTTGCAAGTGCTGAACCCAGCTTCGTAACGACGCGGTTTTCTCGGGCAGGTGGATGGCTTGTTGGTGCAGGGCTTGCTCATAGGCCGACAACAGGTCTTCTTGCAAGATGCGCCACGACACGGCATCAATGACAAGATGATGCACGGCCAGCAACAAGCGGCCTTCGCGTCCTACGCCGAAATCGAAATGCACGGCGCGCAGCAGAGGCCCGCTGGAAATATCCAGGCTGGCTTGTACCGACGAGGCAACTTGGAACAACCCTCTCGGCTTGTCGGCATCGTTCAATCTTGACAGATCGATGGATTCACAAGCGACCTTGTCCGCATCAGCCGCCTTGGCCACATGCACAGCCAGAGACGCTGACGACACGGGCTTCGTCAAAGAAGCATCATAGTGCTGCCGCCAGCCGGCCTCAGTCGGTTCGAAGCGCAGCCTCAGCGCGTCATGATGGTTCACGACGGCTTGCAGCGCGAGGCTGAACGCGTTGGGCGAGAACTCCGCCGACACGCTCAACAGCATGGACTGGTTCCAATGCGATGGCTTGGGCAAGCCTCTCGCGAAGAAGTCCTGTTGGATCGGTGACAGCGGCACCTCGCCTGTCAACATTAATTGCTCGGCAGCCGACTGGCCAATGCGCTCAGCCTGTGCGGCAACGCTGGCGACGGTTTGGCCTTGCAGAATCAGTTTTGGCGTGATTTTCCAGCCTGACATCCGCGCCCGCGACACGATTTGCAGGCTCAGGATAGAATCGCCACCCAGTTCATAGAAATTGTCATCGACACCGACTATCGCGATACCGAGCAGAACGGACCAGATGCCGACCAGCGCTTTTTCAGCTTCGCTAACCGGTGCGCGATAGGCGCGATGCACGGCGCTTTCTTCGTCAACCGGCAGAGGCAGGGCTTTGCGGTCGATCTTGCCGCTCGGCGTCAACGGCATCGCTTCGAGCACGACGAACACGGCTGGCACCATGTGCTCCGGTAGGCGGAGGCTCAAGAATTCGCGCACCTCGGCTAGCGACAATGCATAGGCGTCGGTGGGCACCAGATACACGACTAGCCTTTGTCCGCCCGCCTGCCCGACCAGCATGGTCACGACTGCTTGCTTAACCAGCGGATGGGCGAGCAACACAGACTCGATCTCGCCCAACTCAATGCGGAAGCCGCGCAGTTTGATCTGCTGATCGGTGCGTCCTCTGAATTCCAACTCGCCCGAATCCAGCCAGCGGCCTAAATCGCCGGTTCGGTAAAGCCTGCCGCTTGGGATTTCGCCAATAGGATCGGGTACGAAACGCTCTGCGGTCATGCCCGGACGGTCGAGATAACCGCGCCCTAAGCCCGCCCCGGCCAAGAAAATCTCGCCGTCGGTGCCCGTCGGCAATGGCGCAAACTGCGCGTCCAGCACATAGGCGCGGACCTGGTCGATGGGCCGGCCTATCGGCACCGTCGCCATGGACATACGGCCTTTGAAAACTTGCGAGGTCGCATCAATGGCGGTTTCGGTCGGGCCGTACAGATTGATCAAATCGGTCTCCGCCAGTGTGGCCTTGAATCGCCGCGCCAACTCGGGCCGCAGGGCTTCGCCGCCGGCATAGACACGACGCAGCGAAAGGCATGCAGCGAAATCGTCTTCGATAAGCAAGGCTTCTAGCAAAGTTGGCACCAATTGCAAAATCGTGATGCCTTGCTCGCGGATCGTGTCGATCAAATAGCGCGTATCTTGCTGCCTACCGCTGTGCGCCAAGCACAACTCGGCCCCGCCGTTGAATGGTGCCCAGAATTCCCAGACCGACGCGTCGAAGCTGAACGGCGTCTTTTGCAACACGCGGTCAGTCGCCGTCAGCGGATAGACCCGCTGCATCCACTGCATATGGTTGACGATGGCTCGATGCGGGATTTGCACACCCTTAGGACGGCCCGTCGAACCGGACGTGTACAGTGTATACGCTAGATGGTCCGGGGATAGTGCTAGGGCCGGGTTGGCATCCGGCTCGGCTAGAGGGATTTCATCAAGCCAAATCGAATGTGCAAGCGATGGCAAGCCGTCAGGCAATGCATCTGGGATGGTGATCAAATGCTCGATTCGGCTGTCTTCGACCATCCAAGCCAGGCGCTGCGCCGGATAGCCCGGATCCAGCGGCAAGTACGCGCCGCCGGCTTTCAACACAGCGAGCAAGGCTACGACTCGCTCTAGCGAAGATTCCAAACCGATGCCGACCAAGATGTCGGGGCCTACGCCGAGCTTGATCAAACGCCACGCCAGCCGGTTCGCGCGGCGGTTCAGCTCGGCAAAGCTGAGCTGGTCATCGTCCATCGAAACCGCAATCGCATCGGGTGTACGCCGAACCTGCGCCTCGAACAACCCATGCAACATCGGATGGGCAAACTCCGGCCTCTCGCCTTGAAATTCGACGAATTGTCGGTGAAACTCGGCTTCGGACAATAGCACAAGCCGTTCATGCCGGGCATCGGGTGCTTCCGCCATGGCCGCCAAAATGCAGCCATAATAGTCCGCATAACGGTTCATCTGCACTGATGTCAATGTGCTCGCATCATAATCCAAAGCCCCGGCGATGCGGCCTGTGTCGGTCAACACGCTAAAATTGACGGCTAGCGTGAAATTGGTCTCCTCAAGCGTATCCGCGCCCAACACCGCAAACTCGCCGTCTACGGTCATTGCCTGATCCAGCACATGGAAATGCACGAAGTTGAAATCGACCTCGAATAAGGCTTCGCCGCCTGCGACTTTTTGTATCTCCGACAGCGGATAGCGTCGGTACGGCGCGATGGCTTGCTCGGCTAGGGCGGTTTGCCGTATCAGATCGACCCAGCTTCCGGGATGTGCGCTGAATCGCAGCGGCAGGGTATTCAGGAACAAGCCCAATGTGCGGTCGCCGTCCGCCTGCTCCAAGCGGCCATTGCTGACCAGGCCGGTCACGGTGTCCGGCTGGTTCGTGATGAACGCCAATGCGCGCAAATGCGCGGCGAGCAGCACCGAACGCAACGGCAGGCCCAATTGCGCGCCCAGCCGCTTCAATCCGTCGGACGTGGCTTCGGGAATCGGCACGTCGGCGCGGGCTATCTTATGCCCGGTCGGCGAGGTGGAAACACCCAGCCTCGGCAATTGCGCAAACGGCGCGTCCTCCAGATACGCGGCCCAAAAGCCGCGCTGCCTCGCATCGGCCAAGACTTGCCTTTCGACGGCGACGAATTCGCGAAAACTCAATGCAACTGGCGACGGCGGCTCCACGGGTCGGCCCAAATTGACCGCATATTGCTGGAACAACTCGGCCAGCAAGGACGCGACGCTCCAGCCGTCGAGAATCGCATGGTGGACGCTGATGCCGAATTGGAAGCGGTCATCGGCGCGTCGGTGGATTTGCACGCGTAGCAACGGCGCTTGTTCCCACGCGAACGGGTGGCTGCTCTCGCCCTCGGCCCAGGCGCGGATCAAGCGCTGCTGCTCGTCGTCGTCAAGTCCGCGCAAATCGGTCTCTGCGAACGGCAATTCAACCTCTCTGTGGACCAGTTGCAAGGGTTCGTCAAACTCGCCTAAGTGGAAGCTCGTCCGCAAAATACCGTGGCGGCTGAATGCGCCGGTCAGCGCGTCGCGCATCGCTGTAGCGTCATATGGCGCTTGCAGATGGTAGCTCATGACATCGTGGTAAGCAGTCGCCCCGGCCTCGAAGCCGCTGTAGAAGAACATGCCTTTTTGCAGCGAGGTCAGTGGATAGGCGTCTTCGACCGATGTCGGCAGCATGGCCTTCGTCGTGTCGGACACCAATTCAAACGGCGCGGTGCGCGTTTCGCCATTTGCCTCGCCGACCAAGCCTGCCAGACCGGCGATGCTCGGATGCTGGACGAGGTCTTGGAACGCCAGTGGCAGGCCGAGTTCGCGGCAGCGCGACAACAGGCGGATGCTGCGGATCGAATCGCCGCCTAGCGCGAAGAAATTGTCGTGGATGCCGACGCGCTCGACACCGAGCACCTCGGCCCAAATTCCGGCCAAGGCCAGTTCGGTCGTCGTGCGCGGCGCGACATAAGCCTCCTCTTCGTCCACCGCCCCCAGCCCATCCGGCGCGGGTAGCGCGGCCCGATTGATCTTGCCATTGCCGGTCAATGGCATCGCGTCCATGAACACAAACGCCTGCGGCAGCATGTAATCGGGCAGGCGCTCGCCCAAGAAGCCGCGCAAACTTGCTGCCGACATCGGTCGAAGACGCCTATCCACTGACCTCGCTGCAAAAAGGCATGTTCTTCTACAGCGGCTTCGAGGCCGGAGCGACAGCTTACCACGATGTCATG
>Ga0208496_1000451_pt1 | contig 14925 bp, 15 predicted proteins | sample CryBogmetaGMA2M_FD_184552 | JGI IMG/M metagenome (GOLD analysis project Ga0208496, IMG submission 184552) | Freshwater microbial communities from Crystal Bog, Wisconsin, USA - MA2M (SPAdes) | ecosystem: Environmental > Aquatic > Freshwater > Lake | place: Crystal Bog, Wisconsin, USA | collected... | reverse complement strand
GCTTAAAGAGCCCGTTGCTGGCAACGCTTAAACATGGCTTAGTCGTGGTTTAACTGGCGTCGCGGATATAATCTTTCCAGACGATTTCGCCACTAAGACTTGCGACAAAGGTGCGATGCGAGGCGAGTTCTGTCTCGGTTAGCCGCTCCGGCAAAGCATTGGGGCGAACCCGATACGTCCGGTTCGTGCCGGTAGGTTTCGAGCGCTCCGCTTCCGCGCTCTCAATAGGGGCTAGGCCGAGATCGGCCTGGCGACCGCCGGTTAATTCGATATAGACCTCCGCCAAAATCTCCGAATCCAGCAAGGCTCCGTGTTTCGTGCGCCGTGAATTGTCGATATTATACCGCTGGCACAATGCATCGAGGCTATTCGGTCCGAACGGATGTTTCCGGCGGGCTAATTGCAAGGTGTCGATCACGCGCTCATTATCAATCACCGGCAATTTCAACCGAACCAGCTCGGCATTGATGAAGCCCATATCAAACGACGCATTATGCGCCACCAACGCAGAATCGCCGATGAAGGTGAGAAAATCATCCGCGACGGCTGAGAAAAGCGGCTTATCGGATAGAAATTCAGATGAGAGCCCATGCACGCGAAACGCGCCGTCGGGCATATCACGCTCCGGATTAAGGTAGACATGGAAGGTTTCACCCGTAGGCAGCCGGTTCATCAGTTCGACACACCCGATCTCTACGATCCGATCTCCCCCGAGCGGGTTGAGGCCTGTTGTCTCTGTATCAAACACGATCTCGCGCATATCCATTAGTCTCCCCTACCATTCGCTGTGGCAACGTGCCCTTTACGGCCAGAAAAGATCCGAATAGCCGCGTCTACCTGCCGACCGGCGTGGTCCAAGCCATGGCCGGTATCGATCACAAGGTGAGCGCGGGCGCGCTTTTCTGAATCAGGCAGCTGGCGCGCGAGAATGGACGTAAATCGCTCTTCCGTCATGCCAGGTCGCGCAAGAACTCGGGCCTTTTGAACAGCATGATCAGCCGACACTACAATTATTGCATCACAGCGCCCATCCGCGCCACCCTCAAACAATAAAGGAATATCGAGAACAACAAGCGGGACCGAGCGAAGGACAGCTTGACGCAAAAAAACGTGCTCCGCCTCACGAACAAGAGGATGGACGATCGCTTCAAGCTTTTTCAACGCGTCAGGATTACCAAGCACAAAGGGCGATAGTTTCGCTCGATCGACCACGCCATCTTTAGTCGTACCGGGAAAGACGGCTTCCACCAATGGAGCGGCTTTACCCGCATAAAGCCCGTGAACGGTAGCGTCCGCATCATGCACAGGTACACCGCGCGCCCGAAAAAGCGTCGCGGTTGCCGATTTTCCCATGCCGATCGATCCAGTTAACCCAATGACAAACGTCATTTTGTGATGCCTGTAATGTCCGCCTCAATCAAAGCGCGTAGAGCGGGCGTGACCATCGGGCGGGTTCCGAACCAATGTTCAAAGCCCGGTACGGCCTGATGAAGCAACATACCCAGCCCATCTGCGACCGGATTTCCTCTGAGCCTCGCCTGTCGCAACAGGCCGGTCTCAAGCGGAACATAAACAATATCTGTGACCAAGGCGGTTAGAGGTAGGGGTGCCAAGTCGATTTCAAGATCGGGCTGGCCCTTCATTCCGAGTGAGGTCGTGTTTACTAAGAGGTCGGAACCGTCAAGGGCGTCAGATAGCTCGCTCCAACCGGCGGCATGGACGGTGGGCCCGAATCGCTCGCCTAAAAGTTCTGCGCGCGCACGGGTTCGGTTTACAATGCGGATATCCTCGGCCCCCCGTTCTTTCAACGCAGCAACGACGCTAGCAGATGCACCACCTGCGCCCAATATCACCGCTTTTTTCAGATTTCGGCTCCAACCCACTGCCCGATCATCGAGATTGGCTAAAAATCCTTCGATATCGGTATTGTCCCCGCATAAAACGTCGCCTTCATACCAAAGAGTATTGGCAACTTGTAAGTGTTCGGCGCGCGCGGTTGGGCGCTCCAACAGCTGAAAAGCCGCCTCTTTGTGGGGTAAAGTGACATTACAGCCGACATAGCCTTTGTTGCGCAGCGAGCGAATAAAGGCAGGAAATTCCGCTGGCGTCACATCTTCACGTCCATAATGGCCGCTTAGGCCTAAACTCTTCAGCCAATAACCATGAATCATCGGCGAACGGGAATGCGCTATTGGGTGGCCGATGACACAGGCGCGTGGTTCGTGGCTTTTCATATCGATAGGCACCCTTCGCTTCGAAAAAAGCCGATCAACGGTTCAAGCGGCAAACCGAGTATAGTAAAAAAATTACCCTCAACCCCATCAAACAAATGCACGCCCAATCCCTCCAACTCATAGCATCCAACACTAAGTAGGACCCTGTCACCAACGAGGTCGCAATAAGCGTTGATCTGTTCCGACGTCAGCGGCCGCATCGTCAGCGTAGCAGTGTCGGTCCGTTCAAATAAAACCTGCCCATCTCGCGCCACAACCACGGCGCTGGTCAAATCGTGGGGTTTTCCAGCTAAATCCGCCAATTGTTGTTTAGCCTGCTGCAGATTGGCGGGTTTATGAAGAATATCATCGCCACAATTTAACATCTGGTCGGCGCCAATCACATAATGGCAGGGGCGCAAAAGACTGCCCAAACGGGCCTTCTCTGCCGCGAGTGCCAATGCTCGGCTTTTGATCGGTGCTTTCTCGTCCTCTAGTAAGGATTCAAACGCTCGTTCATCGAATTCCGGGACAATAATCTCAGGTAGCAGCCCGGCTTTTGATAAAAGTTCAAACCGGGCTAAGCTTTTTGAAGCCAAGACCAAAGGAAGCGATGATGACCAGAGATCAACGGTCGATTTCATTGTGGTTCCCGTTGCCTTGTGTGATCGCGGTGTAAATCGATCACGGCCGCGGCGGTTTCTTCAATCGATCGACGTGTGACATCAATCATTGGCCAGTTGTTGCGCCCACAGAGCCGTCTTGAATAGGTAATTTCCTCAGTAACGGCCGTTTTATCGATGTAAGGCGAATCTTCCGGGGCTTTGAGGGTGAGAAGGCGGTTTTGCCGAATCTGCACGATCCGCTCCGGGCTTGCCACTAGGCCTACGACCAGTGGCCTTTTTACGGTTTCAAGCGTTTCTGGCAGAGGGATACCCGGAACAAGCGGTACATTGGCCGTTTTATACCCGCGATTAGCCAGATAGATGCTGGTTGGCGTTTTCGATGTGCGGCTGATCCCGACCAAGATGATATCGGCTGAATCGAGGTCTTGGCCTTGTTGGCCATCATCGTGCATCATTGTGTAGTTGAGTGCATCGATCCGTTTAAAATAGTCCGAGTTGAGGACATGTTGGGCCCCCGGGCGGTGCGTGGAGCTTAACCCCAGATAGGCTTGAAAAATCGTCAGGACCGGATCAAGAACCGATAAACACGGGCAACCATATTCCGCACACGCGGCTTCTAACCGCTTGGCCAACACTTGATCAACAAGGGTATACAACACAATGCCGGGCGCGTTTTCGAGCGCTTGTATAATGCGATCAAGCTGTGCTTCGGTGCGAACAAGAGGATAAACATGCTCAATTGCCGACACGCTCTGATATTGGGCCGCGGCAGCTCTGCTCACTGCGATCAGCGTTTCGCCCGTCGAATCGGATACCAGATGAAGGTGGAAATAGTTCCGTTGCACGCTAAGACACCCCTTCATCGGAAAGCTGTTGATGGCGGTAGGCACTATGGGGATAACCTAGCCCCTTTCCCATGGCTCTCAAAAATTTATCCCCTATTGCCTTGCGATGATCAACAGGCGCTTTCTATGGGGAGAAAATGAGCGCTTGATTTTCTCAATGCGGGGATAGGTAATTTTGATTACGAAGATCTCGACGAGGGAAATCTCTCTAAGTGTTTGTTCGCACCTCTTTTTATGGAACCCTTCTCAAAACGACAGAGTGATAAAATTTCACGCTTTGCAAATTGACAAAGCGACGTAAAAACGTGGACATTCTGTGGATGATATCGCGTTCGCCTTGTTCGCTGTCTAACAAAAACAACAATTCAAGAATCACTTAAGGAATCTTTTTAGTGGCACACCCGGTGGATAGCTCAACAAACGACGAAAAACCGCTACTTGCAACGCTGATGGGTAAGCAACAAAAGCGGCCTCCGATTTGGATTATGCGGCAAGCTGGCCGGTATCTGGCGGAATATCGCGAAGTGAGAGCGCGTTCGAAATCGTTTATCGATTTTTGCTATTCGCCGGATTTAGCCACCGAAGTAACGCTCCAGCCGATCCGGCGGTTCGGTTTTGATGCGGCTATTCTCTTTTCTGATATTTTGGTGGTTCCCGATGCGCTTGGGCAAGGAGTTTCATTCGTTGAAAACGAGGGGCCTCGTTTACCGCCTTTGCTCGTCGAAAATAATCTTTCCGAAATAAAATCCGAAATTGATCTTGATCGTTTAGCGCCTGTTTTTGAAACAATCGGCCGTGTGAAAGAAGCGCTTCCGAAAGAAACAACGTTTCTGGGGTTCTGCGGGGCTCCTTGGACAGTTGCGAGTTATATGATTGCAGGCAAGGGCACGCCCGAACAGGCTCCTATTCGTCTTTTAGCCTACCGGAATCCGGAATATCTCGAGAAATTGATCGAACGATTGATTCAATCGTCTATAGCCTATCTCTGTCGGCAAATGGAGGCCGGTGTTGATGCGTTGCAGATTTTTGAGAGCTTTGCAGGCGCGTTAACGGCTGACGGTCTGGAGCAGTGGTCAATCGGGCCTATTCGGCGGATTATCGAGGGTGTTCGACTTCGCCATCCTCATGCCAAATTTATTGTGTTTGGCCGTGGCTCCGGCGCCAACCATGTCCAATACGCGTCAAAGACAGGGGCGAATGCTGTGGCGATCGATTGGGCGGTTGATCCGGCTTGGGCAGCATCGGTTCTTCAACCGCTAAAGCCTGTTCAGGGCAATTTAGACCCTTTAGCGGTGGTAGCGGGTGGTGATCAGTTGGATCGTCGTGCAGACGCGATTATAGAGGCTTTCTCAAACGGTCCACATATTTTCAATCTGGGGCATGGTATTGTTCCTGAGACGCCGGTTGCTCACGTAGAACGGTTGATTAAACGGGTTCGGGGTTAAACCGTGGTGGAGCAATGGGTCAAGGTCATCCACGTGCTCGCCGTCATCTCATGGATGGCCGGCTTGCTTTATTTGCCGCGGCTTTTTGTCTATCATTCGAATGTCGCTAAGGGATCCGAAGCATCCGAGACGTTCAAAGTGATGGAACGGCGGCTTTTAAAGGCGATTATGACGCCTGCGATGATTGTCGCTTGGATTGCTGGCCTTTGGCTTGCGGTTTCAAGTGGGTTTACCGGCCAGCCCTGGTTTCATGCAAAACTACTCGCCGTTTTGTTGTTGAGTGCTAGCCATGGCTTGATGGCGCGGTATGTGAAAGACTTCGCTCAGGACGGTAATAAGCGTTCGTCTAAATTCTTCCGCGTGTTTAATGAAGTACCAACCTTGCTCATGATAGCGGCGGTTGTTTTGGTAATCGTAAAGCCTTTTTGATATTGGTTGGGTTTGATCGGTCTTGCCCTTTTATTCAAAAGCGGTTATCGACGGATCATTGTGGTGGCGGGCTTCCCGTCATTGCGTCTCTGGGTCTTGACGAAGCGCGTCCTGCTGCTTCTGGTCGACCGACCGGTTTCTTTCCGGTTCAATTTGGTTTTGTTCTCCTCTTCTTCCCAAAGTGGCATGGTTAAATGCCCTGTTATGATTGAGTCTATCGATGCGCGAGATGAAGCTTAAGGATCTTAAGAAAAAATCCCCGACGGATTTGTTGGCGTTTGCCGATGAGTTGCTGGTGGAAAATGCGGGCACCATGCGCAAGCAAGAGCTGATGTTTGCCATTCTCAAGCAATTGGCGGCGAACGAGACGGAGATCATTGGCGAAGGTGTGGTGGAAGTCTTGCCGGACGGGTTCGGGTTTTTGCGCTCGCCTGATTCGAACTATCTGGCGGGTCCGGACGATATTTATGTTTCACCTTCCCAGATAAGGCGGTTTGGTTTAAGGACAGGCGATACGGCTGAGGGTCAGATTCGTGGCCCGAAGGACGGCGAACGGTATTTTGCACTTGTCAAAGTCAACACGATTAATTTTGAAGACCCGGAAAACTCCCGCCATAAGGTGAATTTCGATAATTTGACACCGCTCTATCCCAATGAACGGTTGAAGCTTGAAATAGAAGACCCGACGCGCAAGGACTTTTCGGCTCGCGTGATCGATATTGTCTCTCCGATCGGCAAAGGCCAACGCGGCTTGATCGTTGCGCCGCCGCGTACCGGTAAAACCGTCTTGCTGCAAAATATTGCGCAATCGATCACGACGAACCACCCGGAATGCTATTTGATCGTGTTGTTGATCGATGAGCGGCCCGAAGAGGTTACCGATATGCAGCGCTCGGTGAATGGTGAAGTGGTATCGTCAACGTTTGATGAACCGGCCTCCCGCCACGTGCAGGTGGCTGAGATGGTCATCGAAAAGGCCAAGCGGCTTGTGGAACATGGTCGCGATGTCGTTATTCTGCTCGACTCCATTACGCGTCTTGGGCGCGCGTATAATACGGTTGTTCCATCATCCGGCAAGGTTTTAACCGGCGGTGTGGATGCAAATGCCTTGCAGCGTCCTAAACGTTTCTTCGGCGCGGCGCGTAACATTGAGGAAGGCGGATCGCTAACGATTATTGCGACTGCCCTGATTGATACCGGCAGCCGTATGGACGAAGTGATCTTTGAAGAGTTCAAGGGGACGGGCAACTCGGAAATTATTCTGGACCGAAAGGTTTCCGACAAACGCGTCTTCCCGGCGCTGGACATCACGCGGTCCGGTACGCGCAAAGAGGAACTGCTTGTTCCACCTGATGTCCTCAAAAAGATGTACGTCTTGCGGCGTATCCTTAACCCGATGGGTACCGTGGACGCGATTGAGTTTCTTGCCGACAAACTTCGGCAGACCAAGACCAACACCGATTTCTTCGAATCGATGAATACTTAACCGTTTAGCCAAAACGCCTTATTATTGAGGATCGATTCGTGACCGATACGATCTTTGCGCTCGCCACGGGACGCGGCGCCGCTGGCCTAGCGGTTATCCGCGTGAGTGGGCCGAAGGCGTTCTTCATTCTCCAGAGTCTTGCGGGAGATGGGGTTGACGCGCGGCGAGCAACCCTTCGGTTGCTTCGGTCCCAGGGCACAGTGATCGACGAAGCCGTTTGTCTCTGGTTTCCGGGACCAGCAAGTTTTACCGGTGAAGACTGCGTCGAATTTCAATGCCACGGTGCGCAAAGCGTATTGGCACTCATGTTGAAGACATTGGCTGGCTTTGACGGCTGTCGGCTTGCTGAGCCTGGCGAGTTCTCCCGGCGGGCGTTTGAAAACGGCAGGATGGATCTTGCGGCCATCGAAGGTCTTGGCGATCTAATCGATTCGGAGACGGAATATCAGCGCCAACAGGCCGTTCGGCAAATGATGGGCGGATTGAGCCGAGAAATTGATCAGTGGCGGTCCGATCTGATTGCTGTCTTAGCTCTGTTTGAGGCCGATCTTGATTTCTCCGACGAAGGGGATATCGATGGTCGGGTTCTGGATTTGGCAGAAGCTCGGTTGAAAGCGGTTCGTGATCGCATGGTAGTGGCTTTGGCCTCATCAGGACGGGGTGAACGGCTTCGCGAGGGACTGACCGTCGTTTTGGCGGGACCGCCTAATTCCGGAAAGTCGACGCTTTTGAATGCCCTTGCGCGCCGGGATGTGGCGATCGTTTCCTACATTGCCGGCACGACGCGTGATATTGTTGAGGCTCGACTTGATCTCTCGGGTTATCCCGTTACGATCCTGGATACGGCCGGTATGCGGGAAACGCTAGATCCCATCGAGAATGAAGGTATCCGTCGGATGTTGGCTAGGGCAGAAGCAGCGGATCTCGTCCTGTGGCTTTCGTCAGCTTTAGAGGTTGAGACGCCGCCGCCCGTATCCATCCGGCAGCTTGGTGATCGCGTCGTGACCGTTTTAACCCATAGGGATCAGGCGGACGTGTCGCAAAAAGGTTTGGCGATCTCGGCGATTTCCGGTATCGGAATGGACGACCTTATTCGGTTCTTGACGGACCGCGCTGCTCATACACTCGCTACCGGGGAAGAAGGCGTTGTTCTAACGAGGGCCAGACACCAGGACGCGGTGGTGGAAGCGGAAGCGGCGATTAACCGAGCGCTGGTGGTGCTTCATTCCACTGGAACAGAACTGGTTGTTGAAGAAGTGCGGTTGGCGATGCGGGCTATCGGTCGGATCACTGGCCATGTGGGCGTGGAAGATGTGTTGGATCAACTGTTCTCACATTTCTGTATAGGGAAGTAGCGCGCCTGTTTCACGTGAAACGTTGACCAAGTATCGGGTAAATAGCGCGGTCGGAGAGAGATGTGAAGATGTCTGATCGATATGACGTTATCGTCGTGGGTGGGGGCCATGCGGGAACGGAAGCGGCCGCCGCGGCCGCTCGTGCGGGAGCTCGAACGGTGCTGATTACGACATCGCTTGAGGCGATCGGCACAATGTCGTGCAATCCGGCGATTGGCGGCCTTGGAAAAGGTCATCTGGTTAGAGAGATTGACGCGCTCGACGGCATTATGGCTCGTGCTGCCGACAAGGGCGGTATACAATTTCGGGTCCTTAATCGGAGCAAAGGTCCCGCTGTGCGAGGGCCGCGGGCTCAGGCGGATCGGAAACTGTATCGACTAGCGGTTCAGGAATTGTTGAAAGCGACGCCCTGTCTCACTTTCATTGAGGGAATGGTTGATGACTTGATCCTCGATGCGGCTAGAAGCACCGTTACAGGTGTTCTGCTAAAAGATGGTCGAAGGATTGAGTCGGGCGCGCTCGTTTTGACCACTGGAACCTTTTTGAACGGTTTGGTCCATATCGGGCCGGTGCAGTTTTCGGCAGGCCGGATCGGTGAACCACCGGCGCGGAGGCTTTCTGGAGCGCTGTCGGCCGCCGGCTTCACGCTCGGACGGTTGAAAACCGGAACGCCGCCGAGACTTGATGGCCGGACGATAGAGTGGGAGCGTCTCGAATTGCAAAACGGGGATAATCCTCCGGAGCCGTTTTCGACGTTGACCGAACGCATCAATCAGGCGCAAATTGCGTGTGGGGTGACCGCAACCACCGACGCCGGTCACGAGATTATTCGCCAAAGCATCGGTAGCGCTCCGATCTATACGGGGCAAATCGCAGGGCGGGGACCACGCTATTGTCCTTCGATCGAGGATAAAGTCGTTCGATTCGGAGACAGAACGAGTCATCAAATTTTTCTAGAACCTGAAGGACTTGATGACCCGACCGTTTATCCGAATGGGATTTCGAGCTCGATGCCGGAGGAGGTCCAGCGCGCCTTCGTCCAGACCATACCTGGCCTCGAACGGGCGCGGATGATGAGGCCTGGCTACGCCATCGAATATGATTTTATTGATCCAAGGTCATTGTGGCCAACTTTGGAGACGAAGCAATTGGGTCGCCTCTATTGCGCGGGTCAGATCAATGGAACGACCGGCTATGAAGAAGCAGCAGCCCAAGGGTTGATCGCAGGATTAAACGCAGCGCGGCGGGCAGCAGGCCAAGAGGGTGTCACGGTTGATCGCACGCAAGCCTATATTGGTGTTTTGATTGACGATCTTGTGACGCAAGGCGTTACGGAGCCCTATCGGATGTTCACTTCCCGCTCCGAGTATCGGCTATCCCTTCGATCTGATAACGCAGATGAACGATTAACCCCACTAGGGATCGCTTGGCGGATCGTGGGGTCGCAACGCCAAAATCATTTTGACACCGCTCATAAAGCTTTGGTCGATGCTCGGTCGCTGTTGCAGAATCTCGTGGTTACGCCGACGGAGGCAAGTGCCCGTGGTCTGAAGGTTAACCATGATGGCATACGTCGATCGGCCTTCGATCTCTTGTCTTACCCGGGCCAAACCCTGTCTGGGCTGGCGAAGCTATGGCCAGAGCTTGATCGATTCGGAGCCAAAATGATTGATCGACTCGAGAACGATGCCCGGTATGCGGTCTATCTCGATCGGCAGGTGAAGGATATCGCCTCATATCGCCGGGATGAAGAAATGGCGATGCCGACGGATATGGATTATGCGGCAGTGAGCGGATTATCAACCGAGCTACGGGCGAAATTGGCGATGGTTCGTCCAAAGACCCTTGGGCAGGCCGGCCGGATTGAGGGCATGACGCCGGCTGCGCTTACGCTGTTAGCTGCTCGCGCACGGCGTAAAGTGAGGAAGCCTGCAGCGGTTAGTCCCGGACAGGATGTGGCGTAATGGTGGCTCGTCCAAAGCCGCTGTCGGAATCGCTGCAATCTGATCGTGCCGAAGCGCTAGCCCTGACCCACGTTTCACATGAAACATTGGAGAAGCTCGACGCCTATGTGGCGCTGCTTTTGCGCTGGCAGACGATCAAGAACCTCGTGGGCCACGGCACTTTACCGGTTATTTGGACCCGCCATATTGCCGATAGTGCACAACTGGCGCGGTTTCAACCAAACGCCCAGATCTGGGTCGATATCGGTTCGGGCGCTGGCTTTCCAGGTTTGGTCTTGGCGATTCTGCTCACTGATCGTCCAGGCTTTGCGATGCATCTGATTGAGAGCAATGGCCGTAAAGTTGCTTTTCTTCGCGAAGTGGCTCGCACTCTCCAGCTTCCGGTTACGGTACACGATTGCCGCATAGAGGATGCGCGCACGCTATTGCCGCCAAAGATCGATTGCTTGACCGCCCGCGCCCTTGCGCCTTTGGTTGAACTCTTGGAAATGCAAGCGATTTTAACTGAAAATCCGTGTATAGGTCTCTTCCCAAAGGGACAAGATGTAGATGTCGAATTGACCGAAGCCGCTAAATATTGGAGTATAGAGGCCGAAATACATTCCAGCGTGACAGATCCGGCTGGCCGGATTGTCGAAGTGATCAAGGCCGCGCCGAAGGTTTGACGCAGGATTTCGTAAAAAGGTTCGACATCATGGAAAAGACCGATACCGCCCCTATTCGACTTTCCGTCTCCGGTCAGAAGCCGCGGGTTTTGGCGCTTGCCAATCAAAAAGGCGGCGTTGGCAAGACCACCACAGCGATCAATCTGGGCACGGCCTTGGCCGCCATTGGCGAACGCGTTCTGATTGTTGATCTTGATCCGCAGGGAAACGCCTCAACCGGTCTGGGAATTGATCAGAAGAGCCGTACGATCTCGACCTATGATGTGATGACGGGTGATGCGAAGCTGATTGACGCTATCCATCCAACGGCGGTTCCGCGCCTTTGCGTGTCACCGTCGACGCTCGATTTGCTAGGCCTTGAGTTGGAAATCGCAACTGATCGCGATCGGGCTCATCGGCTCAAAAAAGCCATAGCGAGCCTGCATGTGACGCAGATTCTGGCGGGCGAAGAGGGCTTTTCCTATGTTCTCGTTGATTGCCCGCCATCGCTTAATCTGTTGACGATCAACGCCATGGCGGCAGCCGACGCTGTTGTGGTGCCGCTCCAATGCGAGTTCTTTGCCCTTGAAGGGTTAAGCCAGCTGCTTAAAACAGTTGATCAGGTGCGTGAATCGCTCAATCCGGGCCTATCGATCCATGGTATTGTGCTGACCATGTTCGACTCGCGAAACAATCTCTGCTCGCAAGTCGTTGATGATGTGCGCGCCTTCATGGGCACCAAGGTGTATGAGACTGTGATTCCTCGCAATGTTCGCGTGTCAGAGGCCCCATCGCATGGCAAGCCCGTTTTGCTCTATGATCTTAAGTCTTCCGGCGCACAGGCCTATCTGCGACTGGCATCGGAAGTGATACAGCGCGAACGTGCCTTACAGGCGGCCTGATTTTCTATTTTCGTACGATAAGGGGAATTAACTCATGGCTGAGGAGCCTACCCGTTCGCGTTTAGGGCGTGGATTAGCGGCATTGATTGGCGAAGTAGGCGAGGCGGCGATCCCAGCAGATCGTGCGCGCGGCCAAAGACGCGTTCCTACCGAGTTTTTGCGACCCAATCCCCGCAATCCTCGGCGGACGTTCAACGAAGCCGAGTTAGAGGATTTAGCCAATTCAGTGCGTGAAAAGGGCATTATTCAGCCTATTCTCGTGCGTACTCTGCCCGGTATGGACGATGTATTTGAAATCATCGCGGGCGAACGGCGCTGGCGCGCCGCACAGCGCGCCTCCCTGCACGATGTTCCCGTCTTGATCATCGAAGCGGGCGATAAAGAAGCGCTCGAAATCGCAATCATCGAAAACGTTCAGCGGGCTGATTTGAACGCGCTTGAAGAGGCGATGGGATACGAGCAGTTGATCGCCGAATATGGTTATTCGCAAAATGATCTTGCGCGTATTATTGGGAAGAGCCGCAGCCATATCGCCAATACGCTTCGCCTTACACGCTTGCCTGAAGGTGTTAAATCGCTTCTAGCGTCAGGCGAACTGTCCGCCGGGCACGCCAGAGCACTTTTATCCGTGAAAGATCCCGAGGCTTTGGCTCGTCGGATTATTGAGCGCGGCATGACCGTCCGCGATGTGGAGCGCATCGCGCAAGACGATGACAAGGCTGCAACGCCGTCCGATACGCCGCGTCGCCGCGAGAAAGATCCTGATACAAGGGCGCTTGAAAAGGCGATAGAAGACGTGCTGGGGCTATCCGTTTCCATCTCGCACGGTACGCGTGGTGGCGAATTACGAATTAAATACCGCACTTTGGAACAGCTTGACGCCGTGTGCCGCCGATTGCGCGATTAATTCCGATTGTTTTGGGAGCGCCGTGCGGCGATGGCGAGCGTTAAGCAGGCGCGCGACGCCAGACTTTCGCCAAGGGAGGCATTTTTCCGGCACGCCGCCTGAGCCTCTCCTAGCGTTGTGATGGCGCTCTCTAAGCTGTTCAGCGTCCAAAGCTTTAACTGGCTTTGAAACACGGCGCTTCGCTTGTAAAATACTCGTCCATTGCGCTCGACATCGCTCATCGACACGCCCTTGTCGAGCGCAAGCCTCGATTTGGCCAAGAGCAGTGCATGGCGGAGCATTGCGCCGACGATAACGCCTGCGTCCTGCCCTTCTTTTAAAGAGCGGCGTAAAGCGATATCGGCAGCGGTTGAATCGCCGATAAACACCGCGTCGGTTAGCATATCGGTGGCTAAAGCCGAGGCGTCCGCCATGACGGCTTCAACATCATCGACGTCGACCATTCCTTTACCGTGCGCATAAAGCGCCAATTTTTCAATTTCACTCCGGGAAAGAAGGCGGTCTGCACCCAAGAGCGAGATCATGAGCGAGCGGGCGTCCGGACTGGCGCGAAGATGGTGTTCTGAAAAAATATCGTCGATTAGTCGTGGAATGCCTTGGCCTTCATCGGCGTAGCAGGGCAAAGCTACGGCATGACCGGTCTTTTCAACCGCTGCTCGAAGCGGATGTTTGCTAGCGAGGTCGCCTGCCTCGATAATCACCGGATTTTCAGGCTTCGCGCTGAGTAGCGGCTCAAGCGCCGATTGAATTTGCCGCGATCCCACCCTCACCCAAACGGCGCGGGAACCTCCAAACAGCCCTAACGTGTTGGCCTCATCGACAATTCGGCTGCTTTCGCCCCCCAGATCGTCCCCGTCGATTCGGATCAGTTGAAAAGCGTCTTCCGGGTCGTCAACGAAGGACCTCGCAATCGTACGGCTTCGCTCATGCACAAGGCCCGCATCAGGCCCATAGACGAGAACGACGCCGAATCGGCGATCAGGCTTTTTGACGAAGCGGTCAATGTCGGAGCCCTTTAACGCAGCCATTGGTATGCGCCTTCGTATTTAGAGGGCGCCAGCAAAAAAGGCCGCAAGCCGAGTTTCGATTTGCTCCGCAAGCACCTTGGCTACCCGAATCTTCGCATCCCGTACCGCGCGAACGGCCGCGTAACGTTGCGACAAGCGGTCGATAGAACTGCTCGCAAAGGCTGTCCCCTCCGTCAGCGTGCCTCCAGCCAATGTTGTTAGTTTATATCTGGCTGTCAGCTGAAGTGCCGCTGCATCCGCGCGGCCAGAAGTCGTGTCGACAGCAGCTGAAACCGTTCGCTCCGAAATCGTAATCGAGAGCTTATATTTTGGCTGAACCGCACTGTCTGAACCGCCTGAGAGATTAAACAGCAATTCCTCTCTGAGGTAATGCCCCGAAACATCCGGTATTGGTGCCACATCGACGGTAGTCAATTCTTGGCGGGCACTGCCAGCAACCGATGCATTACCATAGAGGGGTCGAACACAGGCGCTCGTGGTGATGAGCACCAACAGGGCAGCAACCGTAGTTGCAAACTGTTTTAGGCGGTTCGGACGATCAGATGACGACATTGACGATCCTTTGTGGAACAACAACGACTTTTTTGACGGGTTTGCCCTCAAGTGCGATCTGGATGGCCTCTAGCGCCAAAACAGCGGCCTCAACCGCCTTTGCATCGGCTTCGCGGCTGATGGTTACTTCACCGCGCTTTTTACCGTTCACCTGTATCGGAATGGTGATGTCATTTTCCACAATCAGCGCGTGATCGGCCTGCGGCCAAGCCGTTTCTGCGACCAAGGCCGTGTGACCCAGCTCCTTCCAGCATTCCTCGGCCAAATGCGGCATCATTGGTGCGATGATCTGGATGAGGAACGTTGCCGCTTCCCGCATGGCTGCAATCCATTCAGGGCTGACGGGTTTGTCTTTCTTGACCGCCAATTCGGCCTGTAACGCGTTGGCGAGTTCATAGGCATGCGCCACGCAACGGTTAAACCGAAGCCTTTCAACATCCTCTTCGACGCGGATAATGGCGCGATGGGCAGCTTTGCGAATGGTTAACACGGCGTCTTCGGCGGCTGCATCATGGGCGTTGTTGGAGGG
>Ga0208496_1000450_pt1 | contig 14935 bp, 13 predicted proteins | sample CryBogmetaGMA2M_FD_184552 | JGI IMG/M metagenome (GOLD analysis project Ga0208496, IMG submission 184552) | Freshwater microbial communities from Crystal Bog, Wisconsin, USA - MA2M (SPAdes) | ecosystem: Environmental > Aquatic > Freshwater > Lake | place: Crystal Bog, Wisconsin, USA | collected... | reverse complement strand
CTGCCTTAAGTGCGGGGGTTGTGAAGTATCAGGATCGTGCTGTTGACGGGCAGTATCAGTATTTGGTTGACCCCCATACAGTAACGGCACAGTTTCGCTATACCAAAGAAAATATCTCTGACCCAACAGGTATTTTGTATAGCAATCCGAGTAACAAAACCAATTCTTTTTTATCAAAGGTAAGTTATGTCTATAACGCTACCTATGGCGCTGCAATAGCATTTCAGAATATTACTGGAACAGCAGATATTCATTATGGTGTCAATGCTGCGACGCTTGCTGCCCAAAATCCAAACTCAACGGCTTGGATTCCTTCGATTTGGTATCAAATTTTTCAAAATGCGCGCCTTACTTATCAGTACACTGCATTTACAAAATATAACGGTGGAACCATCAATTACAACGGCTTGGGTACAAATGCCAGTGCAAATAATGCGAGCTGGCTCTATTTATGGTTAGCCATGTGATGATTCTTTTTAAGCGCTCCTCTGTCGCCTTAGTCCTGTCAGTAGCTATCTTGGCAGGGTGTACCTATTTCAACAATATTCCCCCTGTGACTACCCTAGAAAATCCAAGCAGAAGTAGAACCCTTGGCGATTATGAGGTTGCAGGTAATGTTCTAGCAGTCCAGGTTTGCGCAGCCTGTCATGGCGTCAATGGTCAATCTCAATCACCCATGGTTCCAAATCTTGCTGGCCAACATAGAGAATATTTAGTAAATCAATTACAACATTATCGGAATCGCAGTAGAAGCAATGAATATGCTGTGCAGTATATGTGGGGTATGGCTGGCCCATTGAAAGATAAGCAGATAGAGGAATTGGCTGATTATTTTTCTAAGCAGCCACCCGTTAAAGCAAGCATGGTAGATTTAGATGATCCTCAATTGGCCCGTGGCAAAGAAATCTTCGAAAAAGGGGTTCCTGAGCAAGGCGTTATTCAATGCAACTCTTGTCATGGCCAAAACGGTGAGGGTATAGCAACTTTCCCAAGATTAGCAGGTCAAAAGCCATATTACATAGTCCAGCAGCTTAATGTATGGCAGCATCCTGATCAAAAACGCTTCATGCAAGTCGGTGGCAATACCTGGGCACCTAGAACCATCACCTTTAACCGTCCTGCCGGAGTATTGATGCAGAACATAGTGAAAAATCTGTCTGATGAAGATGCCAAGGCCGTGTCTGTTTACCTGAGTACTCTGAATTAAGTCAATGCCATAATGGGGCTTAAAACCCCTTTGGGGTTGATATTGACGTATTTAATATGGCCCAATTCTTAAATGTTTCTGAATAGCACTCAATCTGAAGATTCTTCCGACTCGCCATTTGATATTTTGAGAGTTTTGTTGGTAGCCGCTTTCGCAGGTGCGTTAGTGGGTATTGTTGGTGGTGCTTTTAGGGCCGCGCTTCAATTCATCACCACGCATTTTCTTGCGTTTATTCACTACCTTCATACTATTGAAGGGCAATGGATTCTTCCTGGATTTATGGTCATAGCACTGCTGACGAGCTGCTGTGTTGGTGTTGCCCGCATGTTAGTTCAGCTAGAACCTTCAACAACGGGAAGCGGTATTCAGCATGTAGAAGCGGTGATGCATGGTGAAGCTAAACCCAGTAGATTTAGAGCTTTGCCAATTAAATTTTTTGGTGGTTTGTTATCTATTGGGCCTGGCATGGCTTTAGGCAGAGAGGGGCCGACAGTACAAATTGCTGCAATTATTGGTTCTGAATGTGGAAAATTATTTCGCCTAAGAGTGATTGAGCAATCTCTTCTATATACCGCCGTAGCCGGCGCTGGATTATCGATAGCTTTTAATGCACCTTTATCAGGAATTGCATTTTCAGTTGAAGAAATATCTAAAAAAATCTCCATTAAAAGGCTCATGGTCGCTTTCACTGCAGTGACCTCAGGGATCATTGTTTTTCGTAGTTACTTTGGCAACTCGATTGAATTTGTTGTTGGCGATCTCTTGCCAGAATCTAGTATGAGCCTCTATTCTTATATAGTTTTTTCAGTGCTAGTCGGCTTTATTGCCACTCTTTATAGCCGAACGATTATTGGTGCTCTCAATTTCTCCGATTCACTATCTGCCATTTCTCCAGTACAAAAAGCATTGATCATTGGATTTGGAGTAGGGTTACTGGCTTATTTTTATCCAAATGTAGTGGGCGGAGGGGACCTGCAGGTTCAAGCTATCTTGAGTGGGAACTCTTTTTTAATTCCTCTCATACTGTTGATGGTGGGGCGTTTCTTTCTGGGGCCAATGTGTTATTCCACTGGTGTTCCAGGCGGGATATTTTCACCAATCTTATTGATGGGGTCTGGTATTGGAGTGTTATTTGTTCTTGGAGTGAATCCACTTTTAAGTCAAATGACAATCGGCCAGCTAGATCCAATTGCTTTTGCTTTGGTGGGTATGGCAGCATTTTTTACAGTAGTTGTCAGAGCACCGCTTACCGGGATTTTGCTTGCGATAGAAATGAGTGGCAAAGTTGGCCTAATCATCCCTTTATTGATTGCTAGCGTTATTTGCACAATCATTCCAGTCTTGCTTAAACAAGAGCCAATTTACGATGCATTAAGAGATAGAGGAAGTTAACGGACTCATATGCAAAATAGTTTCTTAGATATCAGAAGCACAATGAATGATCTTTTGGATGCCAAGAGACTGCCGCAGTCTAGTCAGTTTTTGGAGGATGCTTTAGATCGCATTGAGAGTGAGAGTGGCGATTTCAAATCTTTTATTGCAGCCCTGCTTGAAACTTCATTCTGGTCAACTCAAAATTTTCCTGGCAATCCATTCATCAATCTTTGTAATGAACTTGCTGTGCAAATTGATCACCTAGCGATTGCTAATACTGAGCCTGCTTATCATTCGCGTAGCCACTTCAAAGATGTATGTCTCATGATTTCTTATTTACTATTGCAACAAGAAATATGGCCTGAGAAACAGTCTATTAATAATCCTTGGTATGTTTCTACAGAAGAGCATTGGCTTTTACTCTATGCTGCGATTGCTCATGATCTTGCTCATCCTGGATTCATTAATCAATCTCCCTGTGAAATTGAACAAAATAGTCTAGATCTGCTCCGGCAGCATTTAATAGCCTCATCGACCGATCAGACCATATATGGACCGATATTAGAGCTTGTCAGTCCTTGGGTTTTAGCCACCGACCATGCCTTTTATCCAAAGCAACTGAAGCAGGCTGCGCTCACCAACCCAGATCATCAGGACTGCCTGGCAATGCTGTTAATTGAGGCTGATTTACTCTCTAGCGTTTTGCCTAAAAGGGGTTTGGATCTGGCATATCGGCTAAGTCAGGAGTGGCAGGCGCATTACCCAGATAAATCTATTGCGCTTAGAAATGAGGTCGGTTATCTTAGCTTTCTAAATAGTCTAGAGTTTTTGAGTCCCCACTCTCAGGCTGCCCAGATCCCTCATATTTTAAATAGTTCTGTTCTACAACTACAATCTCGCTTATGAAACAACGACACACCATATTTTCTTTGCCCAAGCCCTTGTTTTGGCTTTTGCTCATTTCTAACTTGATCTATGCGGTGTGGTTGCAAACACGTTTTGGTTCTTATTTTAGTTGGGACATCGTTGACCTAGAAAAACAAAAAGAGTTTGAGTTTGCTACTATTTTTGCTATTGGCCAATTTGTTTTGCTAGCTCTAACTATAGATGCTGCAATTCGTCACTACGTAGTTCGTAAGAATGAGTTGGATACAGATGGTGAAATTCCTGCCATTTTTGTTCAAGCCATGACACTGATTTCCTATGGAGTAGTCGCACTTTTTGGATACATTGCCTTATATGACCATTCCGCATCGAAGATTTTAGCTGCTTCAGGTGCTTTGGGTTTTGGTGCTGCCTACGTCTTACGAGAGGCGATTGCAGATATGGTTGCTTGTATTCGAATTCAATCGCAGGGTTTATTGAGTATTGGCGATCGTATTCAACTCAAGACGGGTGAGTATTATCTGGTGAAGCAATTAGATGCCAGTAGGGTAGCACTTCAAAATGTTTTGGGTTTTACTATTTACTTCCCGAATCGCCACTTCGTTGATCAAGATTTTATTAATATCTCGAAACAGCATCCCAAAATGGGCTTGCGTCTAATAACAGAGATTGAGCTAGATTCAGATAATGATCCCAATAAAGTGATAGAGCTCTTGGGTCAAGCTGCTCAATATCTCATCAAAAATGAGCCAGGTTTTTATCCTTGGAATATAGCGCGATTAATGAAGGTCAATAATGGCTCGTTTCTTTTTGCGTTTGGTTGTGAATGCGAGCCCAACTCGTCTATATACGGTAGTAAAACACTCATGAACTTAGCGGCAACGCGTTTCTTGCGCTTGGGTGGAATCAATATGAACTCGACTATGGAAACCTTTAGCTCAACAGAGGCGGCCCACACAATTAAGAAACGTTTAAGCAATGTCTATCGTTTGGGCGTACTTAAGGTATTAAGTCTGGATGAGATCAATCACTTATCCGAGGTTGCAAAAGTGAGCAAATGTAGGGCAGGTGAGCGCTTGATCGAAAAAGGTCAGCATGCACAGAGCATGTACTTCTTGGTTGAGGGTGAGCTCGAAGTGACTATTCCGAACGAGCAAGGTGCAGATATTGTTGTGGCTTCCATTTGGCCCGGAGATTGTGTTGGTGAAATGTCCTTGCTGACCGGTGAACCTCGTTCCGCAAATGTGCGTGCCAAATCAAATTCCACGCTTTTGGAGATTACAAAGGCTGGCATTACCCCCATTTTTGAAGCTAACCCAGAACTCATTAATGAAATCTCTACTATCTTGGAGAGGCGTAAAGCCCATAACCAAATGCTCTTAAATAAGCCTGTAGAGCCTGAAGAGCTGGAGAAGGGCATCAAGATATTAGCCAAGAAGATCCTCGGCTTCTTCTTTAACAAGGGTTAACCCGAGCCAACACTTGCTTCAGGGCTTTAACTGTATGCCGGGCATTCTCCCGGTATTTCTTTTGCCGCTTGGCTTTGATTCTGAAATTCAGAGGAAATGGGTATAAATGCCCATTTTTTGGGCTTGGCAAGGGGGTATCTTCACAAAAATTTGTTAGTATCTAGGCATGCTGGGCGTGGCTTTTTGCCCCCATGTAAAACCAGCCTAAAAACAAATCCAATTGGACGACACAACATGAGCTTAATGAATTCTTTTGCCAAATTAAATCTACGCACTAAATTAGTGATTGGCTTTACATCAGTAGTGACATTTGCGGTAATTATCTCAGCAACGGCTTTTTATGGCCTCAATATGCTTCAAGAAAATACCCAGAAGATGTATGACAAGGATTTGATTGGTATTTCATTATTGCGATCCCTAAACCGCGACATCAACGTCATCGGCAGAACAGTCAATCGTATAACTTTGGCCAGTAATTTCGGGGATGATGCTGTAGTTCAAAAAGGCAAAGAGGCTATCACTAAGGTAAAGGCCGAACTATTAGTCAATTACGAAAAAACAAAAGGCACGATCATTCGCCCTGAATTAAGAGGCAAATTAGATGCAGCAGGCACAGAAATTAATGCCTATTTTGCACAAGTAGATACCATCATAGCTGCGCTCGATAACAAAGGTGGGGCTATAGCAGCATACAAAATCATTAGCTCTAAGGAATATCAAGATTCGTTGGCTAAGGTGATGGGCGAGATTAAAGAAATAGCCGCCACCAAGGTCGAGGGCGCAGCAAAAAACATGGAAACTGCTAATGCTTCTGCTGACCATATGAAGTGGTTAATTGGTGTTTTGCTGCTTGCTGCGCTTGTGATGTCCTTGATCATTGTTACTTTGGTTAATAAGTCAATTAATGATCCCATTACCAACTTGAAGAATGCTTTAGCTGATCTGGCTGCTGCGCGTTTGGATACTGAAGTGCGCAATACTGACTACACCAATGAAATTGGCCAAATGGCTAAGGCAGTTGCGCAATTGCAGGTGAGCCTCCAGCATGCTGCTAAATTGGCTGAAGCTGAGCGCGAGAATAATCGTATTGCTGGTGAAACTACCAAAGAGATTGGTGGAATTATTGCTGCTGCAGCGGGCGGTGACTTCACTGCAGCTGTGCAGGTAGAAGGAAAAGAGGGCTTCTTCTTAGATATTTCTAAGCAAGTCAACCAATTAATCGAAACATCACGTAATGCTTTCAGAGCAATTTCTAAAAATGCTAGTAGCTTGTCTACCGCATCAGAAGAGCTTTCAGCAGTCAGTACGCAAATGAGCTCAAATGCTGAAGAGACAAATGTGCAAGCTGGATCAGCATCTTCTGCTGCAACTCAGGTGAGCAGCAATATGCAAACTGTTGCTACAGGTGTTGAGGAGTTAAGTGTGAGCATTCGGGAGATTTCATCTAATGCGATAGAGGCATCTGCCGTTGCTACTCAGGCTGTGAATGAAGCGCGCATTACTGGCGATACGATGACTAAGCTTGGTGTTAGCAGCCAAGAAATTGGTAGCGTATTAAAGGTTATTTCCTCGATTGCAGAGCAGACTAACTTATTAGCATTGAATGCCACCATTGAAGCAGCTCGTGCAGGGGAACTAGGTAAAGGTTTCGCTGTAGTGGCTAATGAAGTTAAGGAATTAGCAGGGCAAACTTCTCGCGCTACAGAAGAGATTAGTGGCAGTATTGCTAATATCCAGCGCGATGTTCAGGGTGCGATTGATTCCATTGCGGCAATCACCGGGGTGATTAATAAGATCAATGACATTTCAGGCATCATCGCTAGTGCGGTTGAAGAGCAGGCTGCTACCGCCAATGAAATTGGCCGCACAGTTGCCGAAGCAGCGGTAGGTAGCTCTGAGATTGCCCGCAATATTGATTCCGTATCTACTGTTTCTAGAAATACGACAGAGGGTGCGAATAACTGCCAACAAGCTGCTCAAGATCTTTCCAGGATGGCTGCTGAGCTGCAAAGCATGGTGAATAAGTTCAAGGTTGAAGGTTAAGATCGGAAGATAGATACATAGGTCAGTCTCTCCAATAGAGATATGGACAATAACGATCAAATCCTAGATGAGTTTCTTCTCGAGGCTGGTGAAATATTTGACCAGCTCGATTTAGACTTTGTTCAACTTGAGCAAACGCCACAAGATAAGAAGCTCATCGGTAACATCTTCCGAGCGATGCATACCCTCAAAGGTAGTAGCGGTTTCTTTGCATTTCATCGCCTTGAAAAAGTAGCGCATGCTGGTGAGTCTCTCTTAAGTAAATTGAGGGATGGGATATTTACACTCAATGAAGAAATGACAGATGTACTCTTAGAGACATCTGATCGTTTACGTGCGATTATCAATGGCGTGCAAAAGCATCGCCGCGAACCCGAAGGTGATGACTCAGCGCTGATTCAAAATCTGAAGTTTTTGACTGATGGTGGTGTTGGTATCACTAAGATTGCACCTGCTCCATCTTCAGTCCCTGACCCAAAATTGGAGGCAGTGATTGAGGGGCCTCAAGTGTTTGCTGAAAAAGTCTTAGAGTCAAGCCCTGCTGATCTAGAGCAAGATCTTTTAGAGGTAGTCAAAGAGGCCTCTATTGATGCCGCAGTCAATGAAGCTGAAAGCTCTAAAGAGTTAGCTGCCCCGGTAAAAGTCAGTGTTGAATTACTGGATAAGCTCATGAATTTAGTCAGTGAAATGGTATTGGCACGCAATCGCTTGCTTTCATTTGCTAGAACAAGTGGTGACTTAGCATTTAATAACACCGTCAGACGGATTGATACTGTTACTTTAGAGCTGCAAGAGCGCATGATGAAAACGCGCATGCAGCCAATTAGCCAAGTCTGGTCAAAGTTTCCACGCTTAGTGCGTGATATTGCGCAAGACTGTGGAAAAAAAGTAGAGTTGATTCAAATTGGCGCTGAAACTGAACTCGATCGCACTTTATTAGAAGGCATTCGTGATCCCTTGGTGCATATTATTCGTAATAGTGTTGACCACGGTATTGAGTTGCCCTCTGAGCGCCTTGCAAAAGCAAAGCCTGAGTTAGGCACAGTGAAATTGCGTGCATTTCACGAGAATGGCATGGTGGTGATTGAAATTGCTGACGATGGCGCTGGCATCAACATACCGTTGGTTAGACAAAAAGCGATTCAGCTGGGTCTAGTGACTGCTGAGCGTGCAGCAAAGCTTACTGAGCGTGAGATTATCGATTTTATTTACTTGCCTGGTTTTTCAACTAAGGCAGAAATTACCAACTTATCTGGTCGTGGTGTTGGTATGGATGTGGTGCGTACTAATATCCAAGAGATTGGTGGGACAGTCGATATAGCCACTTCAGCACAGGGTACCCGTTTACGCTTGAGCATCCCATTGACATTGGCAATCATGCCGGCCGTATTTGTACGCTGCAAACAATATAGTTACGCCATACCCCAGGTGAACGTGATCGAAATGCTCCGCTATGAGCCACGTGAGGGCGTTCCAGGCGTTGAGGATTTTTATGGCGTGCCCGTCTTCCGTTTGCGCGACAAACTCATCCCTTTAGTGTTTCTGAATTATGAATTGAAGGTCGATCCAGTATTGCCACCGGTTGATCAAACCTTAAATATTGTGATTGTTCAAGCAGCGGGTATTCGTTTTGGTCTTGTGGTTGATGAAGTGCTGTATATGCAAGAGGTTGTCGTGAAGTCTGTCGGACCTTTGTTAAAGGGTACCCCTGTCTATAGTGGCAGTACGATCTTGGGCGATGGCCGTGTAGCACTCATTTTCGATATTAATGCGATTGCTGTGCGCTCCGGAATTATTGCGAAACTTGCTGATAATCAGTTTGAGCAGGACATCTCAGCCGCTTTAGGCGCCAATACGGATTCGCAACAAATGTTGATGTTTGATTTGCTTGGCCTTGAACGAATGGTTATTCCATTAGAAACAGTCGACCGTCTTGAGATGATTGCTGCTTCGCGGATAGACCGACGTGGCAATGAAGCTGTAGTGCTTTATGGCAAAAAGATTATGAGGCTTATTTCTTTGGCGCATTACGTAGAAGGCGCTACCCAGAAGAGCTTGTATGGTGATGAAACTGTGCCAGTGATTGTCCATTACCACCATGGACAGCCTGTTGGATTTATTGTCAAAAAAGTACATAACATTGTGAATGTACCCACTCAGGTGGTTATGGTTTCACCTCCACAGCGCGGCATCATGGGTAGCGTGATTGTGAACGATTCAGTCATGAGCATTTTGAACACCCAAGAAGTTCTCAATCTGTCTGGTTTGGGCCCTCATCAAGAGGCTGGCTTAGCAGGCGATCGTTATGCTGACAGTGATGTCATCACCATGGATCGGGAGGATAAATGAATCGCTCCGGATCCTATGCTACCTTTTATGTAGGCAATTTTTTCTTTGGTATTCCAATTGCAATTGGAGTAGAGGTTACTAAAGGTCAGGAAGTTACTCCGGTTCCTTTAGGGCCTAAAGAGGTTGCAGGCTTTTTTAACCTGCGCGGCCAAATTGTTACAGCAATTAATATGCGTACTCGCCTAAATCTACCAGATGATCCTAATGGCGCTGATGCACTGAGTATCTTCTTTCAAGATCAGGACCATTTGTTTGCTCTCTTGGTTGACCAGGTAGGGGACTTTACTGAGGTCACTGAGCAGACCTTTGAAGAAACTCCTAGCAACCTTGATCCAAATGCAAGAGAGCTCATTGTGGGTGTGCATAAATTAGCCGATAAATTATTGTTAGTTTTAGATACCCATAAAATTGTTTCTGGCATTGATCTGGTTCAAAACTAGCCTCTCACCCTTTTTAGGAAGTTGTGGATAAAGTACGCGTTCTGATTGTTGATGATTCTGCAGTGATGCGCAAAATCATTGCAAGTGCCTTACAAAAAGAGTCCTCGATTGAGATTGTGGGCTTTGCCGCTAATGGGTTGCAGGCCATCCAAGCTATTCAAACATACAACCCAGATGTCATGACCCTGGACATTGAGATGCCAGAGATGGATGGTTTAACGGCCTTACGCGAGATTCGTAAAGTCAATAAATATTTACCTATCATCATGTTTAGCTCCCTTACTCATAAGGGCGCTCAAGCAGCAGTCATGGCTCTAACAGCTGGCGCTAGCGATTACGTCGGTAAGCCGGTAAATACTGCCAGTGGAATTGATGATGCCTTCAAAGTTCTAGAAACAGAGCTGATCCCAAAAATTATTGGCTTAGCTAAGCGTGTGAAATCACGTAAGGTGAGAGAAGTGCAACTTGCTAATACTCAAGCAATGACTTCCCAAGCTCTGTCTCAGGGCAAGTCAATTACTGCTAAGCCTTTAACTTCAGCTAGACCTATTTCCACGATAGCAGTAAAAGTCAATAAAGCAACTTCTGGTCTGTTAGCAAAACCTGCAGAAGCAGTTTGCATCGGAGTATCTACTGGTGGCCCTGAAGCGCTGATGCAAGTTTTTGCTGCCTTCACTGCACCCATTAGCGTGCCTATCTTTATTGTTCAGCATATGCCAGCTGATTTCACGGCATTACTGGCAGCCCGCTTAAGCTCTATTGGTGTAATGACTGTGAAGGAGGCAGAGGAGGGTGAGATTGCTGAGCCTGGTGTCGCTTATATGGCGCCAGGTGGATTTCATATGGCTTTATCTCGTCCTGGTACTAAAACGATTATTCATCTAAATACCGAGCCACCAGAAAATTCCTGTAGACCAGCAGTAGATGTATTGTTTAGAACTGCTGCCCAGGTCTATGGTAGTAGTCTGCTGGCTGTGATGCTTACTGGCATGGGATATGACGGCTTAAAGGGTGCACAAGTTATTAAAGAAAAAGGCGGACAGCTCATAGCGCAAGATGAAGCTACTAGCGTCATTTGGGGTATGCCTGGAGCTGTAGTACAAGCAGGATTAGCCGATACCGTACTGCCGATCGATAAGATCACAGACGAGATTATCTTTAGAACTCGTAAAGTTCCAGCAAGTCGCTAACATGTCAAAAGATTATCTACCGCAGTTTTATCTTATGTTAGAACAGCAGGTAGGAATTGCTTTGGATGACACTAAGCAGTATTTGCTGGAATCCCGTTTGATGCCGCTTGCTACTCGCAATGGTTACTCTGATGTATATGCGCTGATTAAGGCCTTGGTACAAAGTCCAATCGGATCGCTTCATTGGCAGGCATTTGAGTCATTAACAACCAATGAGACTTCATTCTTCAGAGATAAGCATGTATTTGAGGCGTTAAGAAAGACCATACTCCCCGAGCTCATTGAAAATCGAAAAAAAGATAAGACTTTGCGTATTTGGAGTTCCGCATGCTCTGCCGGCCAAGAGGCGTACAGCCTCGCAATGATGCTCAGAGAGGATTTTGTACAGCTCAATGATTGGACTATTTATATTCAGGCTACAGATATTTCTGAACTCATTTTAGAAAAAGCGAAGTCTGGGGTCTATAGCTCTACGGAAGCACATCGGGGCCTTGACCCCCATTACTTACATAAATATTTTGAGCATATCGAAAAAGGGGCTTATCAAATCAAGCCAGTCATTCGACAAATGGTGAATTTTTCTCAGCATAATTTAGTCGGAGATTGGCCTTTTTACCCTAAGTTTGATTTGATTATGCTCAGGAATGTCCTCATATATTTTAAACAAGACCTAAAAGATAAGGTGCTCTCAAAGGTACAGCATCAGCTAAATGGTAATGACAGCACTTTGATTTTAGGTGCCGCAGAATCAATCTATCTAAATGACTTATACAAATTAGTGACGCTTGACAAAATTTCGTATTACAAACCCAATACTTCTATTAAGGTCTGATATGGAAAATCAACATACCTCTCCAAAGCCACAGGCTATTGTGATTGATCCTCTATTTGCTGCGTTTTCTGTCCTTGTAGTTGATGACAGCAGAACCTTGCGAAAAATATTGATTCGTGAGCTTCACTCTCTCGGCTTTAATAATATTTTAGAAGCAGCTGATGGCCTAGAAGCCATTGAAGTTGTAAAGAGTAAGCCTGTTGATTTGATGCTCTTGGATATGGAGATGCCACAGCTTGATGGTTTGGGTGTTCTGGCACAGCTCAAGGCTGATGATGCCCATAAAGCATTGCCCATTATTGTGATTTCTGGTGCAGACCAGTTCGAAAAGACCATTAAGTGCATAGAGATTGGTGCAGAAGATTATTTACCGAAACCATTTGACCCCATTCTTTTGCGTGCTCGCATTTTTTCTTCTTTAGAAAAAAAGCGTCTTCGTGATTTGGATCGTAAGCACCTAGAGATGCTCAATCATGAAAAGCAGTTATTAGAAATAGAGCAGATGAAGACTGAGAAACTCATGCTCAATATTCTGCCCCGTCCAATTGCTGATCGACTAAAGCGGGGTGAGAAAAATATCTCGGGTAGTTACCCGGATGTCAGTATTCTTTTTAGCGATTTAGTTGGTTTTACTAAGATGTCTTCTCAGGTTTCGGCAACTGATTTGGTAAAGCTATTAAATGATTTATTTACTCGCTTTGATGTGCGTGCTGAATCGTTAGGACTAGAAAAAATTAAGACAATTGGCGATGCCTATATGGCTGTTGGCGGCCTGCCAATTCCTCGGCCTGATCATGCTGAGCTTTGTGCAGACATGGCACTTGGTATGTTTCAAGATCTTCAAGCGTTCAATGATGAGAATGGTTCCGAGTTAAATATGCGGATTGGCATTAACTCTGGACCTGTAGTTGCTGGAGTGATTGGGTTTACAAAGTTTTCATATGATCTTTGGGGTAATACAGTGAATACTGCAAGCCGCATGGAGTCCACATCACCTCATGGCAGAGTACAGGTATCTCCTAGTACTTATGAGGCCCTCAAAACGAGCTTTAATTTTGAGGATGGTGGGCTGATGGAATGTAAAGGACTAGGGGAAATTCGTACCCATCTTTTAATCGGTCGACTGTAATTATCTAGACTTATTCTTGCTCTTTCTTCTTTCGGTCTTTTTCTCGTTCCTTTTTCAGGTCGCGTAATTGCCACCATGCAAATAGCAATACGCCGCCAAAGAACAGTACTACTTCAATCAAGATAACGGGAGCAAAGTCGTCCATCGATTTCCTAAATTCTAGGTAGTCATTTTAGGCTCTGCAATACAGGCCTTTATTGCTTTTAACTCGATAGCCTTGAGCCACTCAGGCTTCGCTTTTGGGTTCAGCGCTAACTCATTAATCTGCTTCTGATTTGCACTTTTTGAAATATATTCCGCTAGGCAGGAGCAGTAGGGCTTGAAGTCTTCTTCAGTAAGTGTTTTCTTTTTAATATCCCGATGTTCTTGCACTTGTTCTTGAGCACAGCTTTTCTGAAAGTCAGCAGAAATAGCTTGGGCTTGAACATACCCAGCCAATGGTAGAAAAAAACTGATGATAAGTAACTGTGATTTCAACATTTTCATTCCTTATTTATCCATAAACTCGGCGATACGAGTGAGCAGCCACGCCATCTTTCAGAGCTTCTCTTACTGGGATGGCAATTAAATCAATACTTTTATTTACCAAGATTTTTTCTAGTGTAGAGGGAATTGGCCTTTTGAGTTTGGCATGAGCCCAACTTGGAAGATTGATAAAGCCAGCCTTGCTAATTAACTTTACAAAAGGCTTAGATTGCAGATTGCTGGGAAAGTCATCTAAAAGCTGGATGATAGTTTGAGCCCGCTCTCCATAGTAAAGTTCTGGAAAATAAGCTTCAATTGCTTCCTGCGTCCCTTTAAGACTATCTGGTAGGTCTTGGGCACCTAGCATTTCTCCTAAAACCTTCATTTCTTTGAAGTACTGATCTTGCTCCTGCCGGGTGAGCTTTGGGTGCCGATAGTTTTGGTAAGCCTCTAGAAAACTGAGAGTCTCCGTCAGATGGACCCAGGCCAATAGATGGGGATCTGTTGCATGGTAGGGTTTGCCAAACTCATCGCTACCATGAATATGGCGATGTATCAGATTCACCTTATTGATAATCTCATGAGCCATTTCATGAGGTCCATAAGTTGTAGCAGCAATAAAGTATGCGGTTCTACCCAATCTTCCTTTGAGATCTTTTCTGAAACTCGAATGGTCCCAGACGCCTGCTAATGCTTGGGGGTGTAGTGCTTGTAGAACTAAGGAGCTAATTCCTCCAATCATCATCGAGATAAAGTCTGCATGAACTCTCCAGGCGATAGACTCTGGACCAAAGAGCCCCCGATCTCCCTTAGGGGTAAGAAACGCTACTGGAGGCCCGCTACTGCCACCGACCATCTCTCGTATCGTTTTCCGAATGAGCTCATCAAGCATAGCGTTAATGCATCATCTGACTTCTTAAATCGTCATCTTCAATGATTTCTGATATCAGATCGAGCCTGATTCTAGGATTGGTTTGTGCGAGTAGGTGGTTCTTTTGTATTAAGGAAATTGGCAAAAGCTCGGCAAGCCGATTAGAAACCCAGCCACAATCATCAACCTTGAAGGGTTTCTTAAACGGAGCATCACCTAAGAGATCTTGGCTTTGTATTATTGAAATGATTTCATCAAGTAATTTTGCTGCCTTTTGATGTTCTACAGGAACAGGTGTAACAGGATCATTTTCTAGGAGTGCAATTTCACCAACCCACAGGCCATTTGCCTCTTGTTGACTGCTGAGTAATTTAAAGCGCTGCGTACCAAATGATTTAGTCATGTATAGAGCAGGTTGGACAGGATCAAAGTCTTCAATTTGAGCCAGGGTGCCAATTTCAGAAAAATATAAAGAGATATCCTCTTCTTTTGAGTCTGGGTTTTTGATAATGCTCACAACACCAAATTCAGTCTTTTCCCGTAGGCATTGCTTAATCATATCGAGGTAACGCGCCTCAAAAATCTTGAGGGCGATGACTCCGTCAGGAAAAAGGACGGTTCCAAGGGGAAAAAGCGGTATCTTGCTACGGGTAAGAGTGGGATTTGTCATCCATTTAATGT
>Ga0208496_1000447_pt1 | contig 15048 bp, 17 predicted proteins | sample CryBogmetaGMA2M_FD_184552 | JGI IMG/M metagenome (GOLD analysis project Ga0208496, IMG submission 184552) | Freshwater microbial communities from Crystal Bog, Wisconsin, USA - MA2M (SPAdes) | ecosystem: Environmental > Aquatic > Freshwater > Lake | place: Crystal Bog, Wisconsin, USA | collected... | reverse complement strand
TACTCCAGGCACCCCGTGCGCTACCGCGCATCATTCAATTGCCACAGAATGAAACCGGCAGTGGCCCCCACGATTTTGTGTTTCTCTCGTCCATCATCCATGCCTTCGCCGACCAGTTGTTCCATGGCATGAAGGTTCGCGCTTGCAACCAGTTCCGTGTCACTCGCAACAGCGACATGTATTTGGACGAGGAAGAAATTGACGATTTGTTGCGGGCGGTTGAGGGGGAACTGACCAGCCGTAACTTCGGCGACGAAGTGCGATTGGAAGTGACAGATAACTGCCCTGACGAATTAGTCGAGTTTTTGCTCTCACAGTTCGCCCTAACCGACGACCGCCTTTATAAAGTCCACGGACCGGTGAACCTCATCCGCTCCAGGGAGGTTTACGATCTCATCGACCGCCCTGAATTAAAATACCAGCAATTTGTCGCCGGCCTTCCACGCCAGTTGGCCGGCTATAAAGACGACATTTTTGAGGCGATGCGCAAGCAAGACATCCTATTGCATCAACCTTACGAGTCTTTTGGCCCCGTGATCGAACTGGTCAGGCAGGCAGCAGAAGACCCGCAAGTCGTGGCCATCAAACAAACGCTTTACCGCGCCGGGTCCAATTCGCCCATAGTAGAAGCTTTAATTAGGGCTGCGCAAGCAGGAAAAGAAGTCACTGTGGTGGTTGAGCTATTGGCCCGCTTTGATGAAAAGGCCAATATTTCCCTCGCCCACCGGTTGCAAGAAGCCGGGGTGCAAGTGGTTTATGGCATCGTCGGTTACAAGACCCACGCCAAAATGATGTTGATCCTGCGGCGCGAGGGTAAGCAACTGCGGCATTACACCCATCTTAGTACGGGCAATTACCATCCGCGGACAGCAAGGCTCTATACGGATTACAGCTTGTTCACTAGCGACAAGGAATTGGGCGAAGATGTGCGCCGCGTTTTTGTGCAATTGACCAGCCTGGGAAAAATGAGCCGACTCGACAAGTTGCTCCAATCCCCGTTTACCTTACATAGTGCTTTAATCAAAAAGATCGGACGGGAAACCGAACATGCCAAAAAAGGCCTGCCTGCCCGCATCATCATAAAAGTCAACTCAGTGAACGAGCCGCAACTCATTCGCGCACTTTACAATGCTTCGTTGGCCGGTGTGAAAATAACGCTGATCGTCCGTGGCGAGTGCTGTCTGCGACCCGGAGTCAAAGGCGTTTCTGAGAACATCCAAGTCAGATCCATCATTGGCCGTTTTTTGGAGCACAGCCGCGTCTATTGGTTTGAAAACGGCGGAGAAACGGAGGCTTTCTGTGCCAGTGCCGACTTTATGAAGCGCAACATGTTCCGTCGCGTGGAAAGTTGCTTTCCAGTGACATCGAAGAAACTCGCGGAAAGAATACGCGCCGACTTGGATCTTTATTTGAAAGACAATACTCAGGCGTGGCTGCTGCAAACTGACGGCATCTATATCAGAGCCAAGCCCAAAGATGGCGAACCCGCCATCAGTGCCCAATTGGCATTGCTGGGGCAAATGGCGGAAATGGCCTAAAACTGACATCCGCCGCGGCCAACGCCGGTGCGTCGTTGACCCCGTCGCCGATCATGCCAACCCTGCCGCCCTGAAGCTGTAATTCGCGGATGATTTCCAGCTTACGTGCCGGACCGGCATGGGCAATAACTGTTTCGATGCCGACTTGGCGGGCAATAGTGTCGGCGGTGGCTTGGGTGTCGCCTGTAACCATCAGGGTCTTGATGCCTAGCTGGTGTAAACTTGCGATTGCCTCCCGTAAATTTAGACGGGGGCGGTCGGCGATGCCGAACAAGTCTGCGGCCTTGCCGTCCAAGGCGAGAAACACCGGCATCTTTCTGGACGGCCAATGCATTGGCGGCTTCCAACAGTGGCTGCGCCGAAACGCCTTGGCTATAAGCCATGCCTATCCCTAAGGCCACCAAGGCATCCATACTGGCGGTGCGATGCATAAAATAGTGGGACCAGGCTTTTTCAAAAAATGGCCGCCCGGCCCACAGCGCAACCGGGAGGGTAAAGCCAAATTCCAGCCAGTGCAGCCAGCGGCCATGTGAGCCTGCAAAGGCAATGTACAGGGCCGGCAAATTAAGCAGGTTTGACCAAATGGCCCGTTTCTTGGATTTGGCCAAACGCATTTTTTCACGCGCCGACATCAATCTCCGCTGGGTGAGGGAATCCAATGAACATACCCGGTAGCCCATGCCGGCCATCTGGGCGAACAATGCTTGCTTGTCGATCATCCCACGCACCACGGCAGCTTCTGTAGCGTAGTTGACGGCGGCAGAAACCATACGCGGATCACGCCGCAAGCGGACTTCGATCAGCAAGGCGCACGAGGGGCAGGTCATTCCTTCGACTGAGAGGCTGTATTCGCGCAGCGGTTGCTTGGCAAAGTCCTCAGAGGGATTATGACTCAATGCTAGTTTAAGGCTTGCCTGTTCGCCTAGATTGCCAATGAGCCTGTCTAGCAGTCCTAGCAGAAAAGGTTTGGGTAAGATGTGGGGGTCGAAATAAACCACCACCGATGCGATTTCCGGTACCGCACGGACACTGCACCCCCTTATGCTTGCGCAGCAAGAAGGAGCGGGCTTTAGCTCGCGAAAATCGTGGCCTGAAGCAGATACTTACTAATACGGCGGCTCCGCAGGGCCATCGTAGCCACAAAGCCCCAGCCTCGGTGAACTCACTAACGGTATAAGTTCGCCGTATTCCTCATGGGGATGGTTTTCTGCGTGAAGTTCGCAGAGGGTTCCCATAGCCCCGTCTTCGTATACGCATTCCATGCATAACCAAGCAGCAGGTTGTTGGCATTCCTGACATTCATAGACCGGCGGGATATTGCGAACGAGAAGCGTAATCGGATGTGATGTGACGGGTCTGCCCTTGCGATCCCCGACCATTTTTACCAAGCTGACCGACTCGGTGCCAAAATCATAGATATGGGTCAGTTCATCATTGAATTCCAAAGCCTTGCCGATGGTGCAGCTATTGGAGATTTCCTGTCCACCCCATCCTCCGTAAGAAAATTGGCTCATATGCCCACAGCACTCCAACCAAATCTCCCGCAAGTAGTGATCTAGCTCTTTCAATGCGGCCGACCCGCGCATTTCCAAATTTAGCCAGAATTCTGGCTGGCCTTTCGCTTGCACACGCAGATGGTAGAGGGATTCGCTTTTCCGTTTGGAAGCCTCGGCTTTGGCTATGGCTGCTTGCCACGATGCACAAGCCGCCAGATGTTTTACTACGCTAGCTTTAGCAATTTCTTGTCCACAGAAGTCACACTTGCCTTTGGTTTGTTTGGCACGGGCCATTGAAAATTCTCCTCATTAAACCTTTCGATGGTCAATACGACGCTTGCGACGCAAACTAATCAACGTAACGGCAGGGCCGGATATGGCATAACCTAGGAAAAACAGAAATAAGGTCAACGGCGGATTGGCGAATCCGACGGCGAAAGCCAACATAATGATGATTGCTTTCAAGAATGGCATTCTCCCTCGCAAATCAACATCCTTGAAGCTGTAGTAGCGGAAATTACTGACCATCAACAAGCCAGTGGCTATGGCCAGCACGGCTACTGTGTAAACCACTAACAGGCTGCTGCCGTCAATCTCGTATTGAGCGCAAAGCCAGACAAAGCCGGCCAGGATAGCGGCTGCGGAAGGGCTGGGCAAGCCTTGAAAGAACCGCTTGTCCGCAGTTCCAATCTGGGTGTTGAAACGTGCAAGCCGCAACGCAGCACCGGCGCAATGGACGAAGGCGGCAACCCAACCTAGCTTGCCCAATCCGGCCAGGGACCAAATGTAAACAACCAGTGCGGGGGCTGCACCGAACGATATCATGTCGGCCATGCTATCGTATTCGGCACCGAAAGCACTTTGTGTATTCGTCATGCGGGCGACACGCCCATCCATGCCGTCAAGAATCATCGCGACGAATATTGCAATCGCAGCTAATTCAAAGTGGTGATTCAATGCCGCCGTAATGGCGTAAAAACCCGCGAACAGGGCGGCTGTGGTAAACAAGTTCGGCAGTAGGTAAATTCCGCGCCGACGTTTGGGTGGGGTGTTGGATGCTTCGCTCATAGCATGGGCCTTCTGGCTGACGGAAAACATTTGATGGGCCATCTCACTCACTGAACACCTCAACCCTTAGGAGAGGGCCATGTCCGCGATAATGTATCTTGCGCGGGCACGGCCCACTCCTACGGCAATGCTCATGGAGGGGGTGCGTGAGATGGCTAGCCCTAGTTCTTGGCTTTATCGACGATCTTGTTGGCCTTGATCCAAGGCATCATATCGCGCAGCTTTGCGCCCACCTGCTCGATTTGGTGTTCGCGGCCCAAGCGACGCTTGGCCTTTAAGGTTGCCGCGCCACCTTGGTTTTCCAAGATGAATTCGCGGGCGAATTCGCCATTCTGGATTTCCTTCAAAATTTTCTTCATTTCCTTTTTAGTTTCTTCGGTGACAATACGCGGACCGCGTGTCAGGTCGCCATATTCCGCTGTATTCGAGATGGAGTAGCGCATATTGGCAATGCCGCCTTCATACATTAAATCGACGATCAGCTTCAATTCGTGTAGACACTCGAAATAGGCCATTTCCGGCGCATAACCTGCCTCCACCAAGGTTTCAAAACCGGCCTGCACTAGCGCAGTCGCGCCTCCGCACAGAACAGCCTGCTCACCAAACAAATCAGTTTCGGTTTCTTCGCGAAAGCTGGTTTCGATGACACCTGCACGGCCACCTCCATTGGCGGAAGCGTAGGACAGGGCGATTTCCTTGGCAAACCCTGATGCATTCTGGAACACCGCGATCAAGCTCGGTACACCGCCGCCCTGGGTGTAAGTCGAACGCACCAGATGGCCTGGGCCTTTTGGGGCGATCATGATGACATCCAAGTCGGCGCGGGGCTGGATTTGCTCAAAATGGATATTAAAGCCATGGGCAAAAGCCAAAACCGCACCTTTCTTGATGTTAGGTTCGATTTGCTCGGCATACAGCTTGGCCTGGTGTTCGTCTGGCGCAAGCACCATAAGCACGTCAGCCTGCTTGACCGCATCAGGGATGGATAGCACGGTCAGCCCGGCGTTCTCGGCCTTGGTTGCGGAAGCCGAACCGGGACGCAGGGCCACAATGACCTCAACGCCTGATTCTTTTAAGTTAAGAGCGTGGGCGTGGCCCTGCGAGCCGTAACCGATGATAACAACTTTCTTACTTTGGATGATGGAAAGATCAGCGTCTTTGTCGTAATAAACCTGCATGTGATTCCTCTTTTTTTTCAACATATAAAACAAAAAATTATGAAACCGTGATGTCGCTAGGGAACCGTCAATTCTCGATTCATCGGTTTCGCCTAATTTTTTCGTAACTATCATTTTACACTGTCGGGAAGCTGTTTTTGACCAAATCCTTAAGTAGAAAAAAATTGCCCGTAGGAGCCGGCTGTTAGGCCGCGATTTTCTGTAGATTTTCGCTGGCTGAAACCCACCCCCTACAGTTACAATAAATTCTAATAACCGCCCGGGAGTCTCCGGATTTTTAATACTTGCCAATGTAAATCCATGCAACAGATTACTGCTGTCGAATTGAACCAACGCCTGCAAGCAGGGACACCCCCGCCTTTGCTGCTGGATGTTCGCGAACCGCACGAGTTCCGGCATTGCCGTATCGAGGGAAGCATCAATGTGCCGATGAACCAAGTGTTTTCAGATTATTCCAAACTCGACCCGCAACGGGAAACCGTGGTTATTTGCCATCACGGCATAAGAAGTTTGCAAATTGCCAACTTTCTTTTAAACCATGGATTCTTGGAAATAGCTAATTTGACAGGAGGGGTGGCCGCCTGGGCCAGTCAAGTTGATAGGTCCATGGCCACTTATTAAGTCAAAAAAGCGGTAAACCTTGGTCAATCTCTGACAATTAATGCGGGAGTTCTTCGCCTTCAAGTTGGAAAATCACCGATTCCGCGATGCCTTGGGCATGCTCGCCAATCCGTTCTAGTGCCTTCATTATCAGAACTTGGCTGACAGCATCGGCAACACTAGTCTTTTGTGACTGTAATAAGTCCATCAAATTATGCAGCCCACGCTGAAACTCCCGGCCCAAGTTAAGGTAGAGTTCCTCGGTCTGCCGTGCTTGTACGGCATCTAGGCGTTCAAAATTCTCCAAAGCCGACTGCATGATGTCGATGGAAGACGCACCAAGTTTGAACAGTTCCAAAGGCAAGTTATTTTCACCCCCTTGCCCATTGGAGTAGCTATAAACAACGAAATTCGCGAGTTTCACCGTTTCATCGCCGATCCGCTCCAAATTGTTGACTATCCTTGAAGCAGCCAGTACGGTGCGCAGATCAGTCCCTTTCGGGCAGCGTTTGACTAATATGGAGCAAACCACGGTGTCAGCGGATACTTCCATTTCGTTGACAATCCGCTCGCGGTCAATAATGCCCTGGGCGAGCGGCAAATCCATGTTGTGGAGTGACTCCATGGCAAGGCATAACTGGTTCAAAACCAACTCGCCCAATTCCATGACCTGGAAATGCAGGGCATGAAGCTCTTCATCATAACTATGGATGGTATGGCGGTCGAAGGTGTTAGTCATCATCTTTATCCAAAACGGCCGGTGATATAACTCTCGGTCAATTCTTCTTGGGGCCGGGTAAAGATTTGTTCCGTAGTTCCAACCTCTATGATCTTGCCTAGGTGGAAATAGGCCGTGCGTTGCGAAACACGCGCTGCCTGTTGCATGGAATGAGTGACGATGACGATGGTGTATTGCTTACGCAACTCATCAATCAGTTGCTCTATTTTCGCTGTGGCGATGGGGTCTAGGGCCGAACAGGGTTCGTCCATTAGAATCACCTCTGGGTTGATGGCGATGGTGCGGGCTATGCACAGCCTTTGCTGCTGTCCGCCCGACAAACTCGTACCCGATTGTTTCAAGCTGTCTTTAACCTCGTCCCACAAACCCGCCCGGTGTAGCGAAGACTCGACAATCCCGTCCATATCTGCTTTGCTGGCGGCCATTCCGTGGAGCCTGGGTGCCATGGCAATATTGTCGTAGATGCTCTTCGGGAAAGGGTTGGGTTTCTGGAAAACCATGCCAACACGGACGCGCAAAGGCACTACATCCATTTCGTCGGCATAAATGTCCTGACCATCCAAGGTGATATTGCCGCTAACCCGGCAACCGGGTATCGTGTCGTTCATGCGGTTCAAACAACGCAGCAGAGTCGATTTACCGCAACCGGATGGCCCTATCAGTGCGATGACCTCGTTGGGCATGATATTCAGGCTGACATTCTCAACGGCGAGCTTCTCCCCGTAATGCACACTTACATTGCTGCATTTCATGCGGGGAAGGCCAATGGCGATAAACTCATTCTCCCTAGCGCTACTGCCAACGTCAAAATTGAATAGGCGTTTTGACGGGAAATTAATATCGATTGCTGGCATGCTTTTGTGTCCGCCCATAGCCGGGTTATTCATGTCTTGGCCCATTTTTATTGAATATACTCAATTCACATTTAAATTAAATGGTTATTATATTATTCTAGCGAATTATAACCTAAACAACTAAAAGGGACTGCCCCAAACACAGAAAATGTAGCGAATTAAATATACAATGGCGCCATTTTACGCCAAGCCGATGCGCGGTGTGCCCTGCCATCCCAGATGTGCAAGGCGTGGTGAATGCCCTTTTCGCCCAACACCCGGCTTAAGTGGAGGTTGTTATCAAGGAAAGGATCATCCCTCCCAATGGTCAATACGATATCCATATCGCGCAAATGCCGCAACCTGTGCTCACAATTCAGGTTGGGCAGGAAATGGCTGGGATTATGGAAATAGACATTTTCGTCATGATAGCCATCGAAAAGATCCCGAAAAGACTCGACATTAATGGTCAGGTCGTACCTGCCGGAAAATGCCGAAAGCTTCCTGAACAAGTGAGGATGCCGGAAAGCGATGTTGGCGGCGTGGAAAGCGCCAAGGCTAGAACCGTGGGCGATAGTGCAAGGGTGCGGATTGATCGAAGACATCAAGGGTAGCACTTCGTTGAGGATATAATCCTCAAATTGCATATGGCGGCGAATGCGGTCTGCCGGATGACGCCAAAAGCAATATAAACTCTCATGATCGACGCTGTCCACGCAGAACAACTGGATTTGCCCCGAGTTGATCTTGTGGGAGAGCGACCCTACGATACCGATGCTTTCGTACTCGTAAAACCGACCGTCGCGGGTGGGGAAAACCAACACTTTCGCCCCTCCATGACCGAAGACCAATAATTCCATTTCGCGCTCCATGCGGTGACTGTACCAGCGGTGATATTCTCTTTTCATAATGGATCGAAGAATCGTTGTAGTTCATCAAAAAGCTGTTTTTCCTGTTCTGCCCGCCCTAGATAATCAAAGTGACCGGCATCCGCCACAAACAATTCCTTAGGGCCAGCCAAGGCATTATATACGGCAAATTGACCAGGAGGGGCCACAACAGGGTCAAACAACGCCGCCGCCACATGCACAGGCACCGAAATATGGCGGGCGCTTAAAGCTGCATCATAATACTGTAATGTTTCCATTACGTTACCATGCTTCCTTTGGTATAGAGACACAGCGGCCCCGCTACCCGTCGTCGGCAAGCCCAAGCGCAGGGGTTGGTTACCGAAAGTCGGCACATTGAGAGCCACCCGCCGGATGCGCGAGTCCCAGGCGACTGCCATTGCACCTATCCCACCGCCGAAACTGGTTCCCTGGTAACCGATATGCCCTTCAATTTCTGGAAAAAGCCGCAATAAGGCAGACACGCCAACCCAGACATCTTCGACGCAACCGCGAACAATGTAATTTTGAGGTTTGTCGATGTCATGCAACACATGGTAAGCGGGGTTGCTGGAAACCCCCTTTTGACCGCTGCTGCGGGACAATCCTCGGAAACAAGGGAAAAGAAAAACCGTTTCACTCAAGTTTAAATCAAAATCGGGGCCATCCCTGCCGCCGTAACCATGGCCGACGATCACCCCCCTGCTGGGCCGCCCCGACTTGGGCACCAATAGCCAGCCACCAATGCGAAAACCATCGGTGGATTGGTAAAAAATGTCATTAACTTCAAAATTGGGGTTATTCCCTAAGCCCACCGACAACATCGGTTCAGGGTTGACCTGCAAGGCCCGCTGGTAGTGGGCCGTCCAAAATCCTACAAACCCGTCAGGTTCCGATGGCGGTGCAATTTCGAGCAAAGACTCCAGCTTGTGCCCATAGCTAGGGTCGAAGTAAAACGAATGGTTGAACGATGCCATGCAATATGATTTTTTTCACCCGTTAGATGGATAGTATTTCACCCTATTTGGCGTTCATTGGCAAGCCATTAGGCCAATTCCGAGAATAACTTTCCCTGCCTCCCCTTTGCAAAAGGGGGGTTGGGGGGATTTATTTCCAGTCATCGCTAAAGTGCAGGCATCCAACTCTACAAAAAAATCCGCGCTGGTTACAGTTTGATGTAAATAGTCTTGCAAAACCCGCGCCTAGCCCGTATAATGCTTTTCATTGACGCGGGGTGGAGCAGTCTGGTAGCTCGTCGGGCTCATAACCCGAAGGTCATAGGTTCAAATCCTATCCCCGCTACCAAACAAAACAAAGGCTTACAGTTAATCGGCTGTAAGCCTTTTTTGTTTTTTTGGGCCTGTATAGGGGCCAGTGTAAAATTTTTTCGGGAATGCCTGTCAGTCCAAACAAGAGGGACGTTACACCGCCCTCCAATCAATCCGCGAATTGCACACGGCTTCGTAGAAACCAATGGCGCATTCACGTCCACGAAAGCACTGGGGCCGTTGAAACCTACGCCAACAGCATCGACGCCAGCGGGCAGGTCTCAGGGGTTATTATTGATGCCCTCGCCCGCCGCCGTCTGCCTTTGGCGATTTTGCCGAACCCATGACTACCCTTGCCAACAATCCAAAGGCAATCGAGCAGGTCATACGCTCAACAGGGTCGCGGCCTGCCGTCGATTTGCAAAAACTTGATAATCGAGTTTTATACTCGCGTTAACTATTCCAGAGTTTTACTTCATTTTTCCTTCTTTTTTCCAAACCAGGCACAACTTTACCGCCAGCCTTATCCCATCGCATGAGTTGGCCTGATACGTCGCCATATTGACCGTTATTTAGCTTTTTCAACAGTGTGCTGCCTTTAAATGCGCCGCCGCCCACATTAAACGTAAATGACACTAAGGTATCAAATTGGTTTTGGTTTAATTCAACTTTGACGTTATTGTTCACAGTGGTTTCGGCTGGCTTTAAATCCTGTGCCAGCAGCGCATCGGCTTGGTCTGGTGTAAGGCCATTCCCATATTTAACTGACTCGCCGTTAATTTCAATCTTGCCCGAAGATAACTCTGATTTAGTCAGCAGATGACCAACACCTATGGTCAGCAACCCCGCCGAATCTTTGTAGGCATTTAGACGAACACCTTCCCATTGTTGCAACAATGTTCGACCGTTTTGGCTCATTTGCATGATAGTCACCTCTTAGGTATTATTATTGAAAAAAATAATGTTGGCTTGGCTTACTTTGGCTGTCAAAGCCAGCCTACTAGGGCGCGATGTACGGGTTGCCGTTATTGCCGCCGCACTTAAGATTTATTTTGCTCATCCATGGCCTTTTTGATGCTGTCGATGACTTCAGCAGGGGCTTGTTTGTCGATTGCATCTTTTAAGACATTGCCTAAAGCAATGACTGTTTGTTGCCGTTGGAGGCTCTGCTGGTTTTTTGCTTCAGCCTGCAATACCGCTTCACGTTGTTTAAAATCATCCTTGCCGCTACCTTTTATTGCCGCCACTAGCACTTCGGTCACCCGAAGAAGAATTTGATTCACAGCCTCGGATGAATATCCTCCAATTAATCCAAGTAGAATCGGATTATATTCTTTGGCACCTATGTTAGGTCCAAAATTAGCCAGTATGACACCCGATACAATTCCAAGAAAAAACCGCAATAGGTTTATAGTGTTATAAGCTGGTTCGTAAGTTCGTTCGGAGATGTATTTATACGTTGTGAATAATGTATAAAACCCTGACCCTAGCGTTGCGGTTGATAAATTTAATAAAATAGACATAGTATTTTCCCCTGCATCTAATTGATGCTACTTGCTTGAGTTTTCTTCATTAGTGTCATGGAACCTGTTTATGAGTACCTTGCGCCGCATCTGGGGATGATCGCTGACTACCTTGCTCCTCATAAGGAACCGAGCTAATATTTATATTGATTGACTGGTAAAGGAAAGTCAAAAAAGCAATGACTGTGCAAAAGGCAATGATCGGAATCGACCATACTTGTTTTAACCACGACCTGAAGCCTTGTTCTGGATCAGTTGCTTTAAGTGACCGTAGCGTAGCGGGAAGCACTATTTCACAAAGTTGACCATGAATGCTTAAAGCTAATTTCAACTGTTCTTGACTAATTTCTTTTTTATCTGAAAAAATCTGCACGGCTAATTGACTGAGTGCGTCTTTTGCCTTTTCTGTGACACGGTCTCCGGGTAATGATCTGGCGTAAGACTGAAGGTAAGCTATTTCTTTAATAGTTTCTTCTAGTTGTTTATCTAGTTCGCCGATGTTTCTGCCTTCTGTAGCCATGCAAGTTACCAATGTATTTTATTGAAATATTGCTGATTCCCAAGCCGGAGCTTGGGAACGAGCGGAAAACTAAGACGGAAGGGATTTGACGACTATTCCAAGCATATACAGGTCAGTCTTTATCATTGCACCAACTGCCCTTAAAGCCTATAGTTTCGGGACTTGGTGTTTCTATTTCAGCCTTGCCTTCACTATCTCCCCAATGCCCAGAAAAACGGTTCCAAGCGTTGTCAGTGTCTTCTGAAGGGTTATCGTGAAGTAATACCAAATGTTCAGCCACCTCCCAAAGCGGTCCCTTGTCAGTTTTATCTTGTGCCAAACCATATAGTCTAACGTGATCACCCATGCCCCAATAGCTGGCATGAGAATGTTTTGCTGAATAAACGACCGGAAAAGCAGTATTTCTCAATAAGCCGAGATTACTGTAAAGATTGTTATTGCCGCTACTATCGACCTCAACTATTCTAGCATCCCAAGTTGGTTCCATAGAGGTTTTCTCATCACCGCCATTATGCACCTCAATGATCGTACCCTCCGTGGTAGGTGTCAAAGAGGGGCGATCTCCAACATCATACTTCGTACCCTTAACTTTATCCCAAATAATAATATCATCATTGATGACACCAGTACGATAATACAGATTGTTATTATCTCCACTGCCATTATGAACTTCTATTATCCTGCCAGATTGGGTTACGGCAATTGAGGGATTATCACCTGTATCATACTCGATGCCTTTGCTTCCGCTACCCCACATGATACTATTAGTGTGAAGTTGACCTATTCGGTAATAAAGTTTATTATTCTCACCGCCATTATGCACCTCTAAAATTTTTCCATCCGTCGTAACTGTTATGGCGGGGCGGTTTCCGGTATCGTAATTAATGCTGTCACCGTCCCATACAATAGTATTTTTTTGCAAATGACCAATACGGTAATAGAGATTGTTATTACCCCCGCCATTATGGACTTCAATAACTTTTCCATCAGATGTAATAACAATAGCTGGATGATCTCCGGTATCATATTTTGTACTCTCGGTATCATCCCAGTATATTTCGTTATTATTCAAGCGTCCAATTCGGTAGTAAAGGTTGTTATTACCCCCCCCATTATGAACTTCAACAATTCTTCCATCCGCAGCCACCGCTATTGCGGGGTGATTTCCAGTATCGTACTTTAAACCTTTACTATTCCATGAAATACTATTTCCATGTAATTGTCCAATTTGATAATAAAGATTATTATTTCCGCCCCCATTATGAACTTCGATTATTTTATTACCAGGTAGTGCAGTGATTGAGGGATTATCACCAGTGTCATATTTATTGGCAGAATACCAGACAATGTTAGCTAGGCACTCATCATTATTGCACCATTTGTTTTCTCCATGTCCTGTGTAACAAACTGATTTTATGTTGTTTCCTGAACTATCGAGACGAACTGTGATATGTTCCCAGTCGGCATCATGCGTTCCGCTACTGCCAATCGTTGCGGTGTCGCCATTATAGGGATAGAAAAACCAGTACTGAATGTCAATATCCTCAGAATTTTTGGCTCTTCTAACATGGACATAGCACGATGCCTGTACTTTTCCATCTTTAATCTCTTCGCCTTGTCTGACTTTTGAATCCGTGATTCGCAAATACCAAATAAATTCATCCGAATCAAATTCCCTAGCAGCCGATGAAATGCCTTCCCTGTTCTGTTCAACCAAATTGTTGAATGTTATTTCCCCCTCTTTTAATACCACATTATCATCATTTCTAAAACATAGCCTTACTCTCTTTAAATACCAGTCAACGGATGATGGACGACTGTCATCCTTGCTGTGTATATAGACGATGGGGGCAAATTTCTGAGCTAGGGCTTTAGTGTCTGATACAGACCAGCCAATAGACCTGTTACAATTTTGAAGCGTTTTCTTACTCATGATTGACTACCTGATTATATCTAGTTATTGCTGGTTCCCAAGCTGGAACTTGGGAACCCTTGCTTTACAAGTTTTAGTTTGCTGCGGGCCAAAAAGCTGGAGCCTCCCCCGTTCCCAAGCCGGAGCTTGGGAACGAGTGGAAATAGCTTATTTGCCACTAGCACTAATGGCAAAAGTGATGGTTCTGTTTTTTGTATCGAACCCGGTTGGCTGAAGAATCAGGTCGTCATGCCCATTGATATTGGATTGAGAAGGGGCACCAAACCAGTTTTGGACGGTTGGGTTCCACCAGACTTGAGTGATCCAGACTTTAGAGCTTACACTATAAACTACCAAATCTTTTTTGACCTTGGCTGGCGTATATTCAATATAGCCTTTTTCGTCGTTGATTTTAATATCATCGCTTTCGCCTCCGCCGTTCAATGAGATCATCTCAATATCCCGGATGCTAAAGTCGCTGCTGGCATTTGCTTTAAGCGCATTTTGGTCATGCCAATCGCCATCCTTTTTAGTCTTGATAGGAAAATCGAAGGAGGTATTATTGGTAATGCGAAAAGTATTGAAATCATTGCTAATCTTGCGTCCATAGCTATGATCCCTAAGCAAGGTGAGAGTACATTCCGTGCCTGTCACTGCTGGAACGATAAGCGCATCATGTTTGTCGATGCTGTCGAAAACGGGATTCAAAAGCCAAGACTTTTTGCTTTCGTTCCAAGTGATCAGATTTGCCCAAATATTTTTACTAGTAAGACCCCCCGCACCCTCTTTTTCACTGGATTTATACTCAATATAGCCTTTGATATCGTTGATTTTGACATCATCACTCGAACCATCACCATTCAGCGATATTTCTTCAGTGGTCGCAATGGGGAAGGACATTCTTCCGCCCGATTTGAGTTCTTTATCGCCGGACCAATCTTTGCCTTTGTCTTTGTGGCGGACTTTATATGTGTATCCCGATTCGCACACGATAGTCAGTGTGGTAATCTCAGTGCTGATGGTTTTACCATAGCCTTTGGCGTTTTCATCTTCATGTTTCTTTTTCAGATCTTCTGCTTCGCTCATGATGTTATCCTCTTTCATATTGATGGTAAGTTTACAGACTAAAAACCTCACATCTCACTTTAAACACTTGGTGAAACGTGATTCAAACGGAGCGGTTTAAACTAACAAACTCCGAATCTTTTACTGGTTCCCAAGCTCTTGCTTCACTGCCATTAAGTTAGCCCTCATGCGGCAGTGACCCGAGGCAGGGGAACGATGGATAGGTGGCTTTACCTATCGTTCTATTTTTCCACTGCATTAAATAATCAATAGCGGGCATGTTCAAACCACGAAATCCCACGAAATCCCACGAAATAACACAAAATCAGGCTATACTGTTGATTTTAATGGATCGCGAAAGCTTGCTTTGGCTGTCAAAGCAGGTATTGACGTTGCCGTTGGGCTTAGGCAAAGCTAAGCC
>Ga0208496_1000446_pt1 | contig 15079 bp, 17 predicted proteins | sample CryBogmetaGMA2M_FD_184552 | JGI IMG/M metagenome (GOLD analysis project Ga0208496, IMG submission 184552) | Freshwater microbial communities from Crystal Bog, Wisconsin, USA - MA2M (SPAdes) | ecosystem: Environmental > Aquatic > Freshwater > Lake | place: Crystal Bog, Wisconsin, USA | collected... | reverse complement strand
GGTGATCATTGGCCTCTTTATTGGCGGCATGATTCCTTACTTGTTTGGTGCGATGGCAATGGAAGCGGTTGGCCGTTGTGCTGGTGCAGTAGTAGAAGAAGTGCGCCGACAGTTCCGTGAGATTCCTGGAATCATGGCAGGTACCGCTAAGCCTGAATACGGTAAGGCAGTAGATATGCTGACCTCAGCTGCCATTAAAGAAATGATTGTCCCTTCCTTATTGCCAGTAGTTGCACCAATCGTGGTTGGTCTCTTATTAGGACCTGCTGCATTGGGTGGCCTATTGATGGGTACGATCGTCACCGGTTTGTTTGTTGCGATCTCGATGTGTACTGGTGGTGGTGCTTGGGATAACGCGAAGAAATATATCGAGGAAGGCAACTTCGGCGGCAAAGGTTCTGAAGCGCATAAAGCAGCAGTGACTGGTGATACTGTAGGCGATCCCTACAAAGACACTGCTGGTCCTGCAGTAAACCCACTCATTAAGATCATTAACATCGTGGCATTACTCATCGTGCCACTCTTACCAGTGATGAGTCGCTAAGAAAAAGTAGTACAGCAACAAGCAAAAACGCCTAGCATTGCTAGGCGTTTTTGCTTAGAGAATCTTCAGAAGTCTTAATCCAAAGTTTCTAAATAGCGCTGCGCATCGAGTGCGGCCATACAGCCGGTGCCAGCACTAGTGATGGCTTGACGGTAGATATGGTCTTGTACGTCACCAGCAGCAAATACACCAGGGATATTGGTGGCAGTGGCATTACCCTCTAAGCCTGAGTGCGTTTTGATGTAGCCATTATTCATATCTAGCTGACCAACAAAGAGTTCGGTATTGGGTTTATGGCCAATGGCAATGAAGGCACCAGTCACAGCAATATCTTCAGTGCTGCCATCTTGTTTCTTGATGCGTACCCCAGTAACACCTTTTTCATCACCAAGCACTTCATCAAGTGTTGAATTGAGTTTGAGCTCTACCTTGCCTTCAGCAACTTTAGCCATCAAGCGATCATTCAAGATAGGTTCGGCGCGAAATTTATCGCGGCGATGAATGACTGTAACTTTCTTGCAAATACCGGTGAGATAGAGTGCTTCTTCAACTGCGGTGTTACCGCCACCAACAACACAGACATCTTGATTGCGGTAGAAGAAACCATCGCAAGTGGCGCAACCAGAAACGCCGCGACCCATAAATGCTTCCTCACTAGGCAAGCCAATGTATTGAGCAGAAGCGCCCGTAGAAATAATCAACGCATCGCAGGTATAGGTTCCAGAGTCGCCAACTAAGCGAATTGGCTTTTCTTTAAGGGCTGCAGTATGAATATGATCAAAAATGATTTCGGTATTAAATCGTTCGGCATGCTTTAAAAAGCGGTCCATGAGCTCTGGGCCTTGGACCCCATCAGCATCTGCAGGCCAGTTTTCGACGTCAGTGGTGGTCATTAATTGACCCCCTTGAGCCAGGCCAGTAATCAGGGTGGGCTTTAAATTGGCTCGGGCGGCATAGACTGCCGCTGTGTAGCCAGCAGGGCCAGAACCGAGGATAAGAACTTTGGAGTGTTTTGGGGTATTTGTAGTCATATGCAAATTATAGGTTTGCTTGTTTACAATCGGTAGAACATGGCGAGAACCGTATACCCGAAATCCCAAATCCCCCAGCCACCCAATAGCGATGGGCAGGGTAGGATGCCCCGCCTTCTACTGGAGGCCCGCTGGTTCATCTCCCTGGGTTTATGTCTGGGCTTATTTGCCATTTTGTTGACTTATTCCAAGGCTGATCCAGCCTGGTCCCATGCCAGTTTTGAGACCCCCAGTAACTTAGGTGGCCGTTTTGGGGCTTATTTAGCCGATTTGATGCTATACATCTTTGGTGTTTCTGCTTTCTGGTGGGTCGCCCTTTTTGGTCGACGAGTCCTCAATGGCTGGCGTGAACTCTGGAGCGTTCCCCTGCCACCGGATCCTGATGCCAAGCCAGAATCCCTCTTAGTGCGCTGGTTGGGCTTTGGATTGACCTTGGCGTGCAGTATGGGTCTTGAGTCTATTCGCATGCATTCGCTGTCCTGGGCGCTCCCTAGACCTCCTGGAGGCATCTTGGGTGAGTTGATCGGCGATCCTCTGCAAATGTCCCTGGGCTTTACCGGGGCCACCTTGGTTTTGCTATTTGGCCTATGTGCTGGCTTATCCCTGTTCTTGCACTTCTCCTGGTTAGATATTGCTGAGAAAGTAGGGCGCTTCCTGGAAGTCACCTATCACCGCATTCGCGAACGTCGCGATAGTGAAGAGGATCGCAAGCTCGGTGAGGTTGCTGCGGAAGAGCGCGAAGAATTTGTGGAGGAGTTTCGTGGGCGTGTGGAAGTTGCTGCACCTGTGCAGATCGTGCGCGCACCAGTAGAAATTCCAAAAAGTGCTCGAGTTGAGCGTGAGAAGCAACAACCGCTCTTTGTTGATATCCCTGATTCGGAACTGCCACCACTAGCATTACTTGACCCCGTACCAGAAGCAAAAGAAACGATTTCTGCAGACGTATTAGAATTTACCTCGCGTTTAATCGAGCGCAAGTTAGCTGAATTTAATGTTCAGGTAACTGTGATTGCTGCATATCCTGGCCCTGTCGTTACGCGTTATGAAATTGATCCAGCAGTTGGCGTGAAGGGCAGTCAGATTGTGAATCTCTCCCGCGACCTTGCTCGCTCGCTTGGTGTTGTGAGTATGCGTGTCGTAGAAACCATTCCAGGTAAAACCTGTATGGCTTTGGAATTACCAAACCCTACTCGTCAATCAGTTTACCTTTCAGAGATCCTCACTTCACAGGTATACAACGACAATCATTCGTTGCTGACTTTGGCTTTAGGTAAAGATATTTCCGGTAGTCCGATGGTGGCTGACCTAGCGAAGATGCCGCACTGCTTAGTTGCTGGTACTACAGGTGCTGGTAAGTCAGTTGGTATTAATGCCATGATTTTGTCGATACTTTTTAAGGCCAAGCCTGATGAAGTTCGTCTGATCATGATTGATCCAAAAATGCTCGAGATGGCGATCTATGACAAGATCCCCCATCTCTTGTGTCCAGTAGTTACCGATATGAAGCAGGCTTACAACGCACTCAATTGGGCTGTTAACGAAATGGAGCGTCGTTACAAGTTGATGAGTAAGTTTGGGGTGCGTAATTTAGCCGGCTTTAACAAGAAAATTTTAGAAGCAGAAGAGAAAGGTGAAAAACTCACCAATCCATTTAGCTTAACCCCGGATGATCCTGAGCCAATCTATAAAGCACCAGTGATCGTAGTGATCATCGATGAGTTGGCTGACTTGATGATGGTCTCTGGTAAGAAGATTGAAGAGTTGATTGCGCGAATTGCACAAAAAGCACGTGCTGCAGGTATTCATTTGGTGCTAGCAACGCAACGCCCAAGCGTAGATGTTATTACTGGTTTAATTAAAGCCAACGTACCCACCCGGATTTCATTTCAGGTGAGTAGCAAGATTGATAGCCGAACCATTTTGGATCAGCAGGGCGCTGAAGCGCTCCTTGGTATGGGTGATATGCTCTACATGGCACCAGGCACTGGCTTACCAGTGAGGGTACATGGTGCATTTGTATCGGACGATGAAGTTCATCGCGTAGTAGATTGGCTTAAAGAGAAGGGCGAGGCCAATTATATCGATGGCGTTCTTGAGGGTGCCGATGAATCTAATATGGATGCCTTAACCGGTGAGAATGGCGGCGAAGCAGATCCTCTCTATGATCAAGCAGTAGCAATCGTTCTAGAAAATAAGCGCCCATCAATTTCTTTAGTGCAGCGCCATTTACGAATTGGCTATAACCGTGCAGCTCGCTTGCTAGAAGATATGGAAAAAGCAGGGCTCGTATCCAAGATGGGGAATGGCGGCAATCGTGAGATCCTACGTCGCTCTCCCGAATAAGGTAGTAATTTTGCAAAGATTCTTTTCTGCATTACTCCTTGGAGCAGCAATCCTGTTTGCAAACGCAGCTCACTCTCAAAGTGAGAGTGGTGCAGATCAATTGCGTCAGTTTGTCCGTAACTCTAAAACTGCTGAAGGTGATTTTGTACAACAGCAGTTACGCGTACCCAAAGCAAATGAGCCACAAGATAAGGGTTTAAAGGTGGTACGCCAGACGCAGGGCCATTTTGTGTTTCAACGTCCAGGACGATTTATTTGGGATACGCAAAAGCCATATGAGCAAAAACTGATTGCCGATAACAAGCAACTCATCATGTGGGATAAAGATTTGAATCAAGCCACCATACGGCCTGCAGGACAAGCGTTATCTACTACACCAGCAGCGATTCTGTTTGGTGAGACCTCTTTAGATCAGCATTTTGATTTAGTCGAAGGTGAAGAGCGTTTAGGTATGAAATGGGTTGCCCTATCTCCCAAGAAAGATCCCAATACAAAGAGTTCCAATGACCTCCCTTATACAAAGATCTCGATAGGGATGGCAAATGGCTTACCAAAAGCCCTAGAATTGATTGATGGCTTAGGCAGTGTTGTTCTGGTTACTTTGGATAAGATCCAATTGAACGTGAATTTGCCTGCAAATCGCTTTACTTTCACCCCACCCGCCGGTGCTGAGGTCTTACGCTTAAACTAGAGTCTCAATATTTAACTAGGCCAAACTAGAGCAACATATGATTGATCCGCAATTACTTCGTAAAGATATCGCTGCAGTACAGGCGCGCTTAGCTACTCGTAAATTTCAATTGGATGTTGATAAGTTCAACACCTTGGAGTCTGAGCGTAAATCTTTGCAAACTCGCACTGAAGAATTACAAGCTAAACGTAATCAACTATCCAAAACGATCGGCATGAAAAAGGGTAAAGGCGAAGACGCCTCTGCTGAGATGTCTGAGGTTGCTCAAGTAAACATCGATATGGAATCAGGCGCAGCAAGATTAACTATCTTGCAGGCTGAGATTGCTGATTTCTTGATGGGGATTCCTAATTTACCAGATGATTCTGTACCTACTGGTAAAGATGAAACGCAGAATCAAGAAATCAAACGTTGGGGTACAGAACCTATTTTTGATTTTGAGGTCAAAGATCACGTTGATCTCGGTGGCCCCTTAGGCTTAGATTTTGAGGTAGCGGCGAAGATCAGTGGCTCACGCTTTGTGGTACTCAAAGGGCCGATTGCCAGATTGCATCGCGCGCTTGCACAATTCATGATTGATACACATGCAACAAATCATGGCTATCAAGAAGTATATGCGCCGTATATGGTGAATGCAGCATCGATGCGCGGCACTGGCCAATTGCCGAAATTTGAAGAAGACCTCTTCAAAGTTCCCCGTCAGATGGGCGGTGAGGATGCAAAAGGAGCAAATGAGGGCGAAGCAAAAACAGAAAACTTTTATCTCATCCCTACAGCAGAAGTGCCAGTAACCAACTTGGTGAGAGATGAAATAGTCAACGCTGACACTTTGCCGCTGAAATATGTTGCCCATACACCATGCTTTCGTTCTGAAGCAGGTAGCTATGGTCGTGATGTACGCGGCATGATTCGTCAGCATCAGTTCGATAAAGTCGAGTTAGTACAAATCACTAAGCCAGAGCATTCCATGCAAGCGCTTGAAGAGTTGACTGGTCATGCTGAACGTATTTTGGAGCTCCTCGAGCTGCCTTATAGAAAAGTATTGCTTTGCACAGGTGATATGGGGTTTGGTAGTACTAAGACTTATGACTTAGAAGTATGGGTGCCATCCCAAAAAGCGTACCGGGAGATTAGCTCATGCTCGAGTATGGGCGACTTCCAAGCAAGACGTATGCAAGCGAGATTTAAAGCAGGGCAAGGCAAACCAGAATTGGTTCACACCTTAAATGGTTCAGGTCTTGCAGTGGGTAGAGCACTAGTGGCTCTGATTGAGAATAAGCAACAAGTGGATGGCAGTATTGCAATTCCAAAAGCACTGCAACCTTACCTTGGTGGTCTAACAGTACTTAAACCAACCCCTTAAATAACGATAGTTTTTATCTTTAACCGAGATGCATTCTTTTCGAGTACTTTATCAAGGGTGATGATTGACTTTGCTTTGAAAGATTTTGCGGCTGAGAGATGTAAGGCATCTCCAGCCCTTAAATTTGATTTGCTGTCAATCACTAAAATTCCTGCAGAATAATAAGTCTTACTCTCAATAGGCATTAGCTCAATATCATTTTGGCAAAGAGTATCAAATTTTTTCCAAGCCTCACGACTCTGCTTTTCTGTTATTTGATTAGTTCTGACTTTAAGGCTAAGAGCGCTGGAAAATTCGGTAAATGCCCAAGTCGAAGAGATCATTTTTACAGAGCTTTTATCATGCCATTTATCAACGGCATCGCTTTTCGGTTCGCTTGTACACAAGGCCACAAAAATACTGGTATCAACATAGATCATCAGTAGCGAGCCTTTGAACGAACTTCCTCAATTACTGATTTGCCCATCTTTAACGTAGCTCTGAATGCTCTTAGTTGAGCGGCAATTTCTTTACGTTCTAATTTTTGAGGTCGAATGATTAATGAGCCATCTTTTGAAAGGGTTGCTTCAACTTTGTCCCCATCTTTTAGCTTGATTTCTTTGATGAAGCTAGCTGGAATACGAAGTGCCAGGCTATTGCCCCATTTTGAAATTTGTATATTCATGATTAGTCCTTAAATAGATATACATAAATGTATATCTATATTAATGTAAATTATTGGCTGTGGCCAGTCAATTTTTCAGTCAATATCAGCCGTATGGCTTTATGTATCGGTAGCTATAATGAGTACTCGGTTCGGAGAGGTGGCAGAGTGGTCGAATGTACCTGACTCGAAATCAGGCGTACTGTCAAAGGTACCGAGGGTTCGAATCCCTCCCTCTCCGCCAAAAAAATCAATCAGTATTTCTCACGAAGATTTTATTAGCTGCCGCAGCGTAATCATTCATTGTCTTCACAAGCTTGGCGGTTGGACGAACATACTTGATCCGTTTATCAGCCCCATCTAAATAGTGCTCAACCCAGCCGTCATTGACAAACCTAAGATAGTGTCCACGCACTGCTGTATAGGAGTGAGGTACTGAAGCAAAGAGTTCTTTGATTGAGATGTTATTTTTGGCATAGTTATTAATAGCTAAGACAAGAATTAAGTCGTAGGCGATGAGAGAATTTTCTATTGGTAGGTGATCTTTTGTCCAAGTACGCAAGGCAAAAATGCCGCCAATCATTAACTCATGAGTTTTACTAAACATCTATTCAATTTATCAGCTATATAGCTCAATAGATAGCTAAATAGACATCTTAAAAAGATATATTTATATTATTTGAGATCATCAGAATTATTTCTAGAATAGAATGAGTTGATTCTCAATCATCCATGTTTCTAATGAAAACTACTGTTTACCTACCCCTGATTCTTGTTTTTACTTTATTTGCCTGCGGAACTCCCGACAGTGAGTTTGGCGTGTACAAACAATCCGATGGTGCAATTGGAGTCCATGCTCCGAAAGGCGCAAAAGAGGAAGAAGTACAAGCAATGGCTCTATCAGAATGCAAGAAGCTAGGAAAGCAAAATGCTGTAGCTGCTGAGAGCAGGAAAACGGTCAATGACCGTTTTCCGATGACTTATATCTACTTATGCCGATAAGTACTGATAAAACATACCAAGGCCATTAATTAGCTAAGCAGCCATTTCTTAATCGACTTATTGACACACATGGCATCTAAGGCAAGCCCAAAGAACTCAGAGCCATTGGTGACCATACTCTCGATCGCTTCTACTTTTCCAGATTTAATGCCCCGTAAGTAGGTTGCTGCGCGATAGCGTAAAAAGTGCTCTGTTTGGCCCTCTTCGTTTTCGGTAGTGCACAACTCAAGGCTGCCATAGCGCGTTTCTGGATTGATGTTCAAAATAGCTAAGCCCAGTGCACCAATTAATTTATCTGGAACTGGAATAGGCACATAAGAGTAGAGTGAGATCAGCATCTCTTGTTCGTCTACTTCAATAATGTGGTCAATATCGAGAACGTCTTGCTCTGTGAGCTCTGTTTCACCAGAATCGCCACCACCAAAAGTAGATTCAAACTGCAGCATTGCAGTATTACTTCCTTTAGAAATCTCGATCATGTCAGGGTAGCCCAGTAAACCTTTCCACCAGTACATCAAGGTAAAGGTGCAAGGCTTCACTTCTACTAGACCTTTATTAGTAGATTTGGCAAAGTAGAGGCCATAAAACTCATCATCTTTCTCAAGGCCATATTGATCGACTTTGGTAGCTTTTGATGCTGGTTTCTGATTTGTTTTTTTACTGACCTTCTTAGCTGCTAGCTTTTTGACTACGGGTTTCTTGGCAACCCCTTTTTTCACTGACTTCTTTGCTGCCACTTTTTTGACGACTTTCTTGGCGGGGGTCTTTTTTACCACCTTAGTAGCTACTTTCTTTTTTGCTGTGGATTTCTTTGTAGCCATGGTTTATTACCCTTCTTTTGCTGTTAATGTGCTTCAGTACTGATAGATATTACTGCAAGTTCCTGATAGCTTTAATAAAGACTATATGGGGTTTGTCCTGTTCATGACCAGAGAGGACTTACCATACCGTTGGGCTCGATATAGAATGAATTCGTAATGACTAAAACTCTTAAAATTACTCTAATCACTTTTGCTGCTTTCTTAGCCCTAGTAGGTCTGGGGGCCTGGTATGCCACGGCATCAATTAATCCAACGCAATTAACTCAATTGCTGAGTGCCGCAGTAAAAGAAGCAACCGGACGTGATCTCAAGATTATGGGACCAGTACACCTCAATATCCTGCCTTCAATTGGTGTTCAGGCTGAGCAAGTTACCTTAAGTAATCCATCCTGGGCAAGTCAATCTCAAATGCTCTCTTTAAAGCAAGTGGAGCTCAAAGTGAAGCTATTTCCATTGCTACTAGGGAATGTAGAAATTAGTAGTATTTATCTTGCTGGACTGGATGTTAATTTAGAAACTAACAGGTCAGGAAAAAATAATTGGGAGTTACTCCCGCCAGTAATTCCGGCTGATTCAAAAGCTAGTAGCAGAGCTTCTCAGTCATCATCTGCTGACAGCACTTTTGTGGCAATCGAAGCGATTCACATTTCTGATGCCCGTATTCACTATCAGGATGGCAATAATCCAGTCAGACTAATAGAGATGCCAAAGCTTTCTCTAATAGCTGCTGGTAGTAAGACTGCCATCCTGCTCGACCTTCAGTATGCCAATTACAAACTGGGCCTCAAAGGCAATATAGGCTCGCTCCGTCAGGCTATCGCTGACTGGGATCAGGCTCCCGTTAAGACGAGCCTAGATTTAGCGCTTACTCTGAATGGAAAATCCTTGAGCATCATAGGTAGGGTTGATAAGGAGCCTAAAGTATTGCCACAATTCGATATCAAGCTAGAGTCTAAATTGTTTGACTTGGCTCCACTAGCTGCAGCCTCTCTCGTGTCCTCGGTCGGAAAATCTACGGTAGCAGTAAATCCCGCTAGCACCCAGAGTAGATTTTTCTTTAGTGATAATCCATTGCCGTTTAATTTGTTACCAAATGCCAATGGAGGCATTGCACTCAATATTGATGAGCTCAAGCTACCAAATCAGACGCCTCTGAAGAATGTGAGTGGCACTATCGCATTTAAAGGGGACAAGATTGATCTTAACGATCTGAAGTTTGAGTTAGGCAAAGGTCAGGCTCAAGCACAAATTTCGGTATCACAGATCAGTAGCGCCACCCCGGTAGTCTCTATGAAGATGCTAGCTAAAGGTTTTACTTTGGAGCAAGTAGTTGTTAGTAGCGACTCAAGTGCTAAGGTGAGCGGGGGAGATGTCCAAGTTGCCCTAAATTTATCTGGCAAAGGAAAAAGTTTGCATCAGATAGTTGGAGCTGCAAATGGCGCAGCGCAAATGACAGTGGGTAATGCTCGCATAGACTCGAAGCTGCTAAATGCCGCTGGCGATTTAGCTGTCACCATTATGAATTCACTAAATCCAATGCGTAAGCAAAGCACTCAAACTATCTTAGAGTGTGCGGTTGCCTATTTGCCAGTGAGTAATGGCATGGTAAATGTTAAAGATTCAGTTGGAGTAGAGACTGATAAGTTAGATATTGCTTTATCAGGAACAGTCAATCTGAATAGCGAAGCAATTAACCTCAAGATTGAACCTCACCAAAGATCAGGCCTGACTACAGGGATTGATTTAGGGGGCTTAGTTCAGCTTGAGGGAAGTTTGCAAAACCCAAAGATTGGGATTAACAAGGAAGGTGTTATTAATAGTGCCGTGTCTATCGGCTTAGGGTTTTTAACTGGCGGGATTAGCCTTGCTGCAGAGAATGCTAAATCCATGAGCGCCAAGAGGCAGCCCTGCAAAACAGCAATGCACTCTTGGGCGGATATTTATCCTGGATCTAATTAATTCAGTCTTTAGAAAACTAAGCCACTGACAAAGAGGCTAAATAATGAAATAAAGATACTCGCAAAGAGTGCAGTCCAGAAGCTGGAAATCGTGAAGCCACTAACGACTGCGGATACCAGCATTAAAACTAAAGCGTTAATCACCAGCAAAAATAAGCCCATCGTGAATACTGTTAAAGGCAGTGTAAATAGAATAAGTAACGGCTTAACGATGGCATTAGCAAATCCTAAGAGCAAAGCAGCAATAATGAGTGAGCCTCCATCAGCAAAGCGTAAGCCACTAAAGATATAGCTAGCTACCCAAAGAGATAGTGAGGTTAGGCCCCATTGGATTAAAAATAGTGTTAAGTTACCCATGTTTTTCTACCCTTTCTTTTTGTGAGAAGGTTATAGGCTAGTACCTATAGGGCTATCTTATCAGTCAACTAGTAATGCGGGGGGATTTCATCTTTGAGGCTGCTACCACCTCCGCCAGAGCTGCTAGCTTGCTCTTTAATGGCTTTAAGTTCACGGTACAGAAATTCAATTTGTTGCTGTTGCTTATAGATGGTCTCATTCAGTTTCTCGATGAGGTCTTCAGTGAAGCTGAGTTTGATTTCGAGGTTAGTAATACGTTCATCACTCATTTGGGTTTGCCTTTTTATTCTGAGATGAGCTCAAAGCGTCCATCTTCCATTTCTGCTTTTGGCCTAATCCAAAAATCATGGGATTGCATGGATTCATAGACATAAGCTGGATTAAGAGAGGCTTCAATATTGGCCAGTACGACGACTTTATAAAATCCACCTGTCTTTTTATGTCTTAGCCTGCTACCAGGCTTAAAGAGTCCTTCATCAGGGGCGGCCATTTTAGGTTTAGTCATGATGTCAATCCATAATATTGTAGTTAGCGATGATCAGAACATCTTCTTGTAAAGCTTTGGCTGCAAACTTTAACACCTCATGATCTTTGCTCATCAGGATGCAGGGCTTTGCTGTGAAAGCCAAGTCTAAAAAGACTTGATCATCGGAGTCCTGGCAGCGCCAAGGTGAGGGTAAAAGGCTTTCATCACTTAGAACACGAGCCAAAGAGTGCCATTGCAGTAAGATCTTTTTTTGTTCTGCTGTCTCCAAAGAAAATAGGGGTCTAGAGATCACATCTGCAAATTCTTCTAGAGTTTTTGGGCTCGCAAGTGCATCTATTTTTCGCTCAAGCAATGCCTGCTTTATTTGAAGTGCTCTAAAGTCATTGAAGACAAATAGATCCAGCAAAACATTAGTATCAAAGACTACAGATTTCATCTGAAATAAATGACTTAGTTTTGATTGCTGCGCCAAACTTCAGGTGTGATCGTTACTTGTCCCTGATCTGAGGATACATAAGCTTCACCATCTTGAATATTGACATGAATAACCATGCTGCGCTCAACCAATTTATTTAATTCTTTTGCTTGCTCAGCTGGAATGGCGATGATTTGGAGATTACGGGCACGTGTAAGTTTATTGGCAATACCGTCCCACCAAATCTTGCTAGTGTGTCCACCATAGCAATAAACAATAACCTGATCAGATCTGCCACAAGCTTTCAGAATACGGCGATCGTCTGGTTGTCCAATCTCAATCCATAGTTTGATAGCATCAGTGAGGTCTTTAATCCAGAGATCGGGTTCGTCGGTATCACTTAATCCCTTGGTAAAGACTAAATCCTCGTTTGCCTGCAAAGCAAAGGCAATGATTCTGACCATCATTCGCTCCTCAGTTTCAGAAGGATGCTTGGCGATAGTGAGGGAGTGACTGCCGTAATAGTGGCGGTCAGAGTCTGCGACGTGAAGGTCGGCTTTGTGGATAGTTGCGCGAAGAGCCATGCAGCATTATCGCCCTTAAAGTGGGCTATTCATATCCCTAGTATCATTTTGGGAATTAGACCTTTCAAGCGGAATATCTATGCATACTTGGCTTACTCGAAAAATCTGCTATTTTTTGCGCTTAGCTGTTGGATTTCTTTTTATCGGCTTTGGAAATTCGCTCTTAGCAGCGGAAGTTTGGCCTATTAAGCCAATCAAGATCGTAGTCCCATTTTCTCCAGGCAGTGTTCAAGATGCTCTAGCAAGATCCTTCTCTAATGAATTGGGTCAAGCGCTTGGTCAATCGGTTCTGGTTGAAAATAAGGCTGGAGCTGGTGGCACTGTTGGCACTGGTATTGTTGCGAAATCTGCGCCTGATGGATATACCTTAGTGATGGCTGCAGCGAGTCACAATATCAATGGCACTTTATTTCCTAAGCTGAGTTTTGATCCGATCAAAGATTTCACTGCTGCCTCCTATATTGGTACTAGTAGCTATATCTTGATGACAAATGCTGAGTTTCCGGCAAGGTCTGTCGCCGAGTTTATTGCTTTAGCGAAAACTAAACCTGGTCAATTCAATTACGCCAGCGCTGGTAACGGTAGCGCCTCTCATTTGGCGATGGCCTATTTCGATAGCATGGCTGGCATTGACTTAGTTCATATACCCACCAAAGGGACAGGAGACGCTATTACCGAATTACTAGCTAATCGGGCTCAGGCGGTCATCGCTGCAAATGTGGCCGCATTACCATTTATGGCTGATAACCGGATTCGTTTCTTGGGAGTATCTTCTGAGAAACCTTCGCCATTCGTACCTGGTATTCCGCCCATTGGCAACACTGTTAAGGGTTATGTATTTGATAGCTGGTTTGGTCTGCTGGCTCCAGCCGGGACTCCAAAAGAAGTGACCAATAAAATTTCTACTGAAATGGCTAAATTACTCAAGCAGCCAGAGATCATTGAGCGTATGCGTCGCCAGGGGATAGAAATTGGGAGTCTGACACCTTCTGAATTCAATCAGCTACTTGTCAAAGATTTCGATCGCATGGCAAATGTAGTGAGAAGCTCAGGGGCAAAAGCGGAGTAAGTCTTAATTCTGTGTATTGTAGAGTCCCATGATCCGTATTACTGAACTACGTCTGCCTGTTGACCATATCCCAGAAGCTGTGGAAGCAGCGATTCTGAAACGCCTCGATTTGTCCGCCACGGATTTAATTAGCTTTGAAGTCTTTAAGCGTAGCTACGATGCCAGAAAGAATGTGGCACTTTCTTTCATCTACACAGTTGATCTTTCGGTAAAAAATGAAGAGGCCATTCTTAAAAAGTTTGATGGCGATATTCACATCAGACTATCACCTGACACGAGTTATCACTTTAAAGCAAAGGCGCCTGAGTCAATTAGTACTGGTAAAGCATTACGTCCGGTAGTGATTGGTTTTGGTCCTTGTGGAATATTCGCTGCACTAGTTTTGGCGCAGATGGGATTTAAACCGATTGTGCTAGAGCGCGGTAAGAAGGTGCGAGAGCGCACTCAAGATACTTGGGGATTATGGCGCAAGAAGCATCTTAACCCTGAATCCAACGTGCAATTTGGAGAGGGTGGTGCAGGTACTTTTTCAGACGGTAAGTTATGGAGCCAAATTAAAGATCCTCAATTTTATGGCCGCAAAGTGATTAACGAGTTTGTGAAGGCAGGGGCACCAGCAGAAATTCTATATGTTGCCAAGCCACACATTGGTACCTTCCGCTTAGTGGGCGTAGTAGAAAAAATGCGTCAAGAAATTATTGATCTTGGTGGAGAGATTCGCTTTTCTCAAAAAGTGATTGGCTTTGATATCCAAAATGAGCAAATTACTGGAGTCAAAATTGAAGGACAAGATGATCTACCTGCAAGTCATGTAGTGCTTGCGCTAGGCCACAGCGCACGCGACACCTTCCAGGCTCTGCATGATGCTGGTGTATTTATGGAAGCGAAGCCATTTTCAGTAGGTTTTCGCATTGAACATCCACAATCGCTGATTGATAAGGCGCGCTTGGGGCCTCATGCTGGTAATGAACTCATTGGGGCTGCTGACTACAAATTGGTTCATCATGCAAAAAATGGTCGCTCGGTCTATAGCTTCTGTATGTGCCCTGGGGGCACAGTGGTGGCAGCGACTTCAGAGCCTAATCGGGTGGTGACTAACGGGATGAGTCAATATTCGCGGAATGAACGCAATGCGAATGCCGGTATTGTGGTTGGCATTACTCCAGAGGACTATCCTGGCGGACCAATGGCTGGTATTGAATTTCAACGTGCTATTGAGTCTAAGGCTTTTGAGCTGGGCGGCGGAACGTACGAGGCTCCTGGGCAGTTGGTGGGAGATTTTTTGGAAGGCAAAGCATCAACTGAGTTTGGCAGTGTCTTGCCATCCTATAAGCCTGGTGTGCATTTAACGGATTTAGCCCAAAGCTTACCAGCCTATGCCATTGAGGCGATTCGTGAAGCCTTGCCTGTATTTGAAAAGCAAATCAAAGGCTTCTCTATGAAAGATGCTGTCTTAACTGGAGTTGAGACGCGAACCTCTTCACCACTTCGCATTACACGTGGCCACAATTTTCAAAGCTTAAATATCAAAGGCCTCTATCCAGCGGGAGAGGGCGCAGGCTATGCTGGAGGAATTTTATCTGCTGGCGTTGACGGGATTAAGGTAGCAGAAGCACTTGCGCTAGATTATTTGTCAAAGTAAATCTTGTACTAGCAGCACTCATTTTTAGGTAATTTCAGAAATATCACCTCTTTTGTAGAAGTGACGATAATGTCGCCATGGCTTTAATCGTACTTACTGATGCAAAACTGGCCTTCGGCCACGTAGACC
>Ga0208496_1000443_pt1 | contig 15090 bp, 15 predicted proteins | sample CryBogmetaGMA2M_FD_184552 | JGI IMG/M metagenome (GOLD analysis project Ga0208496, IMG submission 184552) | Freshwater microbial communities from Crystal Bog, Wisconsin, USA - MA2M (SPAdes) | ecosystem: Environmental > Aquatic > Freshwater > Lake | place: Crystal Bog, Wisconsin, USA | collected... | reverse complement strand
GGCTGAGAGTTCGCTGGCCGAGGGATTGGGCCGGCTTGCCGACTCTGCGGGAACCGCCGCCGGGAAGGCCGAGGAGGAGGGGTTGCAGGGGGAACTCAACGAAGTCGCCTCGCGTCTCCGCACCGCACGGGCCGGACTCTCCGACTTCCTCTCCCAGAGCGAGCCCGATCATGTTTACTGGGTCGAGCGCGGCGGTAAGTCCGCCACCTGGACGAGTCTTCACGCGGCGCCGGTCGCAGTGGCGCCACTGCTCGGTCGGCTCCTCTTCCGCGAGGGAGGAACGGCCATCATGACCAGCGCCACTCTCTCGGTCGGTTCGGCCGAGCTTGATTATTTCCGGGGCCGGGTCGGCGCGACCGAGGTTCCCTCGCTGCAACTCGGATCACCCTTTGATTACAGCAAGCAGATGAGGATCCAACTGGTGAAGAAAATGCCGGAGCCGAAGGATCCCGCCTACGAGGAGGCTCTTGCGAAGTGGATCGGCCACTTCACCGAAGAGAGCCGCGCTCGTGCATTCGTCCTCTTCACCAGTCACCGGACCATGCAGGCGGTCGCCGCAAGGATGCAGGAGCACTTCGAAAAGAAAGGGTGGAATCTCATCGTGCAGGGAGGAGGTCTCTCGCGCTCCCGGATGCTCGAGGCATTCCGCGAGGAGGGGGAGAGCGTGCTCTTCGGCACCGACAGCTTCTGGACCGGCGTTGACCTCCCGGGTGAAGCCCTCTCCAGCGTCATCATCACGCGACTCCCTTTCGTGACACCCGACCATCCGCTGACCGAGGCAAAGCTTGAGGAGATCGAGGCGATGGGAGGGGATCCCTTCCAGACCTACTCGCTACCCGAGGCGATCCTGAAACTCCGCCAGGGAGTCGGCCGCCTGATCCGTAGCTCCAAGGACCGCGGTTCCATTGTCATCCTCGATAGCCGCATCCTCTCCCGCCCCTACGGCAAGGCCTTCCTCAAGGCGCTTCCGGAATGCCCGGTGGAGGTGCTGTGATCGGGATCGTAGATCCCGAAGGCTTTTAGGCTGGCCCTCCTAACAGTCTAACAGCCTTCAACCTATTAGGCTTTTCCCCGGCTCTCTCAGTCAGGGTGTCTTGTAGTGAAGGCTGACTAGCCGCACCGCCTTTTCATTCCCTTCGACGCTTGAGTAGTTGAGTTCGAGGGCAACGGTCGGTTGGATCCACTGGTAGATAATCAGAGTGAAGGTCACGTCGCTGGGGGCCTTCGCGTCGGAGGGATGCTCCTTGACCTTGTTGACCAGCAGGGTGCCCGTTCCATAGCGCTCGTCGATACGGCGGCGTGTCCGGTCAAAGAAGTCGGTGGTCTTCTCCGCGTCCCAGGAAGGGTCTCCGTACTCCAGTTCCACCTCGGCGAGCAGTCCGTCCCGGAAGATGAAGAGAGACTTTCGGAGAAGCTGGTCGCCGACATTGAGCCCCGTGGCTTCCAGCACCGTGCGGCCGCCGGTCTTTTGGGTGAAGCCGCTCTCCGTCCCCTTCACGGCGCGGATCATCTCACGGACATTCTCCACGCTGGCTCCCCAGGCGAGACCGTAGGGAACCTTGATGGCCTTTGAGGAGGGTATTTCCGCCTGGCAGGGGAGCGGCGCCAGCATCCGGACGCCGATCAAGGCGACAAGAGTTAGGAAAAAGTTCTGCCGATGCGGAATCACGGCGCGAATTCTCCGGCAACCGGCCCCGGATGAAAAGCATCCGCTTGCACGTCGAGGGTTCCGGCATTCAGGGGGACAATTTTATCGAGACCCGTGACCGTGATCACCTCCGAGCCGCTGGCATCGGTGAGTGTCAGCAGGGCGGTTCCGGGACTGCTTCCGTGAGTAAGGGTGACTGCGGTGGGAGAATGCTTGGGATCCGGGAAGGGCAACTCCAGCAGGGGCAATCCCTCGGCATTGAGCAGGCAGGCGTTTTCCCCGAGGCATGCTCGAATCGTCAGAAGCGGCCGGGTTTCGAGGAGTTCATCACGTGCCGCCCGCAGGGTGATGGCATCTTTCGGAAGCTTCGGAACCATTGAGGGAACGGCCTCCATGTCGGAGGAGTTGTCTGAAAAGGTCTTGGCATCATGGGTCGGAAGCGCCGAACTATGGAGCGGGCCGTGGACGAGACCCCGTGCCCGATAGGTGCCTGGTGGAACATTCCGGCCGGCATCATCCTTCCCGTCCCAGGTCATGATCAGACCGTTGAGACCGGCCGGGATCGAGTCGACCGGCCCCTCCCGGTAGAGCAATCGGACGCGCTCTCCCGTGGGGGAAAAGATCCCCATCGTGACCGGCCCCTCCAACTCCGGAAGGGCGACCGCAAAGGATTGGCCGGCCCCTTCCGCATGCAGAAAGCACCCCGTGGAGAGGGCCAGCAGCGCCGCCACCTTGGCGAGCCGTGATGCGGCTTTGCCAAGATCTTGTTGCCATGGGCGTTGCCGGATCTTCATGCTGAAGCGAATACTTGATCACGCGGTCGGCCGCCCCCAAGAAGATTCTCTCTCTTCGGCGAGGCGATCGAACGCCTGATCCCACACCCATGTCCTCATCCATTCTTGTCACTGGAGGAGCCGGCCTCATCGGCAGCGCCCTCATCCATGCCCTCAACCAACGCGGCCAAGAGGACATCCTCGTCACCGACGTGCTGGGTAAGGATGCGAAGTGGAAGAATCTCTCCCCGCTTCGCTTCGACGACTACATGCAGGCCGATGCCCTGCTCGATCTGTTGGATGAGAATCCCGACGCACTCGGCGGTATCCGCACGATCTTCCATCTCGGAGCCTGCTCCGCCACGACCGAGACCGATGTAGGCTACCTGATGGAGAACAACTTCGGCTACACCAAGCGCCTCGCCCAGTGGTCGCTCCAGCGTGGCATCCGTTTCGTCTACGCCAGTTCCGCCGCGACCTACGGCGACGGGACGCGCGGCATGGATGACGGCATTGATCATCTCGCCTCGCTGCGCCCGCTCAATGCCTACGGCTACTCGAAGCATCTCTTCGACCTCCATGCGAAGCGCAACGGCTGGTTGGATAAAATCGCCGGCATCAAATACTTCAACGTTTTCGGCCCCAACGAGGGTCACAAGGGGGAGATGCGGAGTCTCGTCTCCAAGGCCTACGAGCAAATCCTCGGGACCGGCAAGGTCCGTCTCTTCAAGAGCCACCGCCCCGATTACAAGGATGGCGAGCAGGTACGTGATTTCGTCTATGTGAAGGACGCGGTAGCGATGACCCTCCATCTCGCCGACACCCCGACGGCCAACGGCCTCTTCAACATCGGCACCGGCACACCGCGCACCTGGATCGACTTGGCCACCGCGCTCTTCACGGCGCTAGACCGGAAGCCGAAAATCGAGTTCATCGCCATGCCGGATCACATCCGCAACCAGTACCAGTACCACACCTGCGCCGACGTCAGTCGCCTGAAGGCCGCTGGCTGGAAGACCACCCCGACCAGCCTAGAGGATTCCGTCAGCGACTACGTGCGGAACTATCTCGTCCCCGGGAAGCATCTCGGGGAGTAGCTTGGGATTTTGGCGCAGGGCTGTGTTGCCGCTAGCTCGCAGTAGTTCACTACAGCTTCACTCGCGCGCCTAGCCCTGCATCCAAACTTCCAAGCTTTCAGAGCAATCCTCCGGCATCTTTCTGGCAGCATTTTTATTCTCTCCGCGTTCCTCCGCGCCTCCGCGAGAGAAATTTCCGCATTCCGCCTCTCAATCCCTGAAGTTCTTAAAACTTAAAGAGACTCCGAAATCCTTGGCGCGTAGGAAGGCGATGACCTCCTGAAGTTCGTCCCGCTTGTTTCCCGTGACGCGGATCTGACGATCTTGGAGTGAGGCCTGCACCTTGAACTTCTCGGCCTTGATCGCTGTGGTGATCTCCTTGGCCTTGGTTCCCTCAAGCCCCTGCGTGATGACGAACTCCTGGCGGGTGTTGCCGATCGAGGAGACGGCGGGATCCTTCTGCTCCACATTCCGGAGGTCGACGCCGCGCTTGGCCAGCTTGCCGACCATGATCTCGCGGACACCCTTGAGCTTGTTGGCATCCTCGGCCGAGAGGGTGATGAGTTCCGGCTTGGTCAGCTCGATCTTGGCGCTGCTCCCCTTGAAGTCGAACCGGGTTGCGAGTTCCTTCACGGCCTGGTTCACGGCGTTCTCTATCTCCATCCGCTCGATTTCGGAAACAATGTCAAAGGAGGGCATGGGAGTAGAAAAAGCTGAAAAGCTGGAATCGGAAAGCTGAAACAACCGAGTCGAGTGTCGAGAGCTTCTGGAGGGCAGGCAAAGGGATCAGGCGGAAAAAAACTGGGCGTTTCCGTTTGGTGGCCGTTGTCTTGGGTGCTTTTGCGCTCGCCCCTCGACTCTCGACGCTCGTCTCCGCCACTTGTGGGTTGCATTCCGAGCCCCCTGCATGGATCTTGTTCAGCCCGCAAATGCGGGATTAGAGCATCATCATGAGCGCGACCACAGAGACACAAGCGAAGCCGGTCACGGAGAACACCCGTGTCAGCGGCGTCACGCGTCTGGTCACCCCGCGCGAGGTGAAGTCGAAGCTTCCCGCCTCTCCGGAGATCCTTGCCAAGGTGGCGGAGTACCGCGAGACCTGCCGCCGCATCCTGCGCGGCGAGGATCCCCGCCTGCTGGTGATCGTCGGCCCCTGCTCGATCCATGATCCCGTCTCCGCCATCGATTACGCGAAGCGTCTGGCCTCCCTCTCCAAGGAGGTCGAGGACCGGTTCTTCATCGTGATGCGCGTCTATTTCGAGAAGCCCCGCACGACCGTCGGCTGGAAGGGGCTCATCAACGACCCTTACCTCAACGACTCCGGCGATCTCGCCCGCGGCATCGAGGTGGCGCGCCAGCTCCTGCTTGATGTGGCCGCCCTCGGCCTGCCTGCCGCGACCGAGGTGCTCGACCCGATCATGCCGCAGTACATCGCCGACCTGATCAGTTGGTCGGCCATCGGCGCCCGCACCACCGAGTCGCAGACCCACCGCGAGATGGCGAGCGGTCTCTCGATGCCGGTCGGGTTCAAGAACGGCACGGACGGCAGCGTTCAGACCGCCGTCGATGCCATGCGTTCCTCGCGCACCGGGCACAGTTTCCTCGGCATCGACCAGGAGGGAATGACCAGCATCATCAAGACGGCTGGCAATCCCGACGGTCATCTCGTGCTCCGCGGCGGTCGCGACGGAACGAACTATCATCCCCACCAGACGGCCGATGCCGCCGCGAAGCTGAAGGCCGCCGGAGTGCCGACAGCCATTATGGTCGACTGCAGCCATGCCAACAGCGGCAAGGATCCGGCCCGTCAGCCCGAGGTCTGGCAGAGCATTCTGGAACAGCGCGCCGCCGGACGCACCGACATCGTCGGGGCCATGCTTGAGAGCCATCTTGAGTTCGGGTCGCAGAATCTCGGCGACGATCCCTCCAAGCTCCGCTACGGAGTCTCCATTACCGACGCCTGCCTCGATTGGGAGTCCACGGCCCGGTTGCTTCGCAACTCCTGAAGCCCTCGTTCCGTGGGCAACGCCATGTCCCCCTCCAAGGCGGGCATCCTGATCCGGGAGATCCCGTTCGCCGCGCTCGACTTTGAGTCGGCCGGGGAGCGGGCGAACGAGGCAGGGGTTCCCGTCCAGATCGGCATTGCGTGGATGGGTGGGCTCGCTCCCGTTGCCGACTCCTTTTACCGGAGTTATCTCCGCGCGGCGCGTCCGGTCACCTGGTCGGCACAGCAGATCCATGGCATCACTGATCGTGATCTGGCCGATGCACCCGAACTTCTCTCCCTCTGGCCCGAGGTCAAGGGGCGGCTCGGCGGTCGCTGGATCGTCGCCCACGGGAGCGGCACGGAGAAACGGTTCCTCAGGGCCTTCCCTCTCCATGGCTTCGGCCCCTGGGTCGACACCCTCTCGCTTAGTCGGAAAATCCTTCCCGGCAGAACATCCTACGCCCTCTCCGATCTGGTCTCGGCTCTGGATCTCGAGGATGAGGCTCGGAGGCTGCTTCCCGACTTCCGTTGGCACGAGGCGCTCAGTGACGCCCTCGCCTCGCTCCTGCTCCTGCGCAAGTTGATCGAAGTCACCGGGATTTCAGACCATCCGGGGGAAGTGCTGGTGGGATAAGGCTATTAGACGATTAGGTCTGAGTCGCAGGGACAGGGGGCATTCATGCCACATCAGAAGCCAACAGCCTTCAGTCTAAAACGCCAAAAGCCTCTCCAGTCACAGACTGGAGAATGGTGCTCGGGGGGGGACTTGAACCCCCATGCCTTTCGGCATACGCCCCTCAAACGTACGTGTCTGCCATTTCACCACCCGAGCATTGATGGGTCGGGCATCATACGGGAGGAACTTCCGGTAGCAAGAGAGAAAGTCGAAAATTTTGTGGACGCACGCCTCCTTCCGTGGCATCCTCTCACTCCTTTTTCCAAAGAATTTCCCATGTCCTACGCAATCATCCAAACCGGCGGCAAGCAGTACCGCGTCTCCGAGGGAGACGTCCTGAGTGTCGAGAAGCTCGCCACCGAAACCGGCAAAGAGGCCGTCTTCAACGACGTCCTGCTCGTCGTCAACGGCGACAAGGTCAATCTTGGCACCCCCCTCGTCTCCGGAGCTTCCGTGAAGGCCGAGGTCGTCGACCAGTACAAGGACGACAAGGTCATCGCCTACAAGTTCAAGCGCCGCAAGGGATACCACCGCACCGTCGGCCACCGCCGACAGCTCACCGAGCTGAAGATCACCAAGATCTCCGCCTAGTCCCCACTCCATCACCCAAACCCACCTACTGCCATGGCCCATAAAAAAGGACAGGGAAGCGTCAAGAACGGACGCGACAGCATCAGCAAGCGCCTCGGCGTGAAGAAATTCGGCGATCAGACCGTTGTCGCCGGAAACATCATCATCCGCCAGCGCGGCACCAAGTTTCTCCCCGGCCGCAACGTCGGTCTCGGCCGCGACTACACGATCTTCTCCCTCGTTGACGGAAAGGTTCGTTTCGACCGCGCCGGTCGCCGTGTGAACGTCGACCCGGTCGTCGCCGCCTAAGTCTCCTCTTTGCAACACACCCGAAAGGGATGAGCACCCCCGGCACGCAACTGCCGGGGGTTTCTTTTTCCCCGGAATCCCAAGGCCTCCGTTTCGGTGTCCTCGGTTCCGGCAAGGGATCCAACTTCCGCGCCCTGGCGGAGGCATGGCGCGCAGGCACGCTCGGGTGCACCCCGGTGATCGTCCTCTCGGATATCGAGACCGCCGGTATTCTTGGTCTCGCCAAGGGATTTGGCATTCCGCGCCATTTCGTGGTTCCGGGCCCTTTTCGGACCAAGATGTCTACGGAGGCCGAGGGTGAGATCGTCCGACTGCTTGAGGAGGCGAAGGTTGATTTTGTCGTCCTTGCGGGATTCATGCGGGTCATCAAGGAACCGCTGCTTCGGGCCTTCCCCGGACGGATCCTGAACATCCACCCATCGCTCCTCCCCACCTTCCGCGGGCTTGAGGCATGGCGTCAGGCACTCGAGGCTGGTGTCCCCGAGGCGGGTTGCACCGTGCATCTGGTTGACGAGGGGGTTGATACCGGAAAAATCCTCGGCCAAAGCCGCATTCCGGTTCTCCCGGGTGACACGGCGGAGACGCTCCACGCCCGCATCCAGGTCGCCGAGCACGAACTCTACCCCCGGATCGTCCGTGAGTTCGCGGCGGGAATCAGCAAGGCATCCTGAAAGGGAAATTTGGAACTCAGGAACTCAGGAAGTAAGGAAAAGACTGACTGAGGTTGGCTTGCTCTGGCAATGCTGACCGCCAAGTTTTTTCGTCACTTCGGCGGAAGATTTCCCATTCCTCTCTTCTTCCTGATTTCCTGATTTCCAGATTAACTTCTGCCCTCTCAGTTTTAGGTTTCATCCTTCATCCCTCATCCTTTCCGTTTTGTCTTCCTTCCGCCTCTTTGATCTCAATCCCGAGCAGTACCGCGCAGCCACCCATGGTGACGGCCCGATGCTGATCCTCGCGGGAGCCGGCACCGGGAAGACCCGCGTTCTGACGGCCCGCATCGCCTGGCTTGTGGCGCAGGGTGTGGATCCTGCCTCGATCCTCGCGGTCACCTTCACCAACAAGGCGGCCAAGGAGATGCGCGAGCGCGTCGCCGGATCGGTGAACTCCGAGCAGGCAAAGCTCATCACCCTCTCCACCTTCCACGCCCTCTGCGTGAGGATGCTGAGGAAGCACGCCCACCTCCTCGGCTACAAGGAGAACTTCAGCATCTTCGACGAGTCCGACCAGATGGGGCTCATGAAGAAGCTCGCCGCGCGCATCCACGACAAAGAGAACCCGCTTGACCCCAACCTCGCCCGCAATGTGATCAGCAAGGCGAAGAACTTCGGCATCGCGGAACCGGACGAGACCGGCACCGCGCTCGGGAGTCTCTTCTCCAAGTATCAGAACGAGCTCCGCTCGCTCAACGCGATGGACTTCGACGACCTGCTACTCAAGGCCCGCGAACTCCTGCGCGATCACCCCGAGGCGCGCGCCGACCTGCGCTCCCGCTACCGGCACATCCTCGTCGACGAGTTTCAGGACACCAACAAGCTCCAGCTTGAGCTGGTCAGCCTGCTCGCGGCCGACGAGCGGCCGAACATCTGCGTCGTCGGCGACGATGACCAGAGCATCTACGGATGGCGCGGCGCGGAGGCGGCGAACCTGCTTGAGTTCGAGCGGCACTTCCCCGGCCCCGAGGTCATCAAGCTCGAGCAGAACTACCGGAGCACCGACGTCATCCTCTCGGTGGCGAACCGGCTGATCAAAAACAACTCCCGCCGCCGCGGGAAGAATCTCTGGAGCGACAGCAAGGAGGGGGAGCCCGTCCGCATTCTCTCCGCCGCCGATGACAAGACCGAGGCCGAGTTCATCGCCGACGAGATCCAGGCCTCCGGCCCCCTGAGCTCGAAGGCCCGCCCGTGGACCGACTTTGCCATCCTCTACCGGATGAACGCCCAGTCGCGGCAGTTCGAGGAGGTCCTGCGCGAGCGCCGCATCCCCTACCGTGTCGTCGGCGGGAAGAGCTTCTTCGACCGCCGCGAGGTCAAGGATGTCGTCGCCTACCTCGGGGCCCTGCTCAATCCCGACGACGACAACGCCCTCCTGCGGGTGCTGGCCAATCCCCCGCGCGGAATCGGCGCCGCCACGCTTCAGCTTGCCACCGAGGCCGGTGCCAAGAACGGCAAGGGGCTGCTCGCGATCCTCAACGACCCCGAGCACCTCGATGTCAGCTCTTCCCGGACGCGCGGCGCCATCCAGCGCTTCACCGAGGACTGGGGAGCCTATCGCATCCAGCTTCAGACGCCGGGAGCCGATGCCGCCGCCATCCTCCGTTCCATTCTGGAGGAATGCGGCTACTTCGAGGATCTCAAGAAGAGCTGCAAGACCGACGAGGAGTCCGACAACCGCCAGGAGAATGTCCGGGAGTTACTCAACGCCCTCGCCGGCTACTGCCAGCGCCATCCGAAGGAAGGGCCCCGGGGCTTTCTCGACGGACTCATGCTCGAGCAGGAAAAGGAGGAGGAGAAGGCCGAGGAGCGTGACGGAGTGACCCTGATCACCCTCCATGCCGCCAAGGGGCTGGAGTTTTCGCAGGTCTGGCTCGTCGGTGCCGAGGATGGACTCCTGCCCCATGAACGATCCAAGAGTGAGGGAACCGTCGAAGAGGAGCGGCGCCTTCTCTACGTCGGCATCACCCGCGCCCGCCACCGGCTGACCATCACCCACTGTTCTACCCGCAGAAAGTTTGGCAGTGTCATGTCCTGCACGCCGAGTCCCTTCCTGCTGGAGTTGGCGGGTGAGGGTGTGGAGTCTGGGAGTATGGAGGAGATTCTTTCCGCCCCGATGGAGGAGGATGAGGTACTCGACGGGTTTGCCCAGATGCGCGCCATGCTCAACTCTTAAGCTTGCTGTTGAGGAGGCTTGGGATTTTGGCGCAGGGCGTTGTTACTGCTCGGTCTGCGTAGGACTACTATGCCTTCCCTCGGCCGCCTTGCGCTCCATCCGATCTTCCAAGTGTTAGGAAACTGAACTGGGTCGAGTAGTTCGCTTGGCGGCCTTGCGCGGCATCCAAAAATCGCTGCGCCTGAGGGTTATCGTTCCTAAAAACCTTCAGCCTAAACCGTCAACAGCCTTACTGGCTCTTCAAGCCCGTGTCGCCGTATAGATCGAAACGGTCCCGAGCGTGAGGGGGTGGGCTTGGGCGTTTTTGAAGCCGCACGATTCGATGAGGTCGGTCATCGCTTGGCCTGAGGGGAACTGCTCAATGGAGGTTCCGAGATATTCGTAGGCATCTTTGCGGCCCGTCGCGATGCCGGCCATCACGGGGAGGATGTGATGGAGATAGAAACGGTAGAGCGGTCTGACGACTGGCAGGGTGGGGAGGGAGAAATCGAGGACCAGCACATGCCCGCCGGGCCTGAGCACGCGGGCCATCTCGGAGAGTCCCTTTACCCAGGAGGCCATGTTGCGCAGGCCGAAGGCGGCAGTGACGACGTCGAAGCTCTGATCGGGAAAGGGGAGATTCATCCCGTCGGCCACGACGAGTTCCGGCAGTCCGTTTTTCCGGGCGACTTCGAGCATGGGGCGGCAGAAATCGGCTCCCACGACCCGGGCGCAGGGGCATCCTTTTCCGATGGCCATGGCCAGATCCCCGCTTCCGGTGGCGACATCAAGGACGGCCTTTGGTTTCCAAGGGGCGATCAGGCGGACGGCAACGGCTCGCCAGTAGAAGTCGAGTCCGCCGCTCAGCAGATGGTTGACCACCTGGTAGCGTCCGGCGATGTCGGAGAAGAGGCCCCGGACCATTTCTGGGTTCTCTTTGTGGATCTCCATGGGTGATCGGAGGGTGTGGTGCCTTCTGAAAAAGAAAAAGTGCTCACGAGAGGAATCGAACCTCCATGGGTTTCCCCATACGCTTCTGAGACGTACGCGTCTGCCAGTTTCGCCACGTGAGCAGGAGAGAAGAGATTACCGCCCCGACGGGGAAAGTAAACCATCAAAGGCCCACAGGCCCAAGGGTTCAAAGGCCCGTTGGCGCCCTGTAAGCCTCCCTCCTCGCCCCGGATTCGTCCAAAAGAGTGAATTTCCGCTGGCGTGGACCCTTCTCCCGTGCAAAGTAGGTGGTTCACCACACACCTCATGAACACCCGATTCCTCACCCTTCTTTCCGTCATCCTCTCCGCGGGACTCCTGCATGCGCAGAACACCCCCGCCACGAAGGCCAAGGCCGCCGCGTCGCCTGATCTCAACAAGATGATCTCCTCGGCCGTCTCCTCCAAGGGAAGCTCCAGCTCCTCCACCGTGGCGCTCAAGGATCCGGTGGCTGTCGTGAACGGTGAGAAGATCAGCAAGGCCGACCTCGAGAAGAACTTCGGCGACGCGCTCGCAGCCAGCGGCCAGAATGCGGCCACCATCAGTTCCGAGCAGAAGATGCAGGGATACCGCCAGATCCTCGACGGCATGATCATGGAGAAGCTCGTCGACAAGCAGGCCGCCGCCATCCAGGTCGACAAGGCCGAGGTCGATGCCCAGCTTGCCAAGATCAAGTCGCAGTTCCCCTCCGAGGATGTCTTCCTCGGCGAGATGAAGAAGGCCGGTCTCAGCCTCGACCAGTTCACCGCGAACCTCACCCGTTCCATCCGCCAGACCAAGTGGATGCAGTCGCAGGTGCAGGGCAAGGACACGGTCACCGAGGACGACGCCAAGAAGTTCTATAACGCCAACACCAAGGAGTTCACCAATCCCGACCTCGTGAAGGCCAGCCACATCCTCTTCCGCACAGCGCCCAACGCCACGGCTGACCAGCAGAAGGCCGCCGAGGCCAAGGCCAAGGCCGCCATTGTCCGCGCCAACAAGGGCGAGGACTTCGGCAAGCTCGCCGGCGAACTTTCCGAGGAGCCCGGAGCCGCCCAGCGCGGGGGTGACCTCGGCTACTTCCCGAAGGACAAGATGGTGCCTGAGTTCGCCACCGCCGCCTACGCCCAGAAGGTCGGAACGGTCAGCGCCACCCCGGTGAAGACCCAGTTCGGCTACCATGTCATCAAGGTGACCGACAAGAAGCCCGCCGGCACGGCCAGCTTCGACGAGGCCAAGGCCCAGATCATGCAGTTCCTCCAGGCCCAGAAGCGCCGCCAGATCTTCCAGGGCGTCATGCAGGAGCTCCGCCAGGGAGCGAAGATCGAGAATAATCTTCCCCCTGCGCCCGCGGCTCCCGCCGCCGGAGTCGCTCCCGCGCCTGCCAAGTAAGCGTTCCGCAAGCGAGTCACGATCCCGATGGAGAAGTCTTCAAGGACATCCGTCGGGGTCATCGGGATGGGAATCATCGGCACGCGTGTCGCTGCGTCGCTGCGTCGCTCCGGTCATCCCGTCTTTGTTTGGAGCCGCTCACCGCGTCCCGAACCGAACTTCCTTCCCTCCGCCCGAGAGGTAGCGGAGTCGGCCGACTTCCTGCAGATCTTCGTAAGTGATGGGAAGGCACTCCTTGAGGTGATCGCCGCGATGGGCGCGGCTCTTGGCCCTTCCCACGTGGTGATGAATCATGCCACCGTTAGTCCGGCCGAGACGCTGGAGGCCGCGCGGCTGGTGAAGGAGCGCGGCGCCGCGTTCCTTGATGCCCCTTTCACCGGAAGCCGTGACGGGGCAGACGAGGGGCAGTTGATCTATTATGTCGGAGGTGAGGAAGCAGTGCTCGAGCGTGCCTGCCCTGTCCTGGAGGCATCCGCGAGGGCGATCCTGCACATGGGGCCCGTCGGTTCCGCCACCTATGTGAAGCTTGCAACCAACATGATCAGCGCCTCGCAGGTCGAGGTGCTCGCCGAGGCGCTTGCCCTGCTCGACCGCGGGGGCGTTCCCCTTCCACGACTAAGCGAGGCCCTCGAGTACAATGCCGCAAACTCAGGCGCCATTGCCGCCAAACTTCCGCTGATGCTGGCGGGGGACTTTGAGGCCCGTTTTTCCGTGAAGCACATGCTCAAGGATCTCCAAATCGCTCTGCGCTGCGTGGAGGGGAAGGGGATTGATTTTCCGGCCACCTCCGCCACGGCAGGAGCGCTGATGGGGGCTGTGCATGCGGGATGGAGCGACACCGACTTCGCTTCCCTCGCTCGCCATTACGCCTATCCCGGCAGCGTGCAGACTCCCTTGGAGTCGGGATCCCCTCAAGCTGATCCGGCGCGAACTTCCAAGGAAACCTTCCGTGCCGACAAAATTTCAGACGAGCAGGGCTCCGGAAAGAAATCACTCTTCGGCTTTTTTGTCCGGCCGAAGGCCTGAGGCCCGAAGAGTGGGATCATGATGGATCCAACCCAGCAGTTGCGTCATGCCCTTGAGGAGGGGGGCGCGTTCAAACTCGCATCCCGACTGCGTCTCAGGCTAAGCGGTGCCGATGCTTTTCGTTATCTCAACGGGCAGGTCACCCGGGACCTCAAGCGCCTCGGAGAAGGGGAATCCCTTCCCGCCTGTATTCTGACTCCCAAGGGAAAACTCTGCGCACCCCTGCTTATCACCCGTGACGGCGCGGATCTGATCGTCGAATCTGATCCGACGCTGGAATCCACATTACTCGGCCGTCTGGAGCGATACATCGTGGCGGATGATGTCACCATCACCGTGGAACCTGCCACCGAGATGATCCATGTTTTCGGCAAGGCTACGGACATGGAGCCTTGGTCGTCACTCTCCGGCATTCGCGCGGCTCGTCTTGGGGAGACGGGAAAGGATGTCAGTACGGCGACCATTGGGGCCGAGATTCCTGAGTTGCTGGATCCCGACCTCGTAGAAGTCCTCCGCGTCGAACGGGGGATTCCCAAGTGGGGTGCCGAACTCACGGAAGAAATCCTTCCTCCTGAGGCGGGCCTCGATCGCACCCACATCGACTACGACCGCGGATGCTATCCCGGCCAGGAGGTGATTTCCCGGCTCAAGAGCATCGGCCGGGTGAACCGCCTGCTCCATGGATTCAAATCAAAGGATCCGCTTCAAGCCGGCATGAAGATCCTCTCCTCGGAAGAGAAAGAAATCGGTTCTCTGACAAGCGCGGTAGATCTCCCCGGAGGCTCGGGATTGATCGCGCTGGGATATCTCCCGAGGGGGGCAACGGAGCCGCTTTTTGCCCTCGATCCCTTGACCGGAGCACAGAGAGCACTCAGCATCACGGCAACCTTCGGCACATGAATTCCCGACGCCTCACCCTCCCTTTAGTCCTCCTTGCCTTCCTGCCACTTCTTCTTCTGGGAGGATGCGCCGCGCCCCAGCGTGCCGCCGGTACGGGACCTCAGGTGGCGGTCATGCTGATCAAAGTAAAGAATGAGAAAAAGCCGCAGAGGATCGTGATCCAACTGCGCGAAGATGCCGCTCCCGGCACTGTCGCCAACTTCAAGCAACTCGTCAGCCGCCACTACTACGACGGGATGCGTTTTCACCGCCTCTTTCCGCATCAACTCGCCCAGACCGGTGATCCCAAGAGTCGCCGGAGTGCTGCCGCGGATCTCCTGGGAAGGGCCGGTTTGGACATCGGGGATGCCGACCGCGTCGGCACCGGAGGCCCCGGATACACCATCCCCGCCGAGATCCGTCTCAAGCACGAGAAGGGTGCGGTCGCCACTTCCCGTCTGCCCGATGCGATCAATCCCACGCGTGCCTCCAACGGAAGCCAGTTCTATGTCTGCATCGAGGCAATGCCTCAACTCGACGGCCAGTACACCGTCTTTGGCAAAGTGACCGAGGGACTGGATGTCATTGACGCGATCAGTGCCCTTCCTGTCGACAGTAACGATGTTCCGACCGAGAGAGTCGTGATCCAGTCGATCCGACTGGAGTGACGTCAGGCTGAGGCCCGACAGGGATTTGGCGATTCAGGCTAAGAATTTTTGGCTCAGAATAGAGCCATAGTCAGAAAACCTATCATCAGGATATTTTTGCCGCACGTCATCAGGGATGGTCGCGTTGGTATTGCACGGCTTCTGCTATTCCTTTTGGCGGGATTTCTGCAACTGATGATTGCGAATCAGGATTCTCTGACGGGATGTTGAGCGCTTCTCTCTGCGGTGAGAGGAGTTGTTCAAAGC